>JGI11783J13700_1008319_pt1 | contig 14691 bp, 10 predicted proteins | sample ElkSlonscriptome_6_FD_13700 | JGI IMG/M metagenome (IMG submission 13700)
ACCACAAAAAGCGCAAGCTAAACCACTACCAATTGCAGATTAAGTACCTTAAAGCGGCTCCCATTCGGGTAACTATTCCCAAAGGACAAGCTTATGTGGTAGGAGCCGCCGCCGAAACCTGTGGATAGACCTGAATCCCGGTTCAATCGGTTGGGCATACATTGATCCAGACGGCAATCTCAAGCACCATGGGCAGATATCTATCCAGATGGGTTTACCCCGTGGCAAACAGGACGCCGCCATCAGACATGTCTGTTTCCTGCTTTTGGATATGGCGCTCACGTACCAATGCCCGATTGTGTGTGAGGAGTTGGACTTTTCCAGGAAGAAAAACCAACTCAGGGAGAAGGGGCGCAAGTATGCCCGAATGCTATCTGCCTGGGCATACAGCCGCTTTTTTGAGTTGCTAAGTGCCATCCTGTCCAATCGCGGCATAGAGGTAAGACTTGTCAATCCCGCCTACACCAGCCTGATCGGTCTGGTTAAGTATGCCCGAATGTACGGGTTAGCCAGTGATGAAGCGGCTGCCCTGGCAATCGCCCGTCGTGGGATGAAATTAACCGAAAAATTACCCAGCTCCATAACCGCCTATCTATCGGTGAACGATAGCAAGCACGTATGGAGCCATTGGAACCAACTGAATAGTAAAGTTAAGCGCTTTATTCATAGTAGGCACGCCTACTATGGTATCTCTAACTGGGAGTTTTTGGTCAACCCTCAACAGGGAAGCGGCAACGCACTAAAAGCAAGCGCTAGTATAAACTTATACCGCTGAGTTTTGTCCAAGGTTGTCTACTTGTGGGTAGATGTGTCCAGACTTTTAGAAGCGGTAGATGTGGGTTTGCTTTCCTATCTGGCGACCAGTGATGGATTTGTCGAACCTGGACGTAAATTCTTCAAAACCGAACAAAGGCGGCTGAAAGTGCTACAGCGTCGGTTAGCGAAGAAAAAAAAGCGTTCCAAGAATTACGAGAAAGCCAGGAAGAAGGTAGAGAAGCAGCACAATCACATCGCACTCCAGCGGAAGGATTACCAGTATAAACTTGCCCATAAGCTTTGTGACATGGCGGATACTATATTTGTTGAAGACATAGATTTCCGAATCATGGCAAAGGGTTTTCTGGGTAAGCAGACGATTGATGCTGGTTTTGGGCAGTTTCGCTCTATCCTTAAGTGGGTCGGTAAGAAGCGAGGAGTATTTGTAGGCGAAGTAGATTGCCGAGGTACTTCCCAGACTTGCCCGAATTGCCGAATCACGGTCAGGAAAGAACTCTCTGAGAGAATACATTCTTGTCCTGAATGCAAATACGAGGTAGATCGGGACATTGCTTCAGCTCAAGAAATCTGTAATCGAGGTATAGAAACGTATCCAGGGACTCTGGAAAAGCAAGAAATTGGCTCTCAAGTTGAGGTGTCGGGGGCTATGTGCCTAGATAACTGGCGTAGGGGAGCAATGCCCAATCGTGAGGTTGGGAAGCCCACAGCCTAATCTCCGATTTGGTGTGGGAGGATGTCACGATTTACCGTTTTTTATGCCAATCCAGAACGGCAATGTTACCATTTTTGCAGCCAAAAGCCAAAATATTTCGGTTTGTTATCATGAACGATTATCTCAGGCTTAATATTAAGATCTAAGGGAGAACCCGTCCACTGATTCAACGCTGGGAGCAACGTCTACAGGGGTCAAGAATCGCCCAAACCGAATTGATCGCTAATCCTGACTTTGCCATAAATTTCTGTAATCATCTATAGAAGGTATAGAACGTATCCCCCCTAAGGTTGCCTCCCACACAGCCATTCAGTATTTTTTTCTTGAGTGAGGAAGTGAAATCACAGTGTCGTCTAGTACCATCCAACAAAAACAACAAAGAGATAGTAAAAACGGATTGCCACCCGCTTTCCGATTCGTGCAAGGAGTCGCTCAGGTAACAGGCGGAACCATTCTCGGCATTACAATGCTAACTAGCTCGGTTGTGGCTGGTGGGCTAGTGGGCTTGGCGACAAGCTTCCGCAATCTTCCCGATGTGAGAGTCCTCAGGGGCTATGTTCCCACCGAAACGACCTACGTCTACGATGTCAAGGGGAAGCACCTGGCTAGCCTCCATGGTGAAGCCAATCGAGAGGTGGTTAAGTTAGAAAACATTAGCCCCAATCTCAAACGAGCGGTGATTGCCATGGAAGATAGCCACTTCTATATTCACCATGGCGTTAACCCCAACAGTGTGGGTCGAGCCTTTTTAGCCAACTGGGAGAAGGGGGCTGTGGTTGAAGGCGGTTCTACCTTGACTATGCAGCTGGTGAAAAATTTGTTTCTGTCTCGGGATAGAAAGTTCTCGCGTAAAATTGCCGAAGCAGTTATGGCAATCCGGTTGGAGCAAATCTTCACCAAAGACCAGATATTGGAAATGTATCTGAATCAGATCTATTGGGGTCATAACAATTATGGCATCCAAACCGCATCTGAAAGTTACTTCGCCAAGCCCGCCACCGACTTAACCCTGGCAGAATCCGCCATGCTGGCTGGATTGATTCAGTCTCCGGAAGAATATAGTCCCTTTGTCAACTATCCCTTAGCCAAAAAGCGGCAAGCAATTGTCCTGGGTCGCATGGAGGAATTGGGATGGATTACGGCTGTGGAGAAAAAAGAGGCATTAGCTCAACCATTGGGCGTGGGTAAGCCCACTTCCTGGCAAACCAGTCAGCTTCCCTACATCACCGAAGCCGTTGTCGCGGAGTTGAATGAGCGATTTGGTCGCGATGCGGTTCTCAAAGGGGGGATGCGTGTCCAAACCACAGTGGATTACAATTTCCAGCGCATGGCGGAAAAAACCATTGCTCGCGCTCACCGTAACTTACGCCGCCGAGGGCTATACGCTGATCAAGTCGCACTAGCCGCCGTTGATCCACGCACCCATTATGTCAAAGCCTTGGTTGGCGGTATCGGGTACGAAAAGAGCCAATTTAACCGAGCGATTCAATCTCGCCGTCAACCGGGTTCAGCGTTTAAACCCTTTGTTTACTACACAGCTTTTGCCAGTGGTAAATATACGCCTTATTCCACAGTGATGGATACCCCCGTCAGTTACCGGGATGGGAGTGGCTGGTATTCGCCCAGAAACTATGGCGGTGGTTTCGGTGGGGCGATGAGTATTCGTAGTGCGTTGGTTCAGTCACGAAATGTGCCAGCCGTTAAGCTTGGCAGAGCCGTTGGGTTAGATAAAGTGATTGAAGTATGCCGCACCCTGGGGATTAAAAGCCCCATGGAACCCGTCACCTCCTTACCCCTTGGTGCGATTGGGATGACGCCCTTGGAAATGGCAGGAGCTTATGCCACGTTTGCTAATACGGGTTGGCATTCTGACCCGACGATCATTGTCCGGGTAACCGATAGTATGGGCAATGTGTTATTAGACAATACCCCAAAACCCCGCCTCGTGCTTGATCCCTGGGCAACGGCTTCACTGAATGCTGTTCTCCAAGGGGTGATTCAAGGTGGAACCGGAACCGCTGCTCAAATTGGACGCCCAGCGGCTGGGAAGACGGGAACAACCAGTTCAGAACGGGATGTCTGGTTCGTCGGCTATGTACCACAATTAGCGACGGCGGTTTGGATTGGTAATGATAACTACAGACCGTTAGGCGGTGGAGCGACTGGGGGTGGATTTGCTGCACCCGTTTGGCGCGACTTTATGAGTCAGGCGTTGAAGGGTGAGCCAGTACGCTACTTTGAACCCGCGTCTAAGTATCCGCGTCCTTAAAACACTGATTTCACGGATTTATTGAAAAGATGGCGGTAGGGGGGTGAGAGGTTAGTGACACTGATTTCACGGATAGGTTAGTTCTCTATCAACAGAAGATGATGACGATTTTTAAGGAAATCACTGTAATAAATGTCTCATGACGCTAACACAGGTTTGGGGTGCTTTACTCATTTTTGTCCTCTGTCCCCTACTAGGTGGACTTCCCCTGATTTCCTGGATTACCTACCTATTCACTAGACGCCAACTCTCTCAAGTCGGTACGGGTAATGTATCTGTCTCCGCCGCGTTCTACCACGGTGGACGTTGGGTGGGTATCTTAGCCGTATTATCAGAAGCCTTGAAGGGAATTGTGGCTGTCTTGCTGGCGCGTTATTTCTTCCCCACAGAACCCACCTGGGAAATCATTGCCCTGATTATGCTGGTGATGGGGCGCTACTGGATGGGCAAAGGGGCGGGAACCACAAATGTGGTCTGGGGATTTGTGGTGCATGACTGGCGCGTCGCGTTATTGGTATTTTTAATTGGGGGCATTGGTTTTACCATTATCCGCGATCGCACGATGGGACGCTATGGTGTTTTAGTCCTATTTCCCCTCATTCTGGCGCTGTTACATCCCCATGATTCCGCTAGAATTGTCAGTGCGATCGCGCTGAGTCTAATTATCGGTTGGATTTATCAGAAAATTCCCGATGACTTAGACCTTCCCACAGAACAGGCAAAATCAGAATCTAAATCAGTGTTTCGTTTTTTCCGAGGCGATAAAGCTATTATTCCACTTGAGCGCGAACTTGATCCCCAACAGGTTGGCTCAAAAGCCGCTACCTTGTCCCAGCTTAAGCGCTGGGGTTACGCTGTACCACAGGGATGGATCTTACCACCAGGGGATGATATGCAACCCTTGGTCAAATATCTCCCGGTTTCAGAATCCGATCCCCTTGTTGTTCGTTCCTCAGCTATCGGCGAAGATGCGGAACTCTCTTCATCCGCCGGACAATATCAAACGGTTTTACAGGTAACCAGCCGCCCCGCTTTACAGGAAGCGATTACCCAAGTCTTAGCCTCGTATCATAACCCCGTCGCCAGAGGGTATCGCCGTAACCGGGATTTGCCAGACACGGCGATGGCTGTCTTAATTCAAAAACAAATCCCAGGGGTATTTTCCGGTGTCGCCTTTAGTCGTGACCCGATGCAGCAACACCAAGACACCGTCGTCATCGAAGGATTACCTGGAGATGCCTCCCAAATTGTATCCGGTCAAGTTACCCCAGAACAGTATCGGGTATTTTTCCAGCAACCCCAGCTTGTAGGGGCGGGTTTAACCGATAACCTTGAGGACAAAACCGATAACTCGACGAAACCCGCCCCACTTGATCAACAGGAGAATAGAGATAATCGTTCCCCATCGGTTGAAATTGAAGGAGATGGGGATTTACCCCCAGCGTTAATCCAAGAGGTGGCAATTTTAGCGCGGGAATTGGAAGACCGCTATCATGGGATTCCCCAAGATATTGAATGGACCTATGACGGTCAGCAGTTATGGCTACTACAAACGCGACCAATTACCAATCTCCAACCCATCTGGACGCGCAAGATTGCGGCGGAGGTAATTCCCGGACTGATTCGACCCCTTACCTGGTCAATTAATCGTCCCCTCACCTGTGGCGTTTGGGGGGAAATTTTTACCATCGTGTTAAAAGAACGATCGCAGGGATTGGAGTTTGATCAAACTGCTACGCTGCATTATGCTCGCGCCTATTTTAATGCCACATTGTTAGGTGATATTTTCCGGCGCATGGGTTTACCGCCAGAAAGTTTGGAGTTTCTGACAAGGGGAGCGAAATTTTCTAAACCACCCCTGAAATCCACGCTGCGGAACCTCCCCGGATTATTGCGTCTATTGGGTCGGGAATGGAATTTAGATAAGGATTTTGAGCAAGATTATCAACACCATTTTGCTACGGCTTTGCGTCAACTACAAGAGCAATCGGTTTCGGAATTATCAGACGCCGAAATTCTGGAACGAGTGAACCAAATTTTATCGGAATTACAACGAGCCACATACTATAGTATTCTGGCTCCATTAAGTCTCTCCCTGCGACAAGCGTTGCTCAAGGTAAAAGATGAAGAATTAGATAGTAGCCAAACTCCAGAAATTGCCAGTTTGCGATCGCTCGCCCAATTAGCTGATGATACCCGCCATTTATTAAGTCCCAAACAAATTAATTGTGATAATCACGCTTCTGTCTTTACCGCCTTGTCAGAAATTCCCGATGCTCAAAGTGTTTTAGAACAATTCGACCAATTTCTGTCACAATATGGCTATCTCAGCGATGTCGCCACAGATATTGCCGTTCCCAGATGGAAAGAAGACCCGCGACCGATACGACAACTCTTTGCCCAGTTTTTATGTGATCCTCCCCCAACACCTAAACCGCCCAAGCGTCAGCGCTGGAAAGCGGAAGTGGTACAAGCGCGGTTGAATTTAAAAGGGCGAGTGACTGAAGTCTATTCCCAATTTTTAGCCGACTTGCGTTGGAGTTTTGTCGCCCTAGAAAAGCGGTGGTTAGAATCCGGTTTACTCTCTGAAGCTGGGGATATTTTCTTCTTAGAATTTGCGGAGATTCAGCGTCTAATCGCTGAAACCGATCGGGTTTTGCGAGAGGAACTTCCCAGATTGATTAACTATCGGCGATCGCAGTTAGATGAGCATCGTCAATTACGCAGTGTTCCGCCTCTATTCTATGGGAATCCTCCCGCCGTTTCATTTCTGATGCAAACTCAATCCGAACCCGCTCAACAGCGTCTTGTGGGAATTGGTGCAAGCGCTGGACAAGTGGAAGGTTGGGTTCGAGTTTTAGATAACTTACAATCAGTTCCAGAAATTGACCGCCAAACGATTCTGGTTGTCCCGTATACTGATTCGGGTTGGGCACCCTTATTAGCGCGTGCAGGTGGCTTAATTGCTGAAGTTGGGGGGCGGCTATCCCATGGCGCGATCGTGGCGCGGGAATATGGGATTCCAGCGGTGATGGATATTCATAATGCGACTCAAATGTTCCGCAATGGGCAACGGGTAAGGATTGATGGGCGATCGGGTATTGTGGAGGTTTTGGAGTGACCAATATTATCCATTAGATTGAATAAATAAAAGTCGCCTTGGAATTTGGCTTACAAACCGGGGGAGAAACCGGAATCCCCTTTGTCACGAAAGGAAGCGCTCAAGCCAATGTCAAAATCACCATTGAATGGGACTTAAGCCAAAAAACTCCACCCAATTCGTAGTTCGTAGTTCGTAGTAATGGCTTTAGCCTATCAAAATCCCAGGACAAAACCAAATTCCTTTGTCATTCGTCGTTCGTCGTTCGTAGTAAAGGAACCTTAGCCTATCAAACCCCAAGAACCCAGCCAAAACCTTTCGTCATACCCAAACACCAGAACCAAACATCATCTATGATGAAATAAGATAACTCCCCCATACCTAACAATTCACCGGAAAACACAAAACCTGTGAATCAGGGCGGGTTTAATTGCATCTGGGTACAATCGAAAAGATAACGGTTTATGGATTTCCGCCCTCACAACAGAAATATTTTCCCGAAGGAATTAACTTTTCCGCCCCAACCATTCGCCCCAGTGCGCCTGTTAAAATTCTACCCACCTATCGCATCCAAACCGTAACCGCGACAAATCCTTGGAATCAATTACCCCCAATAACAGTCTACCTTTGTATCCCATCGAATTGATACGAAAGTTGATTCATAAACCAGCGGCGGCGCAGTTTTTGCCGAAGAGTTGGGGGGTGTGGTGGGCGTGATTCAGTGTAGTAAACGGGATGAAAGTTATCTGATTCGCTGGGACAATTGTTTAGAGAGTTTAGATGCACTGGGATTAGAACCAGAGAAGAATGCCGTTTGTCAATTTCTGGAGGCAGTCAAAAGTTACTCTAAACTGGTACTCGATAGTGTGAAGCAGGGAATGACTGATAAATCATATAATCGTTATCCATAGCAGTCCGTCGCGTGAAGCGAAGCTACTGACATACCAAATATCGCTATTAATTATATTATGTCCGGCAAATCACCCATAATAAAAACTTCTCCCCATCTCCCCATCTCCCCCTCACCCCATCTCCCCCTCACCGTAATTATGGGTATTCAACCGGACATGATATTACGCCATCCTGAGGCGAGGACTGGCAGCGATGCTATACTAACGCCAAGGTCAAATCTATTGGCGATCGCTAAATCTCCTGCTCTGTTCCGGTAGTAGAACATTCACGCAAGGCTGCGCCAGCGATGATATATCTTTAATCCTGAGAATAACTCGAATTCTGCTTTCCACGACTTCCTCTACACGACTTCCTCTATGGGAAAGCGAGAGGATCAATATATGGAATTTCCTGAAGCTCTGAGTATTATGGGGTAAATGTAGATGCACCCCAGATATATACACTAACCCAACTCGTCTAGGATGGGATGAGGGGTAATACCCCCACCCCCTACAGAAAAATTCAGGTTCTAATAAGCTGACAACTACCAGACTGCTATGGCTCGCAAAAAAAAATCCAGCCGCAAAAAAACCAATATCGAATCTTTGACGTCGAATGTTCCTGAAACGTCAGAGACATCTGAATCCACGAAAACAGTTGAGGAATCAACCCAGGACAGCACTGAGGTTAATCCTCCTCAAGCTCAAGCTGAAGCTGAAGAGTCAACCCAGAGTTCTACTCCAGCCAATCCTTCAACGGCAGAAAAGAAACCCGAAGCGTCAACCCAGAGTTCTACTCCAGCCAATCCTCCAACGGCAGAAAAGAAACCCGAAGCGTCAACCCAGAGTTCTACTCTAGCTAATCCTCCAACGGCAGAAAAGAAACCCGAAGCGTCAACCCAGAGTTCTACTCTAGCCAATCCTCCAACGGCAGAAAAGAAACCCGAAACGTCAACCCAGAGTTCTACTCTAGCCAATCCTCCAACGGCAGAAAAGAAACCCGAAACGTCAACCCAGAGTTCTACTCTAGCTAATCCTCCAACGGCAGAAAAGAAACCCTATCTAGCCATTAAACCCAAACCTATCCCTGCCAAATCCGTTGAAAAGAAACCGCCACCCCCTCCAGTGACAGAAGCGACAAATGAAGCTGGCGAACTGTTTCACAAAGGCGACTCGATTACAGTAAAAGCGCCTTGGGGAGGTAAGGCGACAGCAGAAATTGTAGACTTTTATCAAACCCATAGCGGCAAGATTTGGGCGCAATACAATCCCTTAGACTCTCAACCAAACTGGACTTGGTATAGCGGATGTATTCGTACCAATCTTTTGGAGAAAGCAACACAAACCGCTCAAGTATGATGAAAGACGACTGAAAGATTGTTTGCAGGCATCGGGTAGATTTGATCCAAGACTAGATCCTGATCTTGGGCGATTGCCACAATATCCTCAAGGTCACGCACACCCCAGTCTGGATTGGACGCCTGCAACGAGGCATCAAAGGCAGCATTACTGGCAGCAGTATGCTGTCCATTGCGCTTGAATGGGCCATATAAATAGAGAACACCCCCTGGAGGAAGCAGACGACTTGCCCCGGCTATCAGTCCCAAGCACGCTGACCAAGGGGCGATGTGAATCAAATTAATGCTGACTATCGCCTTCAACGGTGAGGTTTCCCAATCAACAGGTGACTCCTTCTCTACAGACCAACTCGGTGTCTGCACATCAATATCTAAGGGTGGGTAAAGATTATCAGCAGGTTCGTAAGCAGACCAGTCTGCAATACTGGCACGCATCAGAGGATTAGCATCAGAAGGTAACCATTGACGCGGCTTTAGACGGGGGGCAAAGAAAACAGCATGTTCCCCTGTGCCACTAGCAACTTCTAAAACTGTACCTTTTGCAGGCAGTACGCGACGTAGAATCTCAAGAATCGGTTCGCGGTTGCGTTGAGTCGCAGGTGCATATTGCCGTGCATCGTCCGTTGTACTCATAATTTATTCTTATCGATTAAACTTACCTAATTTCTATTACTTGCCCGATTCCTCATTTCTTTCATTAGCAGGGGAGGAGTACACATCAGTAAGGCTGAACAGGGATCATTGTAGGTGAGGTTTGCTGTGATCAGCCAAAGGTTGCCGGAGAAATTGGCTGGGGGTGCATCGCGAATGTAGTCTTTATAACAGTTAGTTTATAAGCATCTGGGTCTTTAGCGGCTAGAAATATATTGTTTTATCAGTTAAAATAATATATGACTAAGAATAGCTAAGGGTAAACGCAGCAAGAGTCATCTACCAAACGCTGACCGATAGGAACGGTACAACGTCAGCTTGAGGGATAAACTTCAAGCCTAGCTTAAAAAGAGCTTGTTAATCACTTGCTCAACCATAGAACCCCTTGCTCACAACACTATACCTGCTCTTCTGTGACCCCTTATACTCTAGCAGCTCACCCTGTTTAAAGTTGTAGAAAAGCCAATTCTCTGTCAAGCCGAGTGACTAGACTGACAAACTATAAGGATTGAGTTAAGCGAACAGAACAACGTTTGACTTGATTCTGTAGATGTTGCCATTGGGTAGCGTCCAATCAAACAACATATTTCTTTGTTCCCGTTAAAAATTTTATAGCAATCGATTCTAAAATGCTGCAACCGGAATAAGCGGCTAGATTCCGGACTAACTCGGCATTGGGGTGCTGTGATCTACCGATTGGTACGCTATCCCAACTCGAGCCCCCTTATGTAAGATTTGTGATGAAAACGATTAAACCAACTAACTCGGAAACATCAACCATTCAAAACAAGGCCATCCAACCTCGTCTAATTCTTCAAGCCATTGCCTTTACTCTGATTTTGTCCTTTAGTGCGGGTCATCTATCACCCAAGAATAAAGGGATGAGAAATCAGTCTCCTCAGGTGAATCCTCAGCTATCTACGGCAATTGGTCATATTGTTTTGCAACACGCCTCCGAGCATACACGAGTGCCTTCCTCGAAACTCGACCTAGTTGATGTGCAACCCCATACCTGGTCTGATAATTGCCTAGAATTGGCTGAGGCAGAAGCCTCTTGTCAGCAGATACCTGTATCTGGATGGCAAGTGGCTGTTGCCAAGGGGCAACACCGCTGGATCTATCGCACGGATGCTTCTGGTTCCGTGGTTAAATTAGAAAGCAGTAACGTTGATTCTAGTAAGTAGGTTAGCACGATTTTGGGATCGTCAGCGTATACAAAGGACGAATGACGTAGCTTGCTTCTCGCGATAGCGAGTATAACGAATGACGATCCCCACCGCCCGCCTTTAATTGTCCCCACCTACTTAAAGCCCTTTGTGACATACTCCTACACCAACCTGAGTACAGGTATGGTGTGGGGCTTCCGGCGAAACAAGCTAATCAGAGACTTCCCAATCCGCTGAAATTTCCGGCGATCGCGCAGGTAGAGGGAAGAGTGCCTGAAACGCTGCCTGACGTTGAGGTGAGGGTTCGGGCGCATTGTCCCACAGGGTTTCGTAGAAAAAGAATGACACCCCCGCAAATCCCCGTTGACGCACAGCTTCCACTTGCTTTTGAATTTGTGATAACGAAATGGGCTTATTTTTTAACCCGGCTAAAATCCCGATCCCCACAGGGATATGACGCCGCGCCGCCTGGACTTCCGGCTGTTCGAGTTCTGCAATAAACCGATCAAAGTCATTGCGATAAATCTGGACAATCAACTCTTCGACTAAACCCCGGCGTTCCCAGGTGTACCAATCGGCGAGAAAGAATTCATAAGAAAAATCTTGAGGATTGGGAGACAGGGAGATAATCACATCCGACTTTTGCGCTTTAATCGCTCGGAAAAGTTGGGTTAAGTAGTCGGTAATCTTGTTCGCCCGCCAGCGCACCCATTCTGGATCGTTGGGATCACGGGGAGGGGATTGACCTTGATGCTCTTGTTGATAGAGCTTAATTGTCAAGGGATCATAACCAAACTCAGAGGGCAAACCGAAGTGATCGTCGAATTGAATCCCATCAATGTCATAGTTGTTGACTAACTCAACCACTAAATCCTGGATAAACTGCTGCACTTCCGGGTGAAAGGGATTAAGCCAGACGCGATCGTGACTTCCTTCTGGTTGAATCTTCACACCTTGACGATTTTGCGTCAGCCAATCGGGGTGACGTTTGGCTAACTCCGAGTCAGCCGGTGCCATAAACCCGAATTCAAACCAGGGAATCACCCTCATATCCTTTTGATGAGCTTGTTGGATGATTTCCTTGACCATATCTCGTCCTTGGGTTCCCTGATTGGGATCAAGGGATTCATCCAAAGGAGTCACTAGCCTTACCGCCCGCCCAATTTCCCGTTCAGCCACTTGACTAGGGTAGAGGGTATAACCCCAGTTCCAAACGGTAGGATAGACGGTGTTGAAGTTGAGTTGATCTAGGCGTTGAATGGCGTTGGTAATGCCTTGAGTAGAAAATAAGACTTGGCTATCAATATTCGTCAGCCACACCCCACGTAACTCAGCTTGAGCCAAATTGGGAACTTGAGTCTCGACTTTGGCAATGTACTGGGAGGGGATCAACTCAGCGGTTTGAGTCGCTTGGCACAAAAAAGCGGCAATTTCAGCCCGACTCGCATTTTGGTTCGGGTTAAAGGTTTGCACGCTGGGATAATTAACTACAAGCTGGTTTTCTACTGCGGCTGCGATCGCGCCTTGGGAATAATTGGGAATCGCATTAACATCTTCAAAGGCTGATATCAAGGTTTCAACGGCAGGTTGCTGGGGAACATACTTCAACCCACTGGCTAAAGAGACTAAGGCTTGCACACGGGGGATCGGTTGATTGGGTTGGAATAGTCCGCCCGGATAGCCCGCTAAAAATCCGGTTTGATAGGCTTGGCGAATCGCTTGGCTTGCCCAGTGTTGAGTTGGCACATCGGCAAATTTTCCGCCCGTGCGTATCTCTGGCGCATCCGGAAAGGCTTTACCTAGCATAGCAGCAAACTCAGCCCTAGTTACAGGGGCATTGGGTTGAAAACGGTTATCTGGATAACCACGAATAATCTGCTGCTGTGCTAACTGTTCAATGCACGATTGCGCCCAATTTTCTTGGATATCACTCAGCCGCGTTTGAGCGTAAGCTAGGGTTGGCAGCCATAAGGCTAAGCACAAGCCCAAGATAAACAGAAACATTAACCAAGCCTGATGCCCACAAGCACGGCTAAAAGCAACTAGCCCATTGGCAAAGGCTGTAAATAATGTTTTGACCAACTGTTTCATAAAAGGAGCAAATCTAGAGATATCACTATTCTATTGACGGGCTACACACCTTCCTGATCAGGAATGACTCGCTGAGTTAGGCAAAGGTTGCCAAAGCGACTTATCGCCATGGGCTGTCGGATCAAGACTGGGAGAGTCGTTTTGAGTTTTGGGACTCTGACTGATTTGGAACGTTACTCCGAAACTTTTTGTATTTTTGGCTACAAACATTTTTGTATTGTCGGTCAATGACATGGCGAATTGGCATAATATTTTAAGTTTTTCAACATTTTCCGGCTGGGGTACTCCCAAGACTTACCCAAAAATTTCACATTTAAGGTGTATTTTGTGAGTAATACTGTCTTTAAGTCAGGAATCTTAGCCGATCTCCCCCATTTCCTCATGATTGCCCCAGCAGGTTTTGGGATAAAGAACCTTAAACGGCTGAACCCATCTCCATCTCTCCATCGGCTAGGTTAACAAAACTTGGCGTTAAATGAGTGGAAAGGTTCAGGATGACAAGACGGGGAAACAAGAGGGAGCAGGAGGGTTCCAGGTGCGGGAGAACTGGGGAGATTAGCTGGTCAGCTATTTAGAGCCATGCTGCACTAGAGACGTCCGCCCTAGCTCAGAAAATCTGCACTGGATGGAAGTGTTAAGTTTTATTACAATTGAACGGATTGGAAGATCGACACCTTGTTGTCCTCTATCGGTTCATACTCACTTATCCCCTAAGATTTATTAGAAATTAGGAAGTTGGATTAATTTTTTATTTAAAAATACAAATAATTACGAGGAAAAACTTAGATAGAATCCAACCATTCAAATTAGGAAAAACTGTCAGCATCTTCCTATGACTAATATAGAAGCACAAGCTTTCAACGCCAATAACGGAAAATCCCTGAGAAAGCTTGCCAGAGCAATCATTATGTCCCAAGGTCATTTTGCCCTGATTTTGGTGTGCTGCAACTTTTCACCCCAACCACTATCCGTATTAAACCAGTTACAAGAATTCTCTGCACTTCCCATTCAGGGTGTGATCCTGCCTCCCTCTGGGGATACTCTGTTTACCGCCTTACGCGCAGCCGTGGATGAACCCCCACCTCCGGCTGTCGTTGTTTTTGGTCTTGATTCGGTGGTTGCTGTTGATCAAGTCTTGAGTGCAACTAATCTGGTGCGTGAAGAGTTTCGCAAACAGTTTCCTTTTCCACTTGTTTTGTGGATCGACGATACAATCTTGCAAAAGATGATTCGACTAGCCCCTGATTTTAAAAGTTGGGCAGCGAATCCCCTGCGGTTGGAATGTTGTTGTCACCATAGGGCTTTTCAGCCAACTTACAAGATGGCTTGCGTTCATGGAAGATAACAAATAAGCACAGAATGTGATAGAGTTATAGACGGCCGAACAGGGCAGCAACACCTAAAAAAATCCGAGTTATCGTTAATTTCATATTAGGATTTTTATTAATTTCTTAGAGACGTGCCGCACTATTTAGAGACGTTCCGCCGAAACGTCTCTACTGCTTTTGACGGCTAGGGTTACAAAGGGACGCTAATCGTGCAGCGTGGCGGAAATAACTCACCCATTAACCAGAGACTAAATCGGATTTGCTGTAAAAGCCGGAAACCCTTAGCCATCAAGGTTTAGAAGGCTATTAAAGCTGAAGCAAGTGCAAGGTTTTGGCTCCAAGGAAGTTC
>JGI11783J13700_1089691_pt1 | contig 14554 bp, 9 predicted proteins | sample ElkSlonscriptome_6_FD_13700 | JGI IMG/M metagenome (IMG submission 13700)
GCTAAAACTCCAACGCCAACCTGTAAATTTAGTCGCGTTAGCAGAGGAAGTGATTGCCACCTTCACCGATTTAGCCGCCAGCCGTCGGGTGCATATTCTCCTGAATCAAAGTGAATCGGACTTTCGCCGTTCCTTATGGGTGAATGGGGATACTTTACAATTGCAGCGAGTGTTTGCCAATTTACTCGTTAATGCCATTAACCATTCCCCCCGTGGCGGTAAAGTCGAAGTGAGACTGGCATCCCTGGGAGAGTATCAAGTTGTCAGAATGCTTGATAGTGGACAAGGCATTACAGAGGAAGAATTACCTCACCTATTCGAGCGATTTTATCAAGGACACACCAATCGTCAAGCCACAGGTTCGGGACTAGGACTATACCTGACGAGGCAGATTATTGAAGCCCATGGCGGTACAATTTGGGCAGAGAACCGAAAACCAAAAGGGGCGCTGTTTGGGTTTAAAGTGCCGGCTTATGTTAAAGACGAGTAAACTACCCGCCGCTAATTCGGAGTACCGAATCTAGCGGGGGCTTTTAAGAGAAGCCCAGAGTTTACCCGACTAAGTACCGAAAAAGTACTACGTTTTGGGAGCCATCACACCTACGGATACGAAGCCAGTCTGTAGCTCTGTGGTCATGTCGGCGCTGTGTCGAATTGCTGCTATCTCTCAAGAGTTGGTTAAATTTGATACTCAGCAGATGGAAGATTCGGAAATTAGCGGAGTCGGCTATCAGCAGGGAACTTTGGCGGGTTACGAAATCCGTGAGTTTTTACTCGAAAATATGACATAAACAAATGACATAAACAAATAACGAATGCGGATTCTACTCGTAGAAGATGATGAACTGTTCCGCTTAGGACTATCGACGCGATTGCAGCAAGAACCAGGATTAGAAATTGTGGCAGAGGCGGTAGATGGCGAGACGGCGGTGGAATTAACCAATCAGTATTTACCCGATGTTGTACTGTTGGATGTGGGACTACCCGGACTTGGTGGTGTGGAAGCCTGTCGTCAAATTAAGCAGCAGCACCCAGAATTACCGATTTTAGTTTTAACCTCTCATTCCCAGAAACCTCTAATTGAGCGGCTAATTGCAGCGGGGGCTTCTGGATACTGTCTCAAAGGCATTGAAGCAGAAGTATTAATCCTAGCACTGCGTTCTGTGGCGGTGGGGGCGTCATGGTGGGACAAAACCAGTACCCATGAAATTCGCGCCGCTGTGGGAGAACAGACTCCGGAGGTTGCCCAATATACAGATGAATCGTCCGCCAATCCTCTGACTCAGCGGGAACAGGAAATTCTGGCGCTGATTGCGGCGGGTAAGAGTAATCAAGAAATTGGGGAACTCCTACATATTGCCACAGGGACAGTCAGGGTTCATGTTCATGCCATTTTACAAAAACTGGACGTGCGCGATCGCACTCAAGCCGCTGTTCTGGCGATTCAAAAAGGATTGGTGAAAACGTAACGGTTCTAGCATTCGAGAACTGTAGAGACGTTGCATGCAACGTCTCTACGAGGTTTTACTGAACTGGACTTAACTCCCGTTCTTTCACCGCATCGGGATTGGCTTCAGGGGTATCTTCCTCCGAGGGTGGCACCACTTGCCAGAATTTACCGATGAAGTCCGACCAATTTGCCAGAATTGTCTTGGCTTTAGCACTTCCGGTGCGGTCAACATGGGCTTGTATCAGGGCTTTTAACTGCTGTTCCCCAGCCGATGTCGTCACCCGTTGAATCTTAACAATTTCGGGGTTGACTTTTGCCGGGAAGTTCCCATCTTCATCTAAGAAGTAGGCTAACCCGCCCGTCATCCCCGCACCGACATTGCGCCCAACATGACCTAAAACCACAATTACACCGCCTGTCATGTATTCACAGCAGTGATCACCAGCCCCTTCAATCACCGCTTGACCTTTAGAATTGCGGACGCCGAATCGTTCACCCGCCCAGCCATTGGCAAATAACGTACCGCCTGTGGCACCGTAGAGGCAGGTATTGCCGACAATTACGTTTTCGGCGGGGTTGTAGGTTGCATCAGTGGGAGGCGTGATGATAATTTCACCCCCATGCATTCCTTTACCCACATAATCATTGGCTTCCCCAACCAGGTTGAGGGTGATTCCGGGCAAATTAAACGCACCAAAGCTTTGTCCGGCTGCACCTTTGAAGTTGAGGGTAATTTGCCCTTCAAAGCCAGTATTGCCGTATTTTTTGGCGATCGCACCGGCTAAACGTGCGCCAACCCCTCGGTCTGTATTCAAAACGGCTACGTCTTTGGTGAGTGAGGTTTGGTTGGTAATGCAGGCTTGAATCTCTGGATCAGCCAGGAGTTGATCATCAAGAACGGGTCCATTACTGTGAACCACCTCATGGTTGAGGAAAGACCGATCGCGACTTGTATCCGGTAAATCGGTTAAGCATTTCACCGATACCGTGGATGTCTTGGTTAACGCGATATCCTCACGTTGCTGCAATAAATCCGCCCGACCAATTACCTCGTCTAACTTACGATACCCTAACCGTGCCAGGAGCGATCGCACTTCTTCGGCGACAAAGTAGAAAAAGTTGACCACATGATCCGGGATTCCGCTAAACCGCTTCCGCAAATGATCTTGCTGTGTCGCCACCCCAACCGGACAGTTATTGGTGTGACAAATCCGCGCCATGATACAGCCTTCAGCAATCATCGACACCGAACCAAAGCCATATTCTTCCGCGCCCATTAACGCCGCCATCACGACATCCCAGCCAGTTTTGAAGCCACCATCTGCCCGTAAAATCACGCGATCGCGCAGTTGATTGATCATCAACGCCCGATGGACTTCGGTAACCCCTAACTCCCAAGATACGCCCGCGTGTTTAATCGAACTTAAGGGAGATGCGCCTGTTCCGCCATCATGACCGGAAATTTGGATCACATCAGCATTTGCCTTCGCCACCCCTGCGGCGATCGTACCAATGCCAATTTCCGCCACTAATTTTACCGACACCTTCGCCTCTGGATTAATTTGATGCAGGTCAAAAATTAACTGGGCGAGGTCTTCAATGGAATAGATATCGTGGTGGGGGGGTGGTGAAATCAACGGTACACCGGCTTTAGACCGCCTCAACATGGCAATATAAGGACTGACCTTTTTCCCTGGTAACTGTCCCCCTTCTCCCGGTTTCGCACCTTGGGCGATTTTAATTTCCAATTGTTTGCCACTCATCAGGTACTCTGGCGTCACCCCAAAGCGCCCGGATGCGACTTGCTTCGTGGCGGAACTGGCGGTATCTCCATTCCGCAGTCCTTTAAGATGGGGTAATGTGGGCGAATTCCCCTGATTATCCACATCATCCAAGACTTTAAACCGAACGGGGTCTTCTCCCCCTTCACCAGAATTTGACTTCCCGCCAATCCGATTCATGGCAATTGCCAAGGTTTCATGTGCCTCTCGTGACAAGGAACCCAAAGACATGGCACCGGTACAGAAACGCTGAACAATCTCCGCCACAGGTTCGACTTCTTCGATCGGAATCGGGGCGCGATCGCTGTTGAAGTCTAACAAATCCCGTAACGCCGTGACTGGGCGGTCTTCCAGGTATTTTTTATAGACATCATAGTGGTCATAAGCGGTCTTTCCGTTGTCAGTTTTGCCGTTTCCGTTTTTAACCGACGCATCTTGTCCATTAAACGACGCCACGGCTTTATGCAATGCCTTTGCCATCTCCGGGCTATTCATGTGATATTCCCCACCGGGACGGTATTGGATAAAGCCAAAGTTTTCCAGTTTCTTACCCGTCAACTCCGGGAACGCCCGTTGATGGAAAGCAATCACTTCCTGTGCCAATTCTGCCAGATTCAAACCACCCAAACGGGAGGTTGTACCCCGGAAGGCTAAATCTAGTACCTCTGCACCAATTCCCAATGCTTCAAAAATCTGCGCCCCTTGGTAAGACGAAAGTAGAGAAATCCCCATTTTTGACAGGATTTTCAATAACCCAGCTTCCACCGCCTTACGATAATTTTTCTGTGCCGCTTCAATAGTTAAGGGTTCAATTTTACCCCGATCCATCAATTTCTGCGTTTTGGGATTCGACCACCACTGACGCACCGATTCCAATGCCAAATAGGGATGAATTGCCGAAGCCCCATAGCCAATTAAACAAGCAAAATGATGGGTACTCCAGCATTGCGCCGTTTCCACAACCAGGGAAGCTTTCATCCGCAACCCTTCGCGAATCAGATGATGGTGAACTGCCCCCACTGCCAATAGGGGTGGAATATAACTGGTGGTTTCTCCGACACTCTCACCAATTTTATCGCTCAAAATCAGGACTTTTGAGCCAGATTTCACCGCTTGATCGGCTTGGTCACATAATCGGTCAATGGCATTTTTTAGCCCATCCGGACCCGCGCTAATCTCAAATAAGGTTGAGAGTTCAGTCGTGGCAAACCCAGAGGTTTTTACCGCATTTAACTCGGCTTCATTCAGAACCGGGGTTTTCAGTTTCAGCAGTTGGGCATAGTCTGGTTTAGCCTCTAACAGATTCCCCCGTTCACCCAATTCCATACTTAAGGACATCACCAGACTTTCCCGCAAGGGATCAATCGGTGGATTGGTTACTTGGGCAAAGCGCTGTTTGAAATAGTCATACAGCAGGCGCGGCTTATCCGAGAGGATGGCTAAGGGAATATCATCCCCCATACAGAACGTGGGTTCTTTCCCTTGACTCACCATCGGTTCCAGGATCATATCCAAATCCTCAGCCGTATAGCCAAAGGCGGTTTGCTGCTGGAGTAACGCTTTGGCGTCGAGTTGGGGGGTATCGGTAAACCCTTGAGGGGATAAAACCTGACGATGTTGTTTCAGCCAATCGCCGTAGGGTAAGCGTTTGGCAACTCGCTGTTTGATGTCCCAATTTTTGAGAATTTCGTGGTTGGCTAAATCCACAGCAATCATCTGTCCGGGTCCAAGTCTACCCTTTTCCACAATGTCTGCTTCGGGTAAGTCTACGACACCCGCTTCTGATCCGACCACCACATACCCATTCCGGGTGATACTATAACGGGCAGGTCGCAATCCATTCCGGTCAAGGGTTGCACCAACGACTTGACCATCACTGAAGACTAACAGCGCTGGACCATCCCAAGGTTCTTGCACGCCGCTGTAGTATTCGTAAAAATCAACAATTTCCGGATGATCCTGCAAATCGGGCTGATTTTTGTAGGCTTCGGGAACCATAATCATCAAAGCTTCCAAAGGACTACGACGCGATCGCACGAGTAACTCGAATATATTATCCAGGGTAGCGGAGTCACTATTATCCGGAGCAACCGTGGGCTTGAGGTCTTCGATGTCGTTCCCCCACACTGGATGTGATAAATCCGCTTCCCGCGCCTTCATCCAGTTAATATTACCCAGCAGGGTATTAATTTCCCCATTATGTCCCAATAACCGCATCGGTTGGGCTAGGGGCCATTTGGGTAGGGTATTGGTGCTAAAACGGCGATGATAGACGGCAAAAGGGCTTTGAAACTCAGGATGTTTTAAGTCCTGATAAAATTCACCCAGTACAGCAGAACGCACCATGCCTTTATAGACAATTGTGCGACTGGAGAGGGAGCAAATATATAAATCATCCGACCAATGAAGCGTACCATCGGCTTCTAAAGCGTTACCAATGCGACGGCGGGTTTTGTAAAGAAGACGTTCCCGATCATCCCCAGCTTGATTGGGGCAGCTAACAATAACTTGCTCAATTTGCGGTTGATTCTCTAAAGCTTGGGGTCCAACTACCGCTTCGTTTAGGGGAACGACACGCCAACCCAATACGGTAAACCCGTCGTGTTCAAAGACTCCGCCAACAATGTCCCGAACTTTAGCTGCCTTTGTCCCATCTTGGGGTAAAAATACCATACCCACCGCCAACTCTTCCGTTGGTGGCATAGTAATTCCTTGTTCCTCAAACCAAGACGTAAACAACGCCCAAGGAATCGCCGTCATCACGCCAGCGCCATCACCCGAATCTCGGTCAGCGCTACAGCCACCGCGATGTTCTAAACAGGTTAATGCCGAAAGTGCCTGTTCAATCAGTTCATGGCTAGCGACACCTGCAACTGAGGCAATAAAGCCAACACCGCAAGCATCTCGTTCTTCCACCAACCATCGTTGTCCTGGATAGGCTACATCGTCTCGATTCCAGGATTGATGCTGTTGATTTAGGTTGATGCTCCTGTTTGTCATAAAATAGTTCCTGGTGTTATTGGTCATTGGTCACTGGTCATTCGTCGTTAGGGGTAGGGGGGCAAGGGGTATAAACCTTGAAACCCTTGTATTATCGTTAATTATTCTTGCCCACCTTACGGTAACTAGGAATTGATTACCCGTGCGGCAAAATCTCAGTTCTATCTAAGTCGGCTACGTCATCGCCAGTTCCATTGAAAAAGAGAAATAATTGATGTTAATTTGCTCTCTAGTCATGATTGTGTGAGTCATCTCGTGTCCAGTTGGCGTAGTTGTCTTATATTTTTATATATACAGTTGGCAGATGGAGTAGCATCAGCCACTAAACTACAGATCCAGAAGAGTCAGCAACTTTGGATCTAAAATGAAGCTCTTTAGATGGGGAGATTAATCTTAGCGAAAATACTTGACTCTGGCAATCCCTTATGTCATGAGTTTAGGGTATTAACCGATTAATCAACCTAGCTGCAACCAATTTTATCTGGAGGAGCCGGGAGCCTTGGTGTTTCCTTGCTCACTCTGGAGTAATGCCACATCTTCTAATATGTGGCATAGAATGAATAATGTGGCACAAATAAAGCAGATGAGCGAACTATCCAAATCCGTAGAAGTACATTTGGGTCGTCAGGGGCGGTTAGTCATTCCGGCAGCGTTGCGGCGGTTGTTGGGGTTTGAGGAAGGGGATAAGCTAGTTGCCCGTGAGGAGGCGGGGCGGTTGGTGCTGGAAAAGCCGGAGGCGATTAAGCAACAGTTGAAGGCACGGTTCGCACAAGTACCCACAAATCGCAGTTTGGTCAATGAATTAATCGCTGAACGTCGCCAAGCCGCGAAAAAGGAAGCGAGTGAATGACAGTAGTGTTGGATGCTTCAGCGTTGCTGGCTTATCTGAAGGGTGAGTCGGGAGAAGAGATTGTGGATGGCGTGTTAACCGAGTCAGTGATATCCAGTGTGAACTGGGCGGAAGTCGTGCAGAAGGCGATCGCGGCAGGAGTCGAGGTGGATGGCATGGTGAATGATTTGCAGGCACTGGGGCTGACGGTAGAGCCGTTTACGCTGGAGGATGGGGAAATGGTAGGACGACTGTGGGAGTCAACTCGGCAAACAGGTTTATCTCTGGGAGATCGTGCTTGTTTAAGTCTGGGATGGCGATTGGGAGTTCGAGTTTTGACCTGCGATCGCGCCTGGGCTGCTCTCAATCTGTCTGTCGATGTGCAGGTAATTCGCTGATGAGCTATTCATTTCTATGGGATAGGTGTTGACCTAAGGGAGTCGATAATATTCCTAATATTTGGTTAACTTCTTTAATAAAGTAATCGTTTAAATCAATAAAAGCGGTTTGATTGACCAATTTAATAAACTTCCAAATCATTCCTGTAGTAACGGCACCATAGATAACATCAATGGGAATTTCCATTTGTTGATTGAATCGTTGGGCAGCCACCATTTCAGCAATACATTGTCCTAAACCACTTTTAATATTTTCGTTCTTAGCTTCTACCAGGGTAACGACTGGGGCATAGATTTCATACATTTCGGGGGAAGCCGTGAGAATATAATCACAGTATCCATTGAGTCCAACGGTTGGGTCTACGTTGAAGTCTGTGCCAGAAAAAAAGCCGACTTGGAAGTTGAAGTGCCGCCGGACTTCTAACAAAACAGGAGCAATAATTAATTCAGAACGGGCTTTTTCTGTGTTGATAGCATTAGCAAGGGGTAAAAATTCATGCAGCGTAGTTTTGAGGTAATCGCTGGGTTCAAGAGGAGCAATATCCGGAAAAAGGCGACTGGTTTCGTTTATAGTTAGGTTAAAGGTTGTTCTGACTTTGCTGAGAGTAGTAAAATCGCTGTACGCCATATTGATAAGGTTAACATCGTTTGTTTGATATCATCTTGTTCACCAAGTATAGCAACTGCCAAGACGGTTAAGACCTCCGGTGGAACTATGTAGCATTTCTCATAGGATGAGTACATAAGCGTGGGCGCAAGCCTTCATCCGTGTCAACTTAAGCTCAACCCCTCACCCCCAGCCCCTCTCCCACGCCGGGGAGAGGGGAGCAAGAAAGGTGTTATATTCCAATTCCCCTTCTCCTGTGCAACAAAAGCGAAGCATCCTCTGTCCTCCCCCCTCTTGTAGGGGGGAACGAGGGGGGTCCGGAGAAGGGGTTAGGGGATGAGGGTGAAATGCTCGCCCTGTATTAGTTTTCTACCTTAAGTTGACACCAATGCAAGCCTTGCACCCCTACAGTCGGGTGTAACATTAGCACTTGAGTCCGCTATCATAGCGGTTTGTTCCAGACGTTTTAGGCAACGTCTTTACTGTAGCCATTGCCTGTTTTACCAAGGACTTCCGACTAATGTAAATGCACTCCAATAATACGGATGAGTGAGTTCTTTATCTGGTAATTCAGCCAACTGAGGGGGTAAAGGAATGGTAAAATTCGGCGTAATTAGTTGACCCTTTTCAATTCGCACTTCACCCCGAATCATCGCTAACTGTGTTTGTCGTAATGCTTCAGCTTTAATCGGCGCTTGTTTTAAGTAGGAATAAAAGGTGGTCATTAATCCCAATGTCGCTTCATCGCTGACATACCAGAGACTTCCCACGGCAGATTTAACCCCCGCTTGTACGGCTAATCCAGTAAATCCTAACTCCGCCTCCTCATCCCCTAAAGCGGTGCGACAGGCGCTTAATACCATCAGTTCCACCGGGGGGTTATTTAATCCTAGTTCTCGGATTTGGTCAAGGGCTAATTTTGTCTGCCAAAACTGAATATAAGAGTTTTCGGGTTTGCCGGATTTAAACTCACCGTGGGTGGCTAGATGCAGGATGCCAAAGGGGGTTTGATTCCGAGCTGTTTTCAACTGTTGGGGCGTGAATGTAGTATTGAGAAACGATTGACCCTGCCAGAGTTTCTCCGTAATTATTGATAACTCTACCGGAACGGCAGGTAAGGGATTTTGGTCGGTAAATTCGGATGCCCCCATCGCCAAGACTGCCAGATTCTTTATATTCGCATAGCGAGTATCTGTCAAGGAAATACTGGGCATTAAATGAACATTGTATTTCTCCAAAAGAAACTGCTCCCCATCATGCAATATTGCCATGGGTAAGGAACGCAAACCACTATCGACGAGAAGGGAAATAGTATCAATTTGGTGGGTATTTAACTCCGATTCAATGGGAGCAACTAACCATTGATAAAGCTGTTGTGCCGCCGGGAGGTAAGGGCGAGGAATGCGAATATCGGTGACAGCGCGACGTAATTGTTGAGTGGTTTGGAGAACTTTTTCTCGTGTTGCACCGGGTATGGGACGGCGTATGGGTTGCCCTTCAGCGGTGACAATAATTAATTCTAGTTGATCCTGACTGTTGTCGCGTTCACGTTCAGGGGTTTCTAGTTTTTTGTTGAGGTCTAATCCGGGGGTTGGTGTTAGTGAGGGGGCGTTGCTGGGAACAAATACAGCATAGAGTAGTGCAGGTTTCGTTCCCGTTTCTTGTTCAATTCGGCGGAGGATGGCTTGGGATTCGGCTTGGTTGGTCGTTGGAGTGTCGGAAAACCTTAAATAATCCTCATACTGACGAGTAAAATACTCCTCAATTTCTGCCACAATGTCAAGTTTTAGGTCAGGAATTTGGGTTTGGACGATTGGGGGTGGGTTTTGGGGCAATTGGAGTAGGTTGACGGGATTAATCGTTGGATTCGGGGACGAGTCATTGATGGGATTGACAGGATTAATTGTTGGATTGACAGATGAGTCATTGATGGGATTGACCGGATTAATTGTTGGATTCGCAGATGAGTCATTGATGGGATTGACGGGATTAATCGGTTGAGGAGTTGAGGGGGATTGGGGTTCGGGTTGAGGAGTTGATGGCGGTTGAGTTGGGTTATCTGTGTTGGTTAAATCAAAGGGTGTCAACTGTAAACCGTTAGCGGTAGCGATGACTTGATAGTTGCCCGCAATTGTATTTGCCGTAACCGGATTCTCGGCGATACCTTGAGGATTGGTGAGGACGGTTGTACCGTTACCCAAACTGCTCGATGCACCACTCGATGGGGCATTGAAGGTGATAGGCACACCTGGAATCGGCTGATTAGCAAAGTTCTCTAATACTTGCACAGTCAATGAGTCAGCAAAAGCCGTATTAACGGGTGTACTTTGAGGTGAACCTGTGACATTTAAGGTAAAGCCTTGGGACTCAAATGCACCAATATCAACGAGATCATTAATAATGCGGGTTGCTTCTCGTTGGTCAGTCGTTATACCAGCAGGAATATTAGCATTATTCCCCGCATCTAGGGCGGGGCTACCTGGAACGGGGGCATGGGTTTGAGTTGAGCCGCCATTGTTCGCTAAGGGAGCAAGAACTTGGTTAATGTCGGTGATACCTAAACTGGTAAAGGTGAGGTCAGTACCTGTACCGATAGTACCGTTTGCGCCTGTGGGGTCGCCAATTAGCTTGAGTCGGCGAGAAGCCCCACGCTCTAATCTCTGATTGAGCGTGGGATGAATCGCCAGTATTAGTTTGAAGAACAAACTACCTGTCGCTACTAGGTAGAGAGTTTATATAAAAGCGAATAACTTCTGCCATACTCAACCCTTTTTTTTTATCTGCATAAGCTTTTAACTTATCCCACTCTTCATCGGTGACTCGAATATTTAACCGTTTTTCCATTGACATGTGATACTGTTGGGTAGCACAATAATAAGAGTATAAAGCATCTAAAGCATCTGTTAAAGCAAAATTAAAAGGAGGTGATAAAATTGAAGCGAAGCAAAGACACGTTTAAGCTGAATTGCCAGTATCGAATTGTACCGGATAAGCAACAGGTTTATCAGTTAAACGAATGGCTATACAAGTTGTGCCGGATACACAATTTGATGCTAGAGGAACGGTTTAACTGGTGGGAGTTTAACCGCAACTCAGTCAATGCTTGCCCGATTTTTATCACCCATCTACCAGAACTTAAAGATCAGCCAACCTATTACTCACAGAAACGGGCTACCCATTGGTCAAGGGAAACCTATAAGTACCTATATGAGGGAGTTCATTCGCAGGTAATACAGGAAGCGATTAAGCGAGTGGAGGATACATTTAACCGCTTTATCAAAGGTGATTTAAATGGGAAGCGAAGCGGGAAGCCTCGGTTTAAGTCGGTGCGGAGATACCGGACATTTACGATCCCGCAGTTGAAGCCGGACTGCCTAAGCGTCACTACCAATCCTCATCGGCGTAAAAACGGCGGTACACGGCGCGACATTGCCTATATCAGCTTGCCCAAGGTAGGTCAGGTAAAACTCATCTACCACCGTCCAATCCCAGAAGGGTTCACGATCAAGGCGGCACTGGTGTCACGTCGCGCCGATGGTTGGTATATTTGCTTAACCTTAGAGGATAAATCCGTTCCTAGCCTGAAATCACCAGAGATAGAAGCAACACAAGAGAACTCCCTTGGGTTAGATGTGGGACTAGAGAAGTTCTGGACAGCCTCAGACGGGGAGATTGAGCTAATCCAGCAACACTACCGCAAGTCTGAGTCAAAGTTGGTAAAGTTGGCTAACCGCAAAGATAAGAAACCTCACAAATCGGCTCAGGCAAGGAAGCTGGCGAAAAAGATATCCAAGCACCACCAGAGGCTACAACGGAAGCGGAAGCAATTCCATTATGAGTCGGCGACAAAACTGGTGAGCCGAGATGAACAGGTGTTCTTTGTCGAGGACATTAAACCGGGAAATTTGTCCCGTAAAAACAAACCTAAACAGGATGAAAATGGAAAATATATACCCAATGGACAAAGTGCTAAATCAGGTTTAAACAAATCAATTAATGACGCTGGCTGGGGTCAATTCCTATCAATTATCGCTTACAAAGCTGCGAAAGCTGGTAAGTCTGTGGTGAAGGTTAAACCCCACAATACAAGCCAGATATGCTCTTGTTGTAATCGCCTAGTTGAAAAAGATTTATCAGTACGAATTCACCACTGTTTATGTGGATTAATTCTAGATAGAGATTGGAACGCGGCGATTAACATAAAGAGAGTGGGGCTGGGCATATTCCCCACTATAAAACGCCGGAAGCGTCGTTCTAAAGCGGCGACAAAGGAAGCCTACACCGTACCCCTAGGGTCGGTGTAAGAGGATGTCACAGTCAACTTGTGTACCCCCCGTAATCGTGTAGGTGTTGCCCTCCTGTTGAACAATCGTACCCGTGTCATCAGCGGCTGGCGTGATAGATTGGGCAAGGGTTTGGGGCGCAAGGGGAATTAAGCCCAGCAGGGGTAGCAGGGCAATAGCAATGTTGCGGCGATCTACCATGAGGTTTGGGGAACCTTTATATCAGAGGGGAATTCCTATTATTCTCTCACAAGAGTAGGATATTTGGGAGATTCAGGAGTGCGATCGCGCAACTCGCCTCCAATTTTACCCAAAAAAGGCTCTTCCGTAGTTAGTGTGCTAAATTGTTAGTTTGATTTGCCAGAATATTGGATAGCTAAAATCCTGCCTCATTTCCTTGTCCCCGTTCCTACTGACCAAAGTTGTGCGATCGCGAATTATTCTATAGCTACAGGCACACACATTTTCCCACAGTAAAACTATACCATAAAACGTTATTTTTGCAGCGCCTTTTGAAAAGTTTTAATAGCATCCACATGATTCACCATATTGATGCAACGTAATAACAAATCCAGATCAATCCCTTTAACTTCCTCGCTACTCTTAATCTGTTCATAATGAAGTGTCTTCCCCTCTCCTCGCAGGTGATAAAGCTCTAACACCCCATCTTCCCAAAACCACACTTCCTTGATCTTCAGCCGCTTATAGATCTCCAACTTGTTGATACCGCCACTGGTAAACACCACCTCAATCACTAGATCGGGATTGGTTCGACCCGGAGCCAGTTTATAGGATTTATCGGCTTCTCGCTTGACGGCGACTCCTTCACTTTCCAACGTCATCGAGCCAGTTGGAGTAAAGTCAAATCCTGCCATCAACAGGTAAAGCTCCAACAATGCACCAATTCTTTCCTTAACGGTTTCGTGGGGTTCTCCGGGCATTCGTCGTATCTCCAAAACTCCATCTAAAAAAGAAAGTCGATATCCTGGGCGGTCTAACAATTGCTCAACGGCTTTGAACTCTCTCCAGGTCATTCCTTCAAACAAAAGGGGGGATTCCTTTTTGGGTGTTGTGATCGTGGCTAGGGTCATTTGAGTCTCCCGTTTTTTTCGATTATATATCAACTCAAAATTGGACAGGTTTACTACCCACCCTTTCTTTTAAAGTCAATGACTATTTTAACTTGAAAGCCAAGGTCAACTGGAACTTTTGAGCCTAGATTGCTGTCAACAGCAAAACAGCCGATGTAGAGTTTAGCCTGAATTGTTAAACTAATTTTTTGAATAGACCTACAATACAGGAATTAGTTTATCGGTATGGTTAAATGTTAATTCATCTCACACCAAAGCCAAGATTATGACAAATGTCTTTTCACGGAATAAAGCCAAAATTGTGATAGGACTCTTAGCAATTTGTACTTCATGCCTAGGTTTAACCGCTAAACGTGTTAGTTGTGCGGAATCCCTAGTAATAGAGAGTCTAACCATGGGGGAAATTCTGCAACGTTTAGTTGTTCAGTCAACCCTTGAACTCGATCGCGAATGGGTAGAAGCTGAAGCCGTGACTCCCTCTGCTTCTCCCTCACCTCAGACTCAGATTTTAGCTCAAACCCCAACTCAAGTCGTTGGCGGGGGGACAAAACTCTCCTTAAATGGTCGCATACTACCTCTTGCCTGGAAACAGTGGCAAGTTGGGGGAGTCATACGCACGGGTATCAGTGATGTGGGAGTCCAACAACTCTTTGGACTGGAATTGTTGAGTACCCGCAATTGGACACGACAACCGATACAGTGGTTTTCTAATCCCCTAAGTACGCCTCTCGTTTTCGTAGCTCACCATCGTGATGCTTATCGCTATTTAGATATTACAGAGTTTGCCCAACAGGTGGGATGGCAATTTCAAGCTCAAGGAGATACATTAGCGCTAACGTCTGCACCCGCACGATTAGACAGTATCCGGGAAGAGGCACACCTGTGGGGGTTTAGGATTATTCTTGATTTAGATCATCCCACACCTTGGCAAGTGAGCAGAAGCCCCGGTGAAGGGGTGATTATATTAGACGCGATCGCGAATCCATCCCTGATTGAACAGTTTACCCCCCTAGAGCCTGTGGAAGAGGAGGAAGAGGAGGAAGTTGAGGGAGATAGGGAAGATGAGGGAGATGGGGGAGATGAGGGAGATGGGGGAGATGAGGGAGATGAGGGAG
>JGI11783J13700_1124463_pt1 | contig 14475 bp, 5 predicted proteins | sample ElkSlonscriptome_6_FD_13700 | JGI IMG/M metagenome (IMG submission 13700)
CCCGCCCCTACAGTGGCTTATTCAATTAATTATTGGTGGCGAGGACTGGTTTTAAGGAAAGACGTGCCATGTTATTTGATAATTTCTACAATAACATTCCAGCAATACAAGCCGTCATAAAACAAGCGAGTGTTCCGCCAATTAAAGCTCTCACCCCTAATCGTGCTAAATCAGGTTGCCGATTCGGTGCGATTCCGCCAATTCCACCCAGTTGAATCCCAATTGAACCAATATTGGAAAAGCCACACAAGGCGTAAGTAGCAATAATAATTGACCGTTCCGATAGCTGAGATTGCTCAATCAAGGCTTTGAGATCCAGATAAGCAATAAATTCATTCAAAATCGTCTTTTTTCCTAACAAAATTGCCACCTGACCACAATCTGACCAAGGAACGCCCATCAACCATGCCACGGGAGCCAAAATAATCGCTAAAATTGATTCTAGCGTGAGCTGGGGTAGTCCTACTAATCCACCCAACCACCCCAAAATGCCGTTCACCATGGCTAACAATCCCAAGAATGCAATCAACATCGCCGCTACATTGGCGGCTAATTTTAACCCATCCAGCGCCCCCGTCGCCGCCGCATCAATCCCATTCACTGTTGTCGGCTTTACCTCCAGGGTAATTTTCCCAGCGGTTTTCGAGGATTCTGTTTCCGGATACAAGAGTTTAGAAATGGCTAAAGCGGCTGGTGCGGACATCACCGAAGCAGCGATGAGATGTTCGGGAGGAATTCCAAAGGAAATATAAGCAGCCAAGACACCCCCAGCTACAGTGGCAAATCCTCCTGTCATGACGGCGTGTAACTCCGAAAGCGTCATTGTTGATACGTAAGGTTTGATTAATAGCGGGGCTTCCGTTGAACCGACAAAGATATTCGCTGCTGCACTCAGGGTTTCTGCGCCCGATGTTTTCAAGGTTTTGAACATTACCCAAGCTACCGCCTTAACCACCTGGGGCAGAATTTTATAGTGATAAAGAATCGTGATGAAAGACGAGAAAAAGATAATCGTCGGTAGGACTTTGAAGGCAATAAAGCGCTCCTCTAAATTTTCACCCAAGACAAACTTTGCCCCAGCATCAGAGAAATCCAGAAACTGAGTCACTAACTGCCCTAAAAACTCAAAGACAACCAACCCTGGTGCTGTCCTGAGAATTAACACCGCCAGAATTAACTGCAAGGCAATTCCCCATAATACAGGTTGCCAGCGAATCGCCCGCCGATTGACTGATAAAACGTAGCCTAAGCCGATGAATACCAGCAGCCCCAAGGCAGAAATTAAGCGTTCCATAGTATTTCTCTGACTACAAAATACAGATATCCCCAAAAGTCGTCTATACTTAAGGTTTACTCATTGGATTTGACAGGTTTAATCCTAAGTCATTTCGTGGCGATCGCAGAAAAAAAATCATCGCCCCAGCCAGCCAGTATGAAGTATCGAGAGAAAAAATTAGATAAAACCCTGAAACAAGTCTAGAAATCTTGAATTAAATAGGAAGACAGAAAAACCGTTGGCTTCAGGAGCGCTTCTCCATGAGCATTGCTACTGCTTTTAAACTGAATCATAACAATGGTTTAGCGATCAATCGCTATCCTCCCACCGTGACACCCGATATCTCGGTGGATGAGGCTTTAGCGCGGATGACTCAGACTCACAGCAGTTGTCTACTTGTACTAGCAAATCATCAGCCGAATAGTCCGGTTGTAGGTATTTTTACTGAACGAGATACCGTGCAACTCATTGCTTCCGGTGTTGACTGGCGAACCTTATCTCTGGCGTCTGTGATGACGACTTCAGTGATGACGATCACAGAAACTGAATCCCAAGATATTGTTATCGTGATTAATCGGCTGCGTCAGTATAAAATTCGTCACCTTCCGGTGGTGGGAGAGAGGGGAAACTTAATCGGTGTGATCACACCGCAAACAATTCGGGATGTTCTCCAACCTGTTGATTTACTCAACCACAAAAAAGTCTCTGAGGTGATGGCTACTCGTGTGATTCACGCCATGGGGACAACCTCTATTCTGGAACTCGCACAACTGATGAATGCACAGCGAGTCAGTTGTGTGGTGATTGTTGAGGAGGCTGATTTCCCTGTTTTCCAGCAAAATTCAGTCAGGGCGGGTTTTGACGAAACGTTACCATCAATAGCGCAACCAAATTCCCTAAACCCGCCCCTACACAATCAAAACTTGCTTCGCCCAATTGGTATTATCACCGAACGGGATATTGTCCAGTTTGGCAACTTGGGATTGGATCTGGCGAACACCCCCGTTACCACCGTAATGAGTACGCCTTTATTACTCATTCAACCTACTGACTCGATTTGGAGTGCCCATCAACTCATGCAGCAGCATCGCGTGCGACGGTTGGTTGTATCAGATGAAACCGGAGAATTGGCGGGTTTAATTACTCAGACGCAGATCCTGAACACGATTAATCCCATTGATATTTATCAAACCGTGGATACCTTAGAACATTTGTTAGATCAGCAAACCTATCAATTACGCCAGTTAAATCAGCAACTGCGACAGGAAATTAGTAAGCGTGAATTACTGCAAGCAAAATTTCAATCCTCTGAAGCCAAGCTCCGGGCTGTATTTGAGGCAATGACGGATATCGTCCTGGTTATTAATACTCATGATCACCAGATTCAAGAGATTGAAGTTATTCCCACGTCTTCAAGTTGTCTGTATGAGGATACAACATTTATAGATCAGATAATCCAGGGATTGTTAGGAGATCCCACAGAAACGGATTCAGTATGGGTGGAAACGATTCAACAGGCGATCGCAACCCAACAAACGCTGACTTTAGATTACTGTCTTCGGCTACAGGGGCGAGAGGTTTGGTTTAGCGCCAGTATTTCCCCGATCGCAGAACACTCGGTTGTCTGGGTGGCGCGGGATATTAGCGATCGCAAACGGATGGAAGCTGAACTGCGAGAGAGTGAAGACTGTTTCCGTAAGGCGTTTAACTACGCGGCTAGTGGGATGGCGTTAGTCGCCCTCGATGGTTATTTCCTGAAAGTGAATCGTTACTTGTGTGAAATTCTTGGCTATTCCGAAGCCGAATTATTAGCCAAGACTTGCCCAGAAATTACCCATCCCAGTGACTTAGAGGCGGAACGTGAGTATACTCGTCAACTCCTCAACGGTGAAATTCGTTACTACCATTTAGAAAAGCGATATATTCATAAACAGGGACATAGTATCTGGATTCTCTTGAGCGTTTCCCTGGTGCGAGATAGTCGGGGTAACCCGTTGTATCGTCTTGCCCAAATGCAAGATATTACCAAGCGAAAACGGATTGAAGAAGCCCTGCAAGGAAATCAACGGTTGCTGCGGGCGATTACTCAGGCAAATCCCAGTATCTTGTATATTTATGACCGCATCAATAAGCAAATTCTTTACTTTAATCGCAAAATCCAGAACCTACTTGGCTATACACCGGAAGACGTGATCCAAATGGAGGAAGATGTTCTAGTCACACTAATGCACCCCGATGATTTACCGGGAATTCTCCACCATTTGCAGCACCTAGAAACGGCTAAACCCGACCAAGTTTTTGATTTAGAATATCGAATTAAGCACAAAAATGGGGAATGGCGCTGGCTGTCTAGTCGAGAGACTGTCTTTACCTGGAACCAAGAGGGGAAACCGGAGCAAATTTTAGGCACAGCCACCGATATTAGCGCACACAAACAAGCTGAAGCCGCCCTGCGGGAAAGTGAAGAACGTTGGCAATTAGCGCTTCAGGGGAATCAGGATGGGATTTGGGATTGGAATATCACCACGGGGGAAGCCTTAATTTCTGATCGCTACCGCGAAATCCTGGAATACGATACCGCTCAATTTAAACTTGATTTTCAGGGATGGCAAAACCATCTGCATCCGGATGATATTCCCTTGGTGAATCAGAGTCTACAAGATTACCTAGCGCAAAAAATACCCCATTACGCGATCGAGTATCGTCTACGCTGTCAGGATGGAACCTACAAGTGGCTACACTCTCGCGCCCAAGCCCTCTGGGATGAGGCTGGATATCCGGTGCGAATGGTGGGTTCTACCCGCGATATCACCGAACGCAAACAAGCTGAAGAACAACTTCGCTATCAGAAAGAACTGTTACAAAAGATTTTTGACCATATTCCGGTGATGATTTGTTTTTATGATGCCACGGGTTATATTCGATTAGTGAACCGAGAAGTGGAACGGGTTTTAGGGTGGTCTAAAGCTGAATTGGATACGATTGATTTGTTAACCGAATGTTATCCCAATCCCAAAGATCGTCAGCAGGTTTTGAACTTTATGTTCAATGCGTCCGGGAAATGGCAAGATTTCAGCCTGCGGACTAAAAACGGTCAAATTCTGGAAACCTCTTGGGCAAATATTCGCCTCAGTGATGGCACCAGTATTGGCATTGGGCAAGATATTACCGAGCGCAAACGGGCAGAAATCCAACTGAGAAAGAGTGAGGAACGCTGGCAATTAGCGCTCTCAGGCAATAATGATGGGATTTGGGATCATAATCTGATTACCAATGAGCATTTCTTATCGCCCCGTTGTCTAGAAATACTCGGATATGACTATGAGGATATCAATACGTTTGACAAATGGATGAGTTACATTCATCCTGATCATGTTCCTTTAGTTCAGGACACCTTTCAACGGCATCTAAACCGCGAAACACCTGATTATTCCCTAGAGTATCAGATGCGCTGTCAAGATGGAAGTTATAAATGGGTGTTGGTGCGGGGACAGGCACATTGGGATGAGATAGGCAATCCTATCCGTGCTGTTGGTTCAATTACTGATATCACCGATCGCAAGCAGGCGGAGGAACGAGAGCGGCAAAAAACACGGGAGTTAGAATTCACTCTCAATCAATTAAAACGCACTCAAACCCAACTGATTCAAGCCGAAAAAATGTCTTCGTTGGGACAAATGGTGGCGGGAATTGCCCACGAAATTAATAATCCCACCAGTTTTATCTATGGGAATATCGAGCCAGCAACGGAGTATGCTCAAACTCTGCTCCACTTAGTCCAGCTTTATCGACAGCATTACCCAGAACCTGTCAGCGCGATCGCGGAAGAACTGGATAGTATCGATGTTGATTTTATTGCCTACGATTTCCCCAAACTACTAGCCTCTATGGAAGAGGGGGCGAATCGAATCATTAAGATTGTCCAATCCTTACGCAATTTTTCTCGTTTGGATGAAGCGGAGTGCAAGCAGGTCAATATTCAGGACGGGATTGATAATACGCTGTTACTCTTACAGCACCGACTTAAAGAACAATCCCATCGTCCTCAAATTCAGGTGATTAAAGAGTATTGTCAATTACCAAAGCTTAAATGTTATCCGGGTCAGCTAAATCAGGTGTTTATGAATATCCTCAGTAATGCCATTGATGCGCTAGAGGAGAAACTGGAAACTGACCTGGACTTTGAACCCAAACTTTGGGTTCGCACGGCTGTGATTCCCGGTGAGGAAGGGTCTAAGGATAGCGAGAATCAGGGTGGTTCAAAGGTGGTAATATATATGGGAAACAATGGGGCAGAAATACCGACCGAGGTTTATCAGCGTATATTTGATCCATTTTTTACCACAAAACCTGTGGGTAAGGGAACAGGTTTAGGATTATCCATCAGTTATCAGATTGTCGTGGAACGCCATGGGGGTGAGTTGCGCTGTGAGTCGATTCCCGGTCAAGGAACGGAATTCGCGATCGCATTACCAAGTTTGTAGAGACGTTGCATGCAACGTCTCTACAATGGTGCTTGGTTTTTGTCTAATTTCCATCAATAGCTTGACGAATTTTGCTAACGGCTGTTGACAAAATTTCAGCGGCTTGACTAATTTCTGTATCGGTTGTGAATTTGCCTAAACCGATACGTAATGCCCCCTCTATTAAATTATCCGATAACTTGATCGCTCGCAGTACATGAGACGGTGTTTCTACCCCCGACGTACAGGCGGAACCAGTGGAGATGGCGAGTTGGGAACGGATTCTGGCAATCACTGCACTATTGGGAATATCGGGAATAGAAATATGGAGATTCTCAGCAAGGCGGTTCGTGGTATCGCCATTAATGACAACGCCGGGAATGCTGTCTTGCAATAGGGTTTGCAGTTTATCTCTAGAGAATGCGATCGCGGTTTCATCTTCGGTCATTTCTAACTGACGCAGGCGACAGGCTTCACCTAAACCGACAATACCGGGAACATTAAGTGTACCCGATCGCATACCGTTCTGATGACCTCCACCCCAGAGAATTGGTTCTAGGGGATATTTTTTTCGCACCACTAATGCGCCTGAACCTTTTGGTCCATAGAGTTTATGGGCGGAGATGGCTAGATAGGTGATCCCCCAGTCTTGAAAATTGATCGGGATTTTACCGACGGCTTGGGATGCATCACAGAGGAAGGAAATCCTATAGGTTTGGGCAATTTGTCCGATATTTTGGATGGGATAAATCGTGCCAATTTCGTTATTGGCTGCCATAATACACAGCAAGGAAATGCCGTTTTTACAGACATTTTCTAGATAATCCAAGTCGAGTCTACCTTGGGAGTCAACCTGAAGATTAATGATTTCAGCTAATCCTTTTTTGGCGAGGGTATTGCAAGTGTCTAAAACGGCTTTATGTTCCACTGGGGAGACAGCAAGGCGGGGTATTTTTGAGGTATTACTATGGTGTAATCTAACGAATCCTTGGAGGGCGAGGTTAATGCTTTCAGTTGCGCCAGAGGTGAAGATAATTTCCTTGGTGGATGAACTGATTAAGTGAGCGATATGAGTTGCGGCTTGGGAGACAGCTTGTTCGGCTTCATCTCCATAAGTATGGTCAATGCTGCTAGCGTTACCAAAGGCGGTAGTCATGTAGTGTAGCATTTGGGTTGCCACTCTGGGGTCAGTGGGGGTGGTAGAGTGGTAGTCGAGGTATATGGGGCGGGATTGGCTGGACTGCTGGGATAGGGACATAATTTAATTTGCGATAACTGGGTAGAAGCTTTAATCAGGGTGAATATTAACATCCAAAAAGAAGAATTCAGCTATGCTTATGTTTATGCGATCGCCTCAGCCGCAGGTTACTCGTTCCAGAGAACAACTACGCCCTTAGATCAACTGGGAATTGACTTAATCTTTACAGGGATTGGTGTGCAGGGCATAATGGGGAATCCTCAGCTTTACGTTCAACTCAAATGTACTTCAAGAGCAATTCTAGATGAGAATTATCTGAAGTATCCACTCAAAGTTAAGAATTATGAAGAACTGAGAGTTCTCCAGCAATATCCACCTCTAATCCTCGTGATTGTTGTAGTACCTGATAACATTAATGACTGGTTATATCAATCAGGAGGTGTCATTGCAAGGTCAACCTGCTATCTCTAATCAAACGTCTGTCACTGTCTCAATTCCGCGCCAAAATGTTTTTACGGCTGATGCCTTGAAGAGGATTATGGACAGTCTGGAAAAAGGAGAAACATTATGAAACCAACGGCAAGGAAGTAATCACCCCTAGACTACCATAAAGGGCAGTTAGAGATTATAATCAACAGCAGCATTGCTTTGAGCATCGTAAATTAAGTCCTGGTTATCGGAAATTAACCAGTTATTCATGATTTTTTTAATTTAAATCTGTGAGTATCTAGTTTTGTTGCTTAATCATTTCAGTTGCAGATTCCAGTTCAGCATCTGTGAGCAAAGGCACTTGGGCATAGATCATAGCTGATTCCCCCATCAATCGCGCTACTAAATGCCCCTTACCTAGAAGGTTTTCGGCACCTTTCTGTCCAAGTGTAATCTCTGACGTTCCGATACTCTCAACTCTCAAAATTAGACGATTTCCCAAGTTATCCCGAAGCTGCACAGGCAGAACGTTAGCATCTGGACGCTGTGCTGCAAAAATGAGGTGAATTCCAGCCGCTCGTGCTTTGACTCCCAAACGTTGAACCGCAGCGGAAACTTCTTCTTTGTATTCGTCGATAAGCATCCATTCAGCAAACTCATCGTGGACAAGCCACAGAACAGGTAGTCGTTCGTTCTCAGGAACTTTACTGTTATATGTCAGTAGATCCCTAACCTTTTGTTGCCTGAATTTCAGGTATCTGGAATCCATTTCAGAAACCAAATCATCTAATATTTCAATCGCACGCTCTTGTTCAATGATGATTCCTTCGCGTAAATGAGGAAGTTCCTCTATGTTGGCGTAATCTACACCTGCTTTTGGGTCAATTAGATAAATAGTTGATAGTTCTTTGGAGTTCGTAGCACAAATATCGAGGAGAAGGTTTTGCAACAAGACGGATTTACCACTGCCCGTGGCTCCAGCAATCAGTGTATGGGGTGCATGTTGCTGAAGATTCTCAAAGCTGCTGCCCAAATTGAGGTAGAGTAGCTCACCGTCAATTTCTTTGACTCCGATTACCAAGCTGAGGTTAATACCAGAGGGTGAGGGATTGATTTTACGTTTTGCCCAAACTTCACGTAAAGAAATAACTTGTCGTTGAGGACGTGCAATGGAAACAACAATTTCACCCGGTTGACCGTAGACGCTAATCACCTTCAAAGCATGGGTTGTTAGAAGCTGCGATCGCCGTTTCTCAATGTCTTCGAGCTTGAGGTTATCAGAACCCTTTAGGCGCACAATTGCGGCATTGGGTGTTAGCCTCTGACCGAGTATCTTGGCTTGTAAATGGTATCCTATCAATGCTGTTTTAAGCTTGGCGACAGTATCGTTTAGCCATTCAAGAGAAGCAGCATCACTCTGGCTTGTCTGCGTCTGATAGTCTTGCCACCATCTGATGAGAGCGGGACTAGCCCAATTGTTTTTATGATCAGTTTCTAAAGTTGTATAAGCAAGATTGTCTGTAGAAGTGGGACGATGAACCTGGAGTTGAAGCGGCTGAGTTGGTTCATCGTCTTCAGTAGGTTCATTACCGTCTACTGGAGTCACATTTAGGGTCGGTACTTGACTTGCTTCTTCAATATCCAGAACCCATGTCACTCTATTAGCAGGTAGTAAGGGTTGAGAGATTGACCAAGGCTTGTCATCACCAATTTGCTCTCGAACAGTGAAGAGTGATTGCCCTGTTTCATAAGCAAGAATGACGCGACGCACTAATTCTCGATCAAAGACTTCCTGGAAGCAGCGATTGACTTTAGGGATGGCAAACCGTTCGCTCTCAACACCACTGTCGTTTGTTCCGGAGGTAAAAACGTGAGAGTAACCAGATAAATCAATCCGTATTGTTCCTGCACGAATGCCTTCTCGCCACTGTTCAATGGGCAGTGGAGCATCGGCACTAAATTCGATACCTTCAAGCAAAAGATCGCTGAGACGAGACAACCACAGATCCCGATCAAGACGACTTGGACTGATAAAAAGAGCATTGGCAATGCGAGCGACTGTATCCCGAAGCTGCTTTTGAGAGGTTTTTCGAGCATCTGCTAATCCTGTGACATCTACATACTTAGCTTCCGATACCATCACTTTCAATACAGGCTCATCACTAACGTGCTGTAGCGAAATTGCCATAATGTCAGCAATTTGCCCCTCCTTCTGACCCAACCAAGAAGCATAGTCATCTAGGAAGTACCAGCCGATATGCTTTTCTTCACCCATCTCAGCAGTAATCAATGCCTTGCTTAACACAACACCCATCAGTTCGCTGGCAAACCTGCCGCATTTGGCAGCCCGCAGCACAATATCTCCAGAAAGCTCATTGGCTTCGTCAATGAAGCGTTCTACGAGCTTATCAATGCGCTCTTTATCGATACCGAGATTCAAAGCTTCTAACCGCTTGCGAACCAGAACTTTCAGCAGATTCAGTGATGCATCAGAGGACACCAAAAAGTTGCGCTCGTCGGTACGGTTCTGCTGATAGCGAATGACTTTAACGCCTTGATTCACCAACTGCCGTCGTTCAAGCAAGTCATCGTAGTTGACCACCCACTCACCGAGTCGGTGAATTTCATCGAAAATAGTCTTGGTTGTTTCCTCTTGGAAAGAAATCTGACGTGCGGGTAGGAAGTGCTGTTCTGAGGTGCAGTCTTCACCATTGATTATGCTGTACACCATGTCCAGATAAGCCTGACCAACGGTAGGTTGTTTTGGACAGGTGAGATAGACAGTAGACTTCAATTCATCCTTAGCCGCAGGACGCTTGCGCGACCAACGTGCCGGAAAGTGTAGCAGAATATCTAGCGTAGCCCTGTCAAAGGGAGAAGACTGCCAAGTAACTTTGGCTTGCCGGGAAATGGTATCTTGCAGGAAGACAATATCAGCAAATTTCCCTTCTCTGGGATTGGTTGCAGGTACATCGTTGGACATCACTGCAATCCGCAGCCTTGCCATAAAATCCTGCGAAACTTCGCTGGCAATAAAAGCATCAGGATCGGCATCAGAGCTTTCCAGAATCTGCTCGTAGAGTTGAGCAAGTTTTTGCCCGTTCCTGTGGCGCAGAATCACCTGACATCGGACTTCTTCTCGCTCATCCTGTAATTCTTCACCGAGTTTGTTGACAATTGTCTGGGGTAGCTTGATCGAGTCAATCTGGTAGAGCATAACACTCAGATTTGTCTTCTCATGAGGTAGCAACCCAACGTAGCGGCGCACCAAGCCCAATAGCTTTTCAGCCGCCTCAACAGGATTTTCATTGGTGAATCGTTCGCTTTCGTCTTTGGTTGGAGACTCCATCAAGCTGTAGTCATTCACGGTATCTGAGATAGCAAGCAGTTCAGGCTGTTGTCCTTGATACCCGATACATACTTCTGGATAGTAGGGATGAGCAAGATCATTCTGTAGATCAGCAAAGAACAACCGGGAATCGCCAAAATTCACTTCGGAGGTGGAAGTGATGTACTTAAGCAAGCCTGCAAGCTGTCGAGCTTTGACCGCAAGGGCAGCAAGGCGTAGGGGATGCCAGGGTGCGATAATCGCAGCCGGTTTGCCTCGTACAACACGCGCACACCCCAAGTTGAGAACGGGTTGGTAGAAGTCCAAACGATTACGATCGCCCTTAGCTTGGCTTAGGATGACCATGAGTAACTTCCCGTAGGCTTCGCACTGGTGAAGTAGGTAGGGGCTAGCAATTCCGTTACGTTCGGCATCGAGAAAGCTAGCGATCGCCTGTTTGTAAGTCTCAGTAAACTCTTGCCAAGCTGTCAGAATAGTTTGACACGCTTCTTGGGAAAGCCTGCCTTCCGAGACAGCTTCCTTGAGCTTGGTTGGTAACGTCCTATCTAGATTGTTCTTCGCTGTGTACTTACCGATAAGTGACCCTCGATTTTGGCGATAAACAGCCATTAAAGTGCCTACATCTGACAGAGAAATTCCCTGTAAGCGACCCTTTTTGCTGACGAGTTCTCGTGAAACCTGAGAGAGTTGGAAGGGATATTTCGACAATCTCTTTAAATCGTTGTGCAATTCCATGCCAATGGTGTTGGGATTCCCTTTCCAAATCAACTGCGTCTTGGCAATTAGGTTTTGTTCACTGTCACGCATCTCTACATAAAACTTGATTTCCGTCGCGGCTTTGGCGGTTGAAGCGTTTTTACGATACTTCTTCTTTTTCTTGCTGTTTTCTAGCAACGTATCATACTTAAAGAGCCAGTGCGTTTCCCACTCAATATAAGGGCTAGTCAGCTTTTCAATGCCCCGATAGCGTGTGCAAAAGTACAGCCCGACATCGGCATTTAAGTCTAGCCACTTGCTTTTAGCGGAACTCTTTTGTGTCGTAATTTTCAGCGACTTGATGCCCTCCACTAAGCCTGCCTGCTCAAACAGGCGTTCAAAGGCTTTCAGTAAACCGATAAGGAAATCTTTGCATTCGATCGGCTGTCCGTAGACGAACTTATCCCACTTGGCTTTGAGTGGGCGATTTGTGTCGAGTTCATGACGGTGGGCATCGTAGAACTCGCGATCTTCGTCAAGCGCCTCTTTCTTGTTGCGTTTCTTGAGCGTATTCAGGTACTGCGTTTCGCCTTCGGTGAGAGTTTCAGGATATTCGTCCTCAAACAATGCAAGTGTCTGGGATGCGATGTCAGTTTTCTGTGCCTGCAAACCAGTGAACAGCAGGTTAATGTTGTCGGCTTCCCACTCAAACTGCGCTAGGGCTGCCGATTCTGAGTTCCATCCTGCGGGGCTGCTGATAAATGCTGCGATCGCAGGATAAGCCTCTTCGCGAATCTCCTCTCTAACTTTCTCAAAAGCAGATTGCAAGTCTTGTTCATCAAGGGGTTTGCGCGTTGGCGTTTGCTTGAGCAGTAGACAAGCACGTTTGGCAAAGGCTTGTTGAAATAACTTCTCCCAACGATTTGCTCGTCCCCATTGGGTTTCGGGAATAGCACTGAAATACTTCGAGTCACGAGGCAGTCGCAAGGCAGGCAACGCCCACCCTAAAGCATCAACAACGGGGATACTTTCGGCTTCAATGCGCGATCGAGTCTCAACAATGTACTGGGCAAAATGCTCCAAGCTAGGGGTTCCCACCTTTTGCAGTCCAGTTAGAGCTTTACGCCAGTAGTCAACTTGCTGATCAGAAATTGGCAAATCTGCCGCAGCGATGTCAATCCAGAGGTCAATCTGTCCCTTAAGTTCTTGTGCGCCCAAGGGGGTAATGTCGCCGAGAGATTGCGCCTGATCGTCACTGGTACTCGCGAGCAGTAGAGCTGAACGATCACAAGATGCGTGTCTGAGGTGAACAGTCGATTCGTTAGTCAGAATGTCATCAGGAAGTCCGTCGTCTCGTACTAAGCTTCGCGGAACTTTAATCGTAATGAGTGACGAGAGGTGGAAGTCTTGCAGAATGGTGCGGCAGATAGCTGCTACCTGCTTGGCAGTCAGGCGATCAAGCAAAAAACGAGCGACGCCTTCTGTCGTTTCGTCGGCGTTGATGGAACCCTTGAGAAAATCAGCCGCAACTTGTCCAATTAGCTCAATTGCTTCCATCAGCTAACCTCCACTGCAAAAGGATTTTGGACGTAAGCACAGGCGTCAGACAGACGCTTGAGGAGTCCAATACTGGCTAGGCGATGTTCTAATCGTTCCGCATTGGCGGCAAAGTCTTCGCGATCAGCATCGCCTGAACTAATGATGTCTTCTGCCTGTTTATCGCCTATGACAAAACCGTAATTCTGGTAAAGCTTTTCTAGGAAATCCTGAAATTCCATACGATGGGGAACGCAAGCAAACACTAATGTTCTTAGGAGGGTATCGGTGGGAGCATAGCGAGTGCGTCTGCTGCCTCTGCTAGATGACAGACCAATTTCGCGTGTCCAACTACCGTGACACTTTGCAAAGTGTTGTTTATGCCGCTTGACTGCCTTCTCTCGCAGTTTGTCGAGTAATCCTTCAGGGTAACCCACTCCATCTAGCTCTTCCTCATCTTTTGCTGGCCATGCAAATCGCTCTTGTAGCAAGTCCCTTACGTCCTCAAAAGGATTAAAGGATTCTAGACAGACTTGCCATTCGGGTAGTTCGATTGTGCCACGGATGTAGTGTTCGATCGCACGCTGAGGCAGGCTGTTGTTTTTCTGGTATTCGTCCGAGGCTAAGTCGCGAATAATTGTCTTCCTCGGGGCAACAATCTCAAGTATAAATCGAGGTTGTTCTAGCTCTTTTAGGACAGCCTTGGCGCGGCTCAGGATATAGATAATTAGATGCAGTCCGGTGATCGTAACAATGTGGGGTAGCGCGTCATAGTCAGGTAGGTTGCAGCCCAGGATTTTTAGCCAATCATCGGCGAGGCGTTCGTATTCCGATAACTTAACATATGGAAGATAAGGTGGGCTACCACTTGACTTTGTTGTGATGCGATCATGTTCTGGCTGAAGGGCAACAACGAGTTTATTCCACTTGGAACATTTGTAATCACTGGAATCTTCACTAGCGATAATTCCTAGTCGTTGCAAGTGCGATAAAATTGCTTCTCCTCGACCGCTTCGACATAGCATCAGGTACAACAGTTCACCCGTTCTCCCAAAAAAACGACGGTCATTGGTTATTTGAGAACCCTTAATCCGAAGATCTTCATAAAGGCAATCCGGTCCGTAAGGAAAGACAAATCGTGAACTCCACCGCTTATTACTGTCTCCCTCAATAGCATTGGATTGAATAAATTTAACAACTTCGGCAAAGTCTTTGAACGACGCAAATCTTGTTTTTAAGTAGCTAAAATTATGAGAACTCAGACCTCCTACGTTACTGGCAATTGCTTCTATCCACATACGCCAACGTTCAGGATCATCTAAACCTTCAGAGGCAATTGCTTCTATTTGAGGGTTATTAAATAGAATATTGCGAAGGTAAAGCCGAGGATATGTGGAATACTGAAGTCTGTTGTATTCGTTTTCTACGAAAGCTTGTCCGTTGTATGCTTCTGACTGGGTAATGCATAGCATCTCTAAAATACAGAGCCAAGGTGTTTGCTCGTCATATAGACGATGCCCCCAAATCG
>JGI11783J13700_1047719_pt1 | contig 14445 bp, 9 predicted proteins | sample ElkSlonscriptome_6_FD_13700 | JGI IMG/M metagenome (IMG submission 13700)
GGAAGTTTCATTCAAGAGTGATTTAGGTTTGGCGATAGAAGGTTCTGTGGATTTGTTGGAACGTCCTGTGGATCAGTCTCCAGAATCACCGACACTGCAAGCCTTGAGGATAGCGCCTTGGCAGATTCGGAGTTACGCGATCGTTCAAATTTAATATGGGAGGTTGGTGAGACTAATTAACCAAGGTCAGCCCGACCATCACATGCCGCATATTTAAATTTAGAAACGACATCGGCATGATTAGTCTGGGTTTTGCGTTCCCACTCCCCAGAAGTTTCAGCTAAAATAATAATTTCTCCAGCACATAACTGTTTACTCTTCAGTCCATGTTTACCCATCTCAGCACGTTGGCTTGCTGAGTAAACGCAGGTTCTGGTAACTTCAGTACAGATAAAATTGTCTAGTCGCCGGGAAGTATCATTTTTTAGAAGGATTAGTAAATCAAAAAGTTTTGGCATAACGTGTCCATATCGATTAGTACTCCCAACGGATAAAATGGCTATTTCTGCATCAATTGCTTCCAGTAATTCTCTGAGATCCTCTCCATTTTTAGGAAATGCGCCATGATGAGGAATTTTCACAAGGTTCGCGTTCAGTTCCTCTGCTTGGCAACTATCGATACACTCCCTCAGTCCAGCCCCTTCGATATCCGCAAGTAACAGTGCGGCAAAATTACCATAAGTAACTCGTAATACCAGGGATATCTCATTAAGCTTACTACTCGTTTTAGCTAAGTGTGTTTCAATAAATGGCACTCTTGGATGTAAAACATTTATCTGCAACTGTCCGTATGAGTATGGGTTTGAACCCGATGAAGCGGGTAAAATACGAATAATATTCCTTCTGTCCCAATCATCTAGCTGATTTAGGGCAAATTCAAGTTGTTGATATGCAGGAGTTTGTCCTCTTTTTGTAGATAATTTTTCTACAGCATCTCTGTATACCGAATGAGGAAGCATAAATTTCTCAACCTTGCCGCGTTTTATCCAAAGTTTCAGGAATTGTACAAGTTTAACTAACTGGGGAAAATGGTCTCGGTGAGCATGAGTAATGTAAACCTGACTTATATTTTGATGAGGCTTGTTCTGAAGCCACTTGTCTAGTAAGCGTGGATTGCCTATATCAACTACAACAGTTGTATCATTGTCAGGACAAATAACGATGCTATCCGAATTTCCAACAGGCAAAAAGGCAATCTCACATGTCATAAGCGACTCTCAATACTGTCTATCCTAAGTTTCTCTTTAAGTTCAGCATTAGTCAGGTAGGAATAAGGTATATGGCGGAAACGTCGAAGCGCCCAAGGACGTTGAGCAAGTTCTTCAAATGTTTCCACATCTTCGCTTAATTCAGCCTCGAAAACTGTACCATCAAGCGCCCAACCGGGGAGTTCTGGAAGCAGTGGAAGCCATGCTTCATCCTGATCATCTAATAAACCACTCAGATTTAAGAGAATCTGACGATTATCTTTGGAAATTCCGAGAACTTGACCCAGTACAGTTAATGTAGGTTTTGTACGTTCTGATTTCCACTCTTCCAATTCTGGAGGTACTCCTGTGCGCTTAATCTCTATCCAGGTAGGATTACCGTATGACTCTTCTACTACCTTATCTAGTTGTTCCCGTAAGTTATCGGGTTCAGGAATAGGACTATGATTTTGATCACGTTGGATAATTCGGTGAGTAATCTCAATTATCCGTAAATCAATTTTTAGTGGCAATGGTAGTTGACAAAGTGCATTCTTTGTAAGTCCACGAGTATTGCGTCCAATTAGGGAAAGTTGACCTGCAAGCTTTGACGCTAGAATACCTAGTAGCCACAATTGTTGCTCTTCATAGCCTAGATGTTCCCATCCTTCAGGAGTTTTATTCGTTTTGTATCCGCTGTTATGCTTTCCTATCTGCTTAATGGGTAAAATACAAAAAATATGGTTGTTTGGGCAAAAACCTGTAGTGTCAAGTTGGGCAGCTAAAGGATTTTCCGATCCACGATTAACTGCACGACCAACTAAAATCTTGGGTAGGTCAAACAAGTCAGCAAACTCTGTTGCTGTTCTGTAAAGAAAGTCAGAAGTATACTTGATCCAACGCTCATTTTCATTCACTTGTGTTGGATCAGCCCAGAGTCTTTTTTTATCCCGCCATTTCATTTGCCAATAGAGTTTACACTTATCCTCCGATGAGCATTTCTTAATTGGCTTGTAACCCTTCTTAAGAGTGACACCACTAAAAATGTAGAAAAGATTGCCCAGAGGAACCGTTGAGACAGGAATATAGATGGATGGTGCTGTAAAAGATGCCCAATTACTGCCATCAGAAGCTAACTGTGAAATCCATGTAGAACCGAGAAATCCATTTTCACGGGTCTCAGCGATTCTAACCTGAGAAAAAATTGCCCGTGCAGCAGTAGGTTGTGTGATTGGAGGTTTACCAAAACTTCCCATAACAACACATACAGCTTGCTCTGCATCAATTCCTACTGTTTTTTCTGGACATTGCCATACTTCAAATAATTGGCAGCGTTCAGTCATTAATTTACGGGCATCTGGTACACCATGCGTTGTGCTGGTCAAAAAAGATTGAGGCAGGATAAAAGCAAACTGACCACCCTCTTCTAACCAACTTAAAGCGCATTCTATGAATTTGGCAGCACGTTGAATATTTCCATCTTCGGCAAAAGGAGGATTAGCAACAACAACACGCGGCTTGATGCCGATATTCGTTTTATTTAAAGTCTCGTAATTATGATGGGAAAAGTGAGCCGGAAAGGGAAAGGGTATAGTCTCACCCAGCGACTCTTTGGCTAAGGTATATCGCAGTTGTGTTACCAAATCTGCATATTGGTCTAAATCATTACCCGCTACGTGCTGTTCAAGATAGATTTTTCGCTGGTTGATATCTTCAGGAATATCAGACATTCCCGCCAGACGAGATGTGGCAGCTAAGAGGAGACTACCTGAACCTGCGGCTGGATCAAAGATAACTCGTTCTTCTGGTCTTAACCGTTCTAAGGGAAGCAATTCTAACATGCGCTCCGCGATCGCAACTGGAGTATAATGTCGCTGTAAATCACTCCAGGCTGTACCTCCAAGCTCTCGCGGTAATTCCTTGATGGCTCGCTCATACAACAATCCCACATCTTTGTGATCAACCAGAGCAAAGCTGACTCGGCTTCCCAGGTTAACTGCCAGATGTTGCAATACCCGATCATTTAAGTGGGGGATGGATTCCTCCAGCGCTTTCTTGAAAAAACCATTCGCACGCGGTACGGTGCGGTTGAGCAAGCTTCGAGGGTCATTGGTTGGGATAGAGTCGGAACCAAAGAATCCCTTGTCTTCTAAGATACGGGCAGCCAGAAATGCGATCGCGACTCGAATCCCATGACCGGCTATCTTGGTACGAGAGGATCGATGGCTTTGTGACTGTTTTCGCTGAGTGGGAAGACCAATCTCTTCAATTATTCCCTGAATTGCCTGTTGAAAGGCTTGATCAAGCGCTTCTCGTTGTCTCAGTATAAAGGAAAAGCTACGCTCAGAAATCGATTCTTCTAAATCAGCTAAGGAAAGCTGACCAGTACGAAACTCTGTCAACGCTTTTGGTGTAAACAGGCGACTTCGGGGTGCAGTAAGCTCTACAGCAAGAGATTCTGGTTCTATTTCCCGTTCTTCTAACTTACCGGATGGCTCGTAATACTGAAGCAGATACTTCTCCTCCGAAACGAGTAACCCTGCACGGAGGGGCAAATCACGCAGCCATCGCCGCCACTGTTCCATACTTTGCTGTGGAACAATTTGAACCATAAATGCCAGATTCGTCGCACTAGGGCGGAGTCCATAATCTGTCCATAAAGCGTCAATCGCCACAGGTTTGTATGCTTGTGACGCTGGCGGAATACGCACGTTGTAGTGGGGTTCCATGTTCCACACTCGACGCGCTGTATCGACTACGTATTCAAGTCCCACTGAGCCAGCCATGCCAGAATCTACGCTTCATCCTCAGTTTAAGGCAAGAAGGCTTTGCTTCTACAAAAATCGTTATTCTTGCCCAGAACTAACAACAAAAAATCGGTTAATCCTCTGTATCCTTCTCAACTACTGGATTTGGAGAAACGATTAGCCGTCTACGCCCAATCTGCTCCACTAACTCACTTTTTGATTTTAGCCCCAATTCCTGCGCGATTTCTTCCAGTCCACGCGCCCCCGTCGGTGTAACCGTTAGATTGAGTCTTTGCTTGAGTTCATCCTGATCAACAGGTTCCCCCCGCATTCGTTTTTTTCCCTTGGGCATATCTACTGTTAGTTCACGCGCATATTCTGCACGTCATGCTAACATCTGGACTTTTTCGGTTGCGGGGTATTTGTTTTATGTTTGTTTATACGTATTAACTGGTATATTGATTGAAAAGAGCTTAGAATATACGTATTTAAATAAAAACAATGCCAGCCCCACAGCTTTGGACGGCACCGGGTCTGGCATTGACTCCCATCAATAGGAGCAATTTCAATCCTATGCCAAATTTCTCAAAAAGTACGTGCGATCGCGACTTAATTCGCCCATCCACCAACCAGAGGGGTTATCAGCAAGCCTTGGATGATTTTGCGATCGCCTCTCTCCTCTCTCGCCTGCAAACCCTCTGTAACACTGAGTTTGATGCAGTCGGGATGAATGTAAGCCAATCGGAACTGGAAAGCCTCGCTGCGATCCTGATCCGAGAGTTAACCGCGACTCTTAATGGCAAAATTGTATCCGGCTACCTTAAAACTATGGGTTATGGCGGCTGCGACTTGCCCATCAGCTTTAGTCACAAGCGATTCTCAGCCGTTGAACTCCCCACCAGTTTCCCTCACGTCAAGCCGCCGAGATTCCTCTATGGGGATAAGCTGCAATGGATTCGCGATCGCGCAGACAGCCTCAACCCGAAACTCCCCAATCCGCCAACATCTCCAGACTGGGGAACTGCGATCGGCAGATTCTACGGCTTTGCGTCTCATCACTGTGGTTGGACATGGTGTTATCTGATTTGGCTGGACAAATGTTCCCCCAGTTCCCGGTGGACGGTGGCTGATACGGCTTGGGAAGATGACCTGGAACCTTGGGAGGAAAGCCGATGAAACCCCGTCCTATTACTGAACGCGAACAGGCTTTAATTGACCTCTACGGCTACTGTCAACTGGGAATGACGCCGCAACAGTTTTATGCGAAATGGCTGGTGAATCATGAAACGATGGCTTTTATCTGTTCCCGTTCCATGTCTACTGTTGATAGTTGGTTTAGAAGAGGTGGCAATTACCGCCGTCCTCAACCTAGAGATTTGCGCCATCTCGCTGTTGTGGACTTTGTGCTGGAACATTATGAGGAGATTCCGCCTGAACTTTTGAATGTGCTTTGTCCGGGTTTTGGGAATTTCTAGGAATTTCAACAAAGCGTAATATTATTGTAGAGATATTCCGCCGGAATATCTCTACCTTCCCCGATGGGAAATATACTGATAACATCGGTTGTAAAAGCGAAACTGGCACGTAGCGGGTAAGGTGGCTGATGGGATTCTACCGACGGTGGCGCAAGTGGTTTATTCTTCCCCTAGTATTGGCTGGGGTAGGTGCAGAATTATTGGCGGCTGCATCGATTCGGGGACAGGAAATAGATGCAGTTTCGCCAGTTGAGTATAGTCCGTTTGTGGATAATCAGGGGATGCCCATCGAAGCGGGATTAAACCCCACGTACCGCCAGAGGCGATCGCAACCCTTCCAAAAGCAGACGACTCTCCCCGATGTGCCTCAACGTCCTCAATCACCAAGGCGTAATCCTATTCCTTCCAGGAGATCTATTGCGATCGCGGATATCCAAGTTCGCTTTGTTGATCAAGACGGTCAACCCACTCCCGGAAACACTCGTCCTTATATCATTACGCGAGAATTTGACCTGCAACCCGGAGACGTGTATCGCCCGGATGTCGCCCAGCAGGGATTAGAACGAGTCACGCAGTTAGATAGTGTCGAGGATGCTACCCTCAGTCTCCAACAGACCAATCAACCCAATCAAATTGTCATGATTGTGAATGTGGTAGAGGATTCATCCTTTAATGTCACGGCTTTTCCCAGTTCAAGTCGGGCAAAAGGGATTTATGGGGTGTTGCGGTTAGAGGAGGAGAATCTGGGCGGGAATAATCAGAACTTGGCGCTAGAACTGGAAGGGGGCGAAGATACCCTAGGATTTGAGGTGAGTTTTACTGATCCGTGGATTGCGGGTGATCCGTTGCGGACAGGGTACAGTTTGGCAGTGTTTAATCAGCGTTCTCCCTCGGAGGTGTTTATTGGCGGCGATCGCGAGGTGGATTTGCCGAATGGGGAAACGCCCTGGGTGCATCGTTTGGGGGGAAGCGGGGAAGTGTTTCGTCCTCTGGGAGGGAATTGGCAGGCTGGAGTAGGAGTATCTTATCAGCGGGTGTCGATTCGGGATCAGGCGTTTACCGATCAGGTGCAACCAGTGGATGAATTTGGCAATCCGTTGAGTTTAAGCGATCGCGGTCAAGATGATTTATTGACGGTGAATCTATCAGCGGTGCAAGATAATCGCGATGATACCGATTATCCCAGCCAAGGATCTAATGTCAGAGTCGGAATGGATCAGTCGGTTCCTGTGGGTGAAGCCGATATTATTTTTAACCGGGTGAATGGAAGTTATACCCAGTATGTGCCGATGGAGTTATTTGGGTTCACCTCTGGCGATCAAACCTTGGTGTTTAATCTTCAGGGGGGAACCGTGATTGGCGATTTACCTGCTTATGAAGCCTTTAGCCTCGGCGGGGGGAGTTCCGTGCGCGGCTATCAGAGTGGGGAGGTGGGTGCAGGTCGGTCTTACCTGCAAGCCACGGCGGAATATCGGTTTCCAGTGTTTACTTGGTTAGGGGGTCGGATATTTGCTGATTATGCCACAGATTTAGGTTCAGGGGATACGGTTACTGGGGAACCGGGAGAGGTGCGAGATAAGCCAGGGAGTGGATTGGGTTATGGGGTTGGGGTGAGAGTGCGATCGCCCTTTGGTCCAGTACAGGTTGATTTTGGCTTAAATGATCAGGGAGATTCTCAGGTGCATTTTGGCGTAGGGGAACGGTTTTGAAATCATGTCTTCATGCATTCATGTATTCATGTATTCATGTATTCGTAACAGTCAAAAATAGAAATATCTTACCTTTAATTCTCATGTAGGGGCGACCCGCCTGCACAAATCAACAACTGTATCCACTCAATTGAATCGGGTCGCCCTTTACTAACATTTTTTTGAACCAGCCAGTTTCCGGGATATTGCACAGAGAACAAATTTGGTTCTGTGTAAGTAACCCCGTTTGTCGTTTGCGCTTGAACCGGGAGGATTTTCAGCGGGAGATGCGGTTGGTCATTAACGCTAACAACGGCTGCACTCAAAAGAACTATTGCTAGGATTCGTTTCATATTAATTTTCTACCATTGACAGTTGCCATTATACTATCTAATCTAAATTAATTTTATAGATGCCATTTAGTTTTGAGAAATCAGAACCAAATGGCATTAACACAAGTAAAATTCCCTGGTCTTTCAAATAGTTATTGGCAAACATTCTCACATAAACACGTTTTAACCCAAAGGTTGGAGGAGAGGGCGACCCGATCAAATTAAATGGACTGGTGGTGTTAATTTATGCAAGCGGGTCGCCCCTACAGGGATCTGAACAGGCGATCGCTCTTTTTAAAATGATATAATAAATCATTCAAACTCTGAATAACTGCGGCACAACAGGTCGTTCTCCTTGTTGAAACTTCTGCCAAGTTTCACGTAAGAATTTCGGTGCTGGATGATGAGAGTCATACACAACAATTGCGTTCGTCAGCGTCCGTTTGGGATTTACAAAAATCCTCCCTCTGTGGTATAATGCGCTAGATCTTCCACCATCTAAATTCATCGCCTCACTACAACCAATTGCCCGCATTACCTTCGCTTCTCGCCATAGAGGTAACGGTTCTAGAAACGTGACTAAGACCAATTTTTTCCCACTAGCGGGAAACCCGATCGCACAGCGATGTGCCACACCCATAACACGCGGATCAGTAAATCCTTCACTGCGCGGCGCTAACCAAACTTTCCCGTTCCTCAGCAATCTGGGACCCCCAGTAATCGAAAACCAATGTTCCTCCCAGTCTGGTTTTCCATCCACTCGCGCTGTCACTAATTCCGGTTGGTTTCCGACCCGTAATCCCAGCGTCGTCCCATAATTTTCCCAGGGACTGTATTTGAGAAAGCTTCCAGCGGAGACCATATTTCCCATCAGCCGTTTTGGATCTTTGCTACTAAAAAATGTGCCACTCGCCACGACAGCCGCATGATAGCGGCGAACCATACGATTAAAGGATTCTTCACCAATTGTCCCTTGATGATTTCCCAACGTGGAATTATTAGCTAAACCAATGGCGATAAACGTATCGGGGTTCGTCAAATCAATATGGGTTTGATAGAGAGGAACACCGAGAATCGTACTACGGCGAAGACTGACAGACTCGGCGGCGACTGGGGAAACAAGTCCCAACCCTTGGGCTAAAGCCGCACCACCTAGGACTAGAAATGAACGTCGAGTGAATTTTCGCTGAGGACTGGATAAATGTTGACGTGACATCGGTACAATTTGAATAGGACTAGCAGTTATAAACGCCAAATGGATTGGCTAGGTTTATGACTAGGTGAATTGCAACCTGGTAATTGATGATTCGTGATTGGAGAATGCTGATTACGAAAGAGGGAAGGTTTGTGTAGTCTGAGAACAGATTTGTATCTTCCTATAGCAACCTGATGAATGGGTTAGCTTCACTAATAATAAATACTGGATTATAACGATTTAATCCGGACAATTGTTTTTAAGAATCAGGGTTGGAGGTAGTGATGAGTCAAGCGGTTTGCCTAAACGAGTTGTGGGAGTCAACGCCACCCAGCGAACAGATATTTCAACCGGATCAGTTGGTAGGGTATCCTGATACGGTACAACGCTATCTGAACCATGCGATCGCGCCAGGAACAAAGTTAGCCTCTGGGGTGCGACTGCGGATGCATGGCGAAATTAAACTACGGGGTTGGCTTCCTTTCACCGCAGAACAAGTCATCTCTTGGCGTCGGGGTTTTATTTGGCGGGCGGCGGTACGGATGAATGGCTTACCGATTTGGGGTTCAGATCGGCTTGTGGATGGTGTTGGCGGGATGCGGTGGAAGTTGTTTGGGCTGTTTCCAGTGATGACAGCAACGGGAACCGATATTACGCGATCAACTGTGGGTCGAATGCTGGCAGAACTTGTCTGGTTACCGTCTGTTCTGTGCCAACGTGATGTATCGTGGACGACACCGGATGCAGTTCATGCCCATGCTAGTTTAACCCGGTTTGGCGAGAGTAGCAACCTGATCCTCACGGTTGATAATCAGGGGCGGTTGGAGAGTGTCAAGCTGAAGCGTTGGGGTAATCCTGAAGGTGGTGAGTTTCATTATGCAAACTTCGGCGGCTTGGTGGAAGAAGAAGGAACCTTTGGCGGCTATACTATCCCCACTCGCTTGTTAGTTGGATGGCGCTTTGGTAGTGAGCATTTTGAGTCAGAATGGGCATTTTTTAGAGCAACTATTGATCAGGCAATTTATCGTTAAATTCCTTGTCGGGGCGACCCGCTTGCATGAATTAACAATTCTACCTGAAGAACCTCAATTAACTCATCTGTTGGTATGGCAAATCGAGTGGTGGTTGTCCAACTCTCAAAATCGGGAGCATAAGACACAAGACAAATAACAACTTTAATTGTCCCCACTTACTGAATCACGCAACGTTTCTACTGTCAAAACTTGCGGTGGCGTTGCATCTGGTGGATACAAAAAATCGAATTGCACTAATCTTTGACTTGATGGTGGCATGTTCAGCGTCACTAAAGGTTCCCCTTCTTGTCCCCGCCGTTGGACTAAATGCCAATACCCGGTTCGAGGTAATCTGGCATCATCGTTATAGCGTAATCGCACCGTTCCTCGGAAAAAGACTTGGTTTGCTGGAGGTTCCAGAAAGCGTAATCCCTGCTGAATTTGCTCTTGTTTTAGAGGCGTTTGTAAGGATACGGTAACTGTTTTCGTCTCCTGAGTTGGATTGACTAAGGGTAAAGTTAAACTATATTGCACGCCATAGTTTCCATGGGCAAAATAAGCCGTATCGTGATAACGTACCAGCATCCGCGCACTCTGACTTTGATCAGTACCTAAGCGTCCACCTGCTAAGGTACTCAATCCATAAGAAAAGGCGTCTCCTGGTTCAGGAATCGTCAAAACCTGGGAACTCGGACTATCAGTTAACTGAGTTTGCCACTGTGATCCTTGAGCCACACCTGCAACCCGCCCATAGATGATTTTACCCGTAGTTGAGTCTGGTGGAGTAGGGGCGCGATCGCGTGGTCCAGCTAATTCCCCTGTATCCAATAGCTGTTGCCATTCTACCAGGGTGGGGGCGCGTTCATTTCCCGCCTCATCGGTGGGTGCATAACGGGCGAGACTCGCCACGTATACCTTTCCATCACTGCGTAACCGCATTAACGTAGAACGCCCATTAATCGGCGGTTCCAATGATTTAACCGGAATCGGTAAATTGAGTAACAGGCGGCTTTGTTGCGGCGGAATCACCACTTGCGGCGGAAACTCGGCTTGGCGATATCCTCTCAATATATCACTCATCACTCGACTACCGGGACCCGCATATACTGTACCTTGGGGATTCTCAACTTGAGAGGGTAACTGGATAAACGGTGCATCGGGTTGACTTAAATAACTAGCCGCTTGCAAAATATCAACCGTAACCGATTCTGTACTCGGATTATGGACAAGTAGTCCCAAATATAGCGTCCGTAAATCATCCGGTGTTGGCGCTTTAGCCACATGATGGGCAAAGATATCAAAACGCCCCTGAAAGGGAAAGTTTAAGTGGGCGCTAGGAGTGGCTTTGTTGTGTCCAGGAAACGTCGAGAGTAAAATTCCCTCGGTTTGCACCAGTTCCGGACTATTGCTATTGAAAACAGGAACCTGATCCAATTGTCCCGGTAACGGACGCACATCTTGCGGTTGGATAATTTCCACTTGGGGTGGGGGTGTAGGTGTAACTTGGGCGAGGGGTAAAATAGATAAAAATGCGAACATATAAGGGATAACGACTGTTCGGGAATAGGGAATGGGGAACAAAAAGAATAAGTATACTTCATTATTTTGATCACCGCCAAATAATAGAGTATCGCAGAGTATCGCAATGGGCGATCGCAAACACAGATTTTTACCGAGAGTGAAAAAGCCGAGACATGACTAGCAAAAGTGCAGCAGCTATAATCCGCCAATCCTGGTGCTGGTGGTTAATTGGGGGTTTCGGGATGTTGAGTGCGATCGCCTCTTTCCCTGATCCCACCCTTGCTCAGATTACACCAGATGACACATTGGGGGTAGAAGGTTCCATTGTTACTCCCTTTGGACAGATTGATATCATTCAAGGCGGTGCTATTCGAGGAATTAATCTCTTTCACAGTTTTGGGGAATTTAATATTGATGTTGACCGAGGAGCCTATTTTTTTAGTCCCGCTAATATCCAGAATATCTTAACACGAGTCACTGACAAAAATCCGTCTTATATTCTCGGTACGCTGGGAACCTTTGGTGACTCTACTCCTAATTTATTTTTAATCAACCCCAACGGCATTATCTTTGGATCTAATGCCAAGCTAGATGTGGGGGGTTCATTTGTCGCTACTACAGCGAATGGGATTGGCTGGAATAATCAGGGACAATTTAGCGCCTCACAACCGGAAACAAGTCAGTTACTCACTATCAATCCGAATGTTCTCTTTTTTAACAAACTCTCGAACTCAGCCGAAATTGTTAACCGTTCCACTTCTACAATTCCCGTTTTAGGGGGATTTATCAATGGAGAATTATTGGAACCGGGACTTCAGGTGTTAGATGGCAAGAGTTTATTGCTGATTGGTGGTGATGTCAGGATAGAAGCGGGGGGTCGCTTAGATGTTTTTGGGGGTCGGATTGAGTTAGGAGGTTTAGCTGAATCAGGAGAAGTAAGATTACAGGTTGATCATGATACGTTGAGCCTGAATTTTGCACCGGATAGTTTATTATCTGATGTCAGTTTAGCTGATAATGCCCTTGTAATTGTCCAGGGAACTGGGGGCGGCAATATTATTGTTAATGCTAATACCTTTAAAGTCACGAATGGCGGGCAGTTAGTCGCAGGTACATCAGGCAAGGACAATGCTGGAAATATTATTATTAATGCTAACGCAAGTGTGGATTTAAATGGCTCAGGGAGTGGTGTTAGCAATTCAGTTTTTGAAGAGAGTTCAGGACAGGGAGGGAATATTGAGATTAACACAAACTCCTTTTCTGCTACCTCTGGAGCATTTGTTCTCGCTGTAACCCGGACTAATGCTTCTGGAAATTCCGGCGACGTTTTCATCAAAAGTGATGCATTTACTGCTTCATCAGGTGTCGTGATTGGTTCACTAAGTTTAGGGTTGGGAGACGCGGGTGATGTCAGGATTAGTGCCAATGAATTGGTTCAAATTACTGATACTGAGATTAATGCTACGACTGATCATGCATCTACGGGAGATGCCGGAAATATTGTTATCAGTGCCAAGACTATCCGTTTTGCAGACAATAGTGATATCTTGGCAAATGCTAATGGTATTGGCAATGGCGGTAATGTTACGGTGCAAGCCAGTGAAACGATCAGCTTTTCCGATAATAGTGATATCTTTACCAGTAGTGGTATCTTTGCCGAGGCTGAGGGTGTAGGAAATGGTGGTACTGTGATCGTGCAAGCAGATGGCAATGTTAGCTTTTCTAGAGAAAGTGATATTTTGACAGCCACACGGCTGGGAAATGGCGGTGACGTTATTGTCAAAGCTGAGGGTCAAGTAAATTTCTTAGAAAACAGTAGTATTAACACGGGTCCTTTGGTTCAGGGTGATGGGGGAAATATTACTATTACAGCCCAATCCCTTTCATTAGAAAACGACTCTAGTTTTAATACTATCTCTTTCAATATAATAGATAGTGGGTCTCCGATTTTACAAGGGAGAGATAGCGGCAATATCACCGTAAAAACGACCGATTCTGTCATTCTCGATAATGGGAGTAGTTTATCGACAAGTAGCGGACTAGCCATAGATAATAGTGACACTGGAAAATCCGGTAATATTTGGGTTGAAACGAATAGGCTGATTGTTCGTAATGGTTCTTTAATTCAGGCAGAAATTTTTGGCGACCAACCTGCAGGAGATTTAACGATAAATGCGGCTGAGTCTGTGGAAGTCAGTGGCGCAATCCTTAAATCTGAAAAAGTTGATGGTGAAACGGTTTATTTTTTCAATCCCAGTCAGATAATTACTACTACATTAGGTGCTGGCGAGGCAGGCAATTTAACCATTAATACTGACCAATTAATGATCCGAGATGGGGGACGAGTCGATGCATCTACGGTTGGAGAAGGTCAAGGAGGAATCTTGGATGTTAATGCTTCCGATTCAGTGGAAGTTAGTGGTTCTATCCCTGCTGGAACTACTCTGGATGGCATACAGTACAGTTGGTTAGGGACGTTTAGTGCGGGAACGGGAATAGCTGGACAAACTCGAATTAATACAGGTCGATTAATTGTCCGAGATGGGGGAAAAATCTTAGCTTCAACCTTGGGAGAAGGTCAAGGGGGAATCTTGGACATTAATGCCTCTGAATCTGTGGAGGTGATTGGTACTATTCCTGGCACTAAATTTACAGAAATTTTACCCAGTCAGATTAGTACGGAAACCCGAGGAACGGGAACCGCAGGGACAATAACCATTGATACAGGTAAGTTAATTGTTCGCGATGGTGCAGAAGTATCGGTGCGAACCACTGGTGAAGGTCAAGGGGGACTTTTGGATATTAATGCCTATGAAACAGTAGAAGTGAGAGGAACGGCGATTGATAACCCCCAATTAACAAGTAAAATCACCAGTGAAACCAGTGGAGAGCAAGATGCAGGTAATTTAAGTATACAAACGCGACAACTTATTGTAAGCGATCGCGCTCAAATCACAGCCAGTAGTCGCCAAGGAACCGGAAAAGCTGGAGATATCGAAATTGACGCCAATTTGATTCAACTCAACCAGCAAGGAGAACTGATTACTCAAACTGAATCCGGAGATGGAGGTAATATTCGCCTACAAGTTGATGACCTCTTACTCCTACGGAATAATAGTACAATTTCCACCACCGCCGGACAAGCAGGTGCGGGTGGTGATGGCGGGAATATTACCATTGAGGCGGGTTTTGTTACAGGTATTCCTACCGAAAATAGTGATATTACCGCGAATGCGTTTGAGGGAAGAGGGGGGAGAATTGATATCACCACTCAGCGTATCTTTGGG
>JGI11783J13700_1014427_pt1 | contig 14219 bp, 13 predicted proteins | sample ElkSlonscriptome_6_FD_13700 | JGI IMG/M metagenome (IMG submission 13700)
CCGAGTTTGGCACGGTTTATCGGTATGAACAATCCGGGGAACTAGGCGGATTAACCCGAGTTCGCGGCTTTACCCAAGATGATGCCCATCTATTTGTCACCCCCGAACAACTGGATGATGAGTTCTTGCGGGTGGTTGACTTAACCCTATCCGTGTTTAACACTCTAGGGTTGCAAGATTTTAAAGCCCGTTTAAGTTTCCGTGACCCCAACCAAGACAAATATATTGGGTCAGATGAGGCGTGGAATAAGTCAGAAAACGCCATTCGTCGGGCAGTGGAAACCCTGGGAATGGGTCATTTTGAAGGCATTGGCGAAGCCGCGTTTTATGGTCCGAAGCTGGATTTCATGTTCCATGACGCTTTAGATCGCGAGTGGCAATTGGGGACAGTACAGGTGGACTATAACCTGCCAGAGCGATTTAACTTAGAGTATGTGGCAGAAGATGGCACACGCCAGCGCCCTGTGATGATTCATCGTGCGCCCTTTGGCTCATTGGAACGGTTAATTGGGATTTTGATTGAGGAGTATGCGGGAGACTTCCCCTTCTGGTTAGCCCCCGTGCAAGCGCGACTGTTACCCGTGAGTGATGAACAGTTAACGTTTGCCAAGGAAGTGGCACAGAAAATGCGCCTGGTGGGAGTTCGCGTCGAAGTCGATACCAGTGGCGATCGCTTACCGAAGATGATCCGCAATGGCGAGAAGGCAAAAATCCCGGTGATGGCGGTTGTCGGGGCGAAGGAGGTTGAGTCTGATAGTCTTAGTGTCCGAATTCGCGAGGCTGGGAAGCAATCCCAAGACTTAGGCGCGATTCCAGTGGCGCAGGTAGTGGAGAGAATGGAGAGTGCGATCGCTAACCGCCAGAATTTTTAGGTGTTGTTGTCACCCTCCTTTTAAAATGTAGAGACGTTGCATGCAACGTCTCTACAAGGTTTGGATATCTGGAAAAAATAGATACGGATGCCTAATCATGTTGTAATTGTCTAACCCCATTCATCGATAACGGTTTATAGAGACTACATAAGGCAACTTTTCGCTTTTCCAAAAGTTTAGCTACCCCATCGATAATAATGTTCACTAGATCAGCATCGCAACGGGCTAAAAATTCTTCCGACGTTATTTTTCCTTGAAAAAACTCCTGGGTATCGTGCCACATCTGGCAAATCCCCTCAAATCCAATGTACTGAACCACAAAGCTCGTCAGGGGAGAGGTTTGAAAATCAAACGAAATGCTTTGAGCGCGTCCCTCCTCCAATAATTTCCACACTTCCCGTTCTAGAAGCGTTTTCGGGCGATGCGGATTAATTAGTGTGGGAAAATAATCGCCCAAATGACCGATTGAACTCGGTTCATCCCCAAACTCTCCCATCATAAGGGTTAAGGGAACATCTGAACCTAAACGCAATGACAAGGCTTCTAAAATCCCATTCGCCACCAATTTACTGTCTAAATAAAGCCGCGCCACTTCTAAATTCCGGCGAGCTTGCTCGACAAACTGGAGATAAATGAAATCATTAGGTTCTCCTCGGAATTGCCGAAAAATCAGTTCGGCGTTCAGAAATTTCATGAACACTGCCATTTTTTGGATAGCAAATCGATAATCCCGCACCGTATACGACCCTGATTTTTTCAGATTATGGTTCGTTTCCGGTAATAAATTCCAGGTGTTAGATAAGAAAACAGCCGAACTCGGATGAGCAAATCCACCAACATCTCGGTTCGCCAGCCGCACTGAACGCTTCACGCTTTCTAGGAGTTCAGCACTGGTTAAGTTAAGATTAAATCGCTGATTGATCGATTTCAAAGACTGATATAATTCTTCGCTAGGGCTTAACCCAAAATCAGATGGCGTGCGGAAGGGAATAGTGGCTTCAATACAAGCCACAACCTGCACTATCAATGCTGGTGTCAAAACAGGCTCTAGGAGTTTAGCGGTAACAATCGCACTTAAAAACTCATTTTGTCCAGTAAAGGGAAATAATTCCTCTGCTGGCGCAACTTTAAAAAGGGTAGCGACTAGCTCAAAAATGATATCGTGTTCACCTGGATTATCGGTGCGGACAAAAAACTTCCCTCTCTCCTCTTCAATAAAAGGAGCAAGATAAGGCGTCAGGTTAAACGGAATACTCCCATCAACTTGCACGTAGATAATATCGTGAAATAAAGCCGCCAGAACTTCAATGGCGTCCGTAGAGCCACCGACCTCTAAAATATGTTCGATGGAATGAAAATAGCGCCAGGGACCCATCATCGTTTGTACGATGATTTTGGCAAGATTCGCAAGCTGTGATTGGGCAACTTTAACGTCGAGCTGATGGGTTGCCCAGATGAGCTTATCCAAACATTTCTGATAATTCTTATCAAAGTTCATAATGTAAACTTAACTCATTGGGATTTTAAAGGTGCTATTATAACTCTATACAGCTTAAACAGCTATTTACCAGGAAAAGAAAGGCAAAGTAGGAACGTTTTGAGTGTTGACTCTTCGCTGCGCTCCGGGACATGGTTTTAAGCCTTCGTTGGCTAGTTAGGCATGGTTTTGAATTCAGTCTCTTATTTCTCCATTCAAAGGCTTTACCACCAATAAATCTAACTTGGGATGAGCAGCTTTCAACGAAATAGGACGTTTTTCGGATTGTTGTTGCCATGATGTGATACCATTAGCTTTATTTTCAATTGTGAAGGGTTTTTCGCTGATTTTACCTCAGCCAGATGTTTGATTGGATATGCGCCAATTGGCTGAGTTTCTCAAAAGAGAATTTTAAATTGGTTATGGTGAAGGATTGAATTCGGACAATGGCTGGATAAGGCATGTCCTGTTCCCTGTGTCCAACCCATCTGGCTTCTATCCCAACGACTGAAGAGGCAAGCGATCCCAATCCCCAACTTGGCTATTTTTGAGCGATGATCATAGTATATCAACCTGAATAACACTGATTTAAGCGTTTATAGCGAAGACAGCGCAACTACGAACTTAGCTTCTATGAGCGATCGCCCTCCCGTGAATGCATCTCCCTTAACTTCTATCCTTTGGCAAGCCCAGCAGGAACTGTTACCGCCTAGTCAGTTCTATCGTCTCTGCCAACATGCCCGTCAGGAATTGGGTCAGACACGATTATACTTTTATACTCCTGATTCAACATTCATTGATTTAAACAACGGAATTGGAGCGCGGGAAATTAGACAATTTCTCGACCATTTAGCCCGATATGTACGGGGGACTGTTCAGGAAGGGGAGCGCACAACATTTTCTCTCAAACGAGTCAGACTCCGGCTAAAACACAATACCAAAAGGATAATTATGATCAAAAAAGAAGGAGAGTACTGCCCGTCTCCCCTCTTTACCCAAGCCATGAAAATTGAAGTAGAAATGGCTGGAGCGGGAATGATTGGTCGGGTGGCTCGTCTGAGGATAAATGAAAAAGATTTTGCCTTTAAAGCATTTTTTGATCCTGATTTTGTGTGGCAGCATGGACCTTGGGCAGAAATTCCCATCGGGATTCGCTTAAAATATTGTCAGGTGACTAAAGATGTGCCAGAATTTTTGTTTTCTAGTCTGGATTGGGCAGTATGGGAATGGATTTATCCCCACACTCACCCCCAATCCCGAAAAGAGGGGATTACATACCAGCAGTTTGCTCAAACCGAAGGACTGACGAAACTGAATCCCTTAAATCGAAATAACTACAATCCCCATAATATACGACTTGATCCAGGCGGAATTCAGAAAGCCTATTGGGGAAGACGATTTCAGGATTTTTTCCGCAGCCTTCTGTTTTATGTGCGGAAAGTTCGCCGAGAAGGATGGAACTCCCTGACGCCATACCTAAAACCGGAAAAACTCCGCTATTTAGGGGTGCGATTGGTTTCACTGATCATAACTGGGGGGAGTCCGAGGTCGGTATCGTCGGGAATGAATTGGCAGACTGTATTGACCAAGAAAAGCAATGTCAAGCACCGTGAATTATCATAAGCTAAATCGTCATTTCTTAACATAAATTAGCGATTGACCTGCTCTAAAAGTTAGAGTAAGATTATTTTTTTGCTCAAGGGATAGACAAGACTTTATTCCTAGCCACAATGCTATACCCGACGAAAAATCCGGCATCTAGCAAGGACATTCTTTATGCAGCCAGAACAGCTACAGCAAATAAAAGGCTACTACCTTGAGGCTGCCGAAGCACACCTGCAACTCATTGAGCAGTATTTGCTGCATCTGCGAAGGACGCTCAAAGACCCAGACCAAATGAATGAACTCTGCCACGCGACTCGTTGTGGTATCGTAGGGGGGGCTAACCTGCTGCCAATTAGTCCGCTTCATATCCAAGGGATTCATCAAGCAGGTTTATGCTTGGTGGATTGTGTTAATTTGATTCGACAGCAGGGTTCACTCAAGGTTGACCAAAGGTTGCAAGCCTTTTTAATGCAAGTGTTTTACGCCTTGAAAAAATTAATTGATGGGATGAAGGAACCCTCTAGCTTAACCGACAAGCAGGTAACGCAGATTATTGCCACAACTGAGTCAATGAGGGAGCAACTCAAGGATCACCTCAAAGGGTTAATTCAGCGATCGCGTCACCAGTCGTCTGCTAACCTGGACACAGAGTCAGCCCCGGAAACTGAGGCGCTCTCTATTGATGACTTGCAATCTTTAATCGATGAACTCTTGCAAGATAGTTAAATCCGTCAGTCTAAATAAACTTAACGATATTAAGTTTTGTAAACGCTCCTCAACCCCTGATCAATGATCAAGGACAAAGGACAAAGGACGATCGGATCACTTTTTGTAATAGATTCGTAAATGCCCTTCCACTCAAAGATTATCCAATGCTATGATTGTCAGTTGAAGCCTAAACCATTACCTCTTCATTTGGGAATGCATCTTCATTTTTAAGCGAGCCAAACGCAGCAGACGAGGCGCTATGGAAACAGTAGGCGTGTTAATCTCAGGTTGCATTTTACACTTGTCCGGTTACAACTCTAGTCGGTAACGATTCACAGGCGCAAGCCAAACGGCTGAGTGGAAAACTGATGCTGCGATCGCGAGATCACATAATCCTACCCTTTAATCACGAGGCTAAGGTTTCACTTGTCCCTACTTTTCTGAATAGGAATCAGCCAACATGAGTACAGTTTTACTAGTTGAAGACAACGCCAGTCAGATGGATCTGATCGAGAACTACCTGCACGAAGGGGGTCACACCGTTATCCGAGTGTCTAAGCCCAAAGAGGCGGTGACTCACGCAACTAACAAAAAACCCGATGTGATTATTACAGATGTTGTCATGCCAGGAATGAGTGGTTTTGAGTTGTGTCGAAAACTTAAAGGTCATCCGGCAACAGCTAACATTCCTATTATAATTTGTTCCTCTAAAAATCAAGAAATTGACCGTCTTTGGGGCATGAAACAGGGAGCTAAAGCTTATTTAACGAAGCCTTTTTCCCAAGAGCAACTCAATCGTGCGGTGAAATTGGCAATGGCATAATTTTAGTTTGGCGTAAGACTCCGATGGGTGCATCCCATTTTTAGGGAACAGGTGTCACAAGGAACGGGCAACAGGAATTGAAAAAAAATTAACTCATCTATTTACTATTGGTAGGTAAACGGGTACGTCAATAAATATAAAGATATTGTAAAATTTAATTAGAGTTATTTTTTTCAAATGCTGATTACCATGTTTAAAAGCAAGTTGCATCGGGTAAAAGTAACCGATGCCTGCCTGCACTATGATGGCTCAATTACCATTGATGAGGAACTCCTAAAAGCGGCAAATATTTTGCCTTACGAAAAAGTACAGGTTGTCAATGTGAATAATGGTTCCCGATTGGAAACCTACACCATTCCTGGGGAATGGGGAAGTCGTGTCATCTGTTTAAATGGTCCGGCGGCTCGTCTGAACGCGGTTGGAGACAACGTGATTGTAATTGCTTACGCTCAGATGACACCGGAAGAAGCGCTTTTACATCATCCCAAAGTCGTCAAAGTGGATGAATCCAACAATCCATTGTAGTTTTTTTAACCGCACCTGGGTATTATGGGTATGATGACAGATTGGGTATGATGACAGATAAAGATTCGGCATCAGTCAAAGTATGGTGTAGTGGCATCAAAGACGCCTATACCTTAGAACAACGAAAACACTGGTACAGTGATGTCGCCAATGTCTATGATCAAGCCCGACCACGCTATCCTAAAACCCTAATCCATCGCGCTGTTAAGTTAGCTCGACTTCCCGCTAAAGCTACCATTCTAGAAATAGGATGTGGTCCAGGAATTGCCACTGTAGAATTTGCTGAATTAGGCTTCTCCATGGTTTGTCTTGAGCCAAGCCCAGCCGCGTGCAAACTTGCCAAAAGCAACTGTTCAGCCTATCCCAATGTGGAGATTATCAATACAACCTTTGAAGAATGGCAGCTAGAACCTGGGCGATTCAACGCTATTCTTGCGGCGACTTCAATGCATTGGGTTGCACCTGAAATTAGGGTGCAAAAATCGGCTGAGGCTTTGCAAAACAAGGGCTCTATAATTATGTTGTGGAATACACCGCCGCACCCCAATGATGAAATTTGTCATCAATTCGATGAAGTTTATCAAACTCAAGCGCCATCTATTCCCAAATTTGCCAGATATGGCTCGATAGAAACCCATCAAGCCAACCTGAAAGAAATTGAACAAGATTTTACCAACTCAGGTTTATTCCATAATTTTTTGTCAGAACAGTTAGTTTGTCATACGACTCATAGTATTGATGAGTATTTGACACTTTTGAGTACAATATCACCCTACATAAAGTTAGAGTCGCGGCAACGAATGTCCTTATTTTCCGGTTTGAGAGACGTATTAGAGAGAACCTGTACAGGAAGAATCAAAACGTCCTATCTTTCCGCTTTGCAAATTGCCCAGGTTAATCACTGGTAAAACTGTAAGAGTTTCAATTTTTGGTAACAAGCGCTAACGATTCAGTTAATTTCGGTTAACTACAGCCTTGCATAGAGCGACTACCATTTGGCATAGTCGCTCCACAAAAATTTGTGAGATAGACATTGGCGGTTTTAATCTTGGCTTTGCGTAAATTGGCGTTAACTAAGTTTGTGCTAATTAGCGACGCATTACTTAAATTAGCCCCTTTCAAGTTGGCACTATTGAAGTTTGTTCCATTCAAATTCGCACCATCTAGAGACGCACCACTCAAATCCGCTTCTGCTAAATTGGCATTACTCAGATCAGCACCATCTAATATAGCCTCCTTGAGATTAGCACCGCTTAAGTCTGCACCATTGAGATCAATCTTACTCAAGTCACAGCCAGCGCAATCTCTCGCTTTGGCTATCCTTGCCTGCATTTCGGCGCTAGTCTCTTCGACAGTCACGCCCATACAGGCAGACGTACTAACAAGTAATAGTGGAATAATTAAGTTTAGGGGTTTCATATCACGTCAGGTTTTTTAGGTTCTACTACTGAAAATTTGGTCTGGGCGGGTTGAGTTGCATCTGTGGTTGATTAAATTTTACGTTATAATTAGGACATTATACATTTAAAAAATAATATCGAAACATTTTGAATTGACGTAGGGGTTTGGTCTCCAAACCCTCCAAACCCCTCAATTCCGGATTCCCAACCCCGATTTCCCAACCCCGATTTCCCAACCACGGATTCCCAACCCCGGATTCCCAACCCCGTCGTAGGGATTGAGAGAAGGATTTGGAAACCAAATCCCTACAGAATAATTACCATTTTGATGGGTTGTTTGGATGTAATTGATCATTTTCCCAACGCAATGGATTGTCAATTATATATTGCCTCAAAATGTTGAGCGTTTTTTCATTACGGATAATATGCTCATAATAGTTCCGTTGCCAAAATCTAGATCCACTTGAACCTCGTTTTTGATTGATTAATTTAGTTGTTTGGTATTTGAAATAAGCGATAATTTTTCCAAGTTGTGTTTTTTGCTCAAAAAATGGATTGGGGGGTTTGGAGACCAAACCCCTACAGGGATTCGGGGGATTGGGGAAATTGGGGGGTTTGGAGGTCAAACCCGTACAGATGATGCCGTGAAAGTGATTAGGCATAATAACGGCAGCATCAATTTCTAGGTTACCAAAATGATGGGGGAGATAGTTCCAAACCTGATCAGTGATTTTGCCATATTCATTGAGTTGCAGCCTTTGATTCGTGATAGTACCGAGTAAACATTCACGGTTCTGAACACAGATTGTCACAAAATAAGCCCCCGCCTGATTATAGTCATAGGATTTTAGGCGAATTGAACGTCGATGATGAATTTGAGGATTATAGTGTTGAACCATCTCACTTTCCCTTACCGACCCACCAATTTATCCCGCAGATGCTTAATTTTATCGCGATACTGGGCGGCTTGCTCAAATTCTAGATTCTTCGCCGCTTCTTTCATCTGGGCTTCTAGTTGACTAATTACCTCAGGAATCTGTTCTAAGGGTAAATCTTCTACTTGTTCAGAAACCTTTGCCAACTGTTGATGATTCAACCGCCGCGATACATCTAAAAATGCCAGAATCGCATTACTGGATTTCTTGACAATCGGTTGCGGAGTAATCCCATGCATCCGGTTATATGCCAATTGAATTCCCCGACGCCGTTCTGTCTCATCAATGGCTTTTGCCATGCTATCGGTAAGATTATCAGCATAGAGAATTGCTTGTCCCTGGACATGACGCGCCGCCCGACCAATGGTTTGAATCAAGGAACGTGCAGCCCGGAGGAATCCTTCTTTATCGGCGTCTAAAATAGCCACTAGAGACACTTCCGGTAAATCTAAGCCCTCGCGCAACAAATTCACGCCAATAAGGACATCAAAAGCTCCCTCCCGCAATGATTGCAAAATTTCAATTCGTTCAATTGAATTAATTTCCGAATGTAAGTAGCGGACGCGAATGCCGCGATCCTGTAAATATTCGGTTAAATCTTCCGCCATGCGCTTGGTTAAGGTTGTCACCAGTACCCGTTCTTTTTTGGATGCGCGTTCCTGAATTTCAGCCAATAAGTCATCCACTTGACCTTCAGTGGGACGGACAAAGATTTCTGGGTCAACCACCCCGGTGGGACGAATCACTTGTTCCACCACTTGGTCTTGGGACTGTTCAATTTCCCAATCTCCAGGAGTCGCGGAAACAAAGATACATTGGTTAACTTTTGTCCAAAATTCTTCGGCTTTTAGGGGACGATTATCTGCTGCACTGGGTAAGCGAAACCCATGGTCAATTAATACCCGCTTCCGGGCTTGGTCGCCATTGTACATCCCCCGAATTTGGGGTACGGTGACGTGAGATTCATCCACGACTAATAACCAATCTTTGGGGAAGTAATCAATTAAACATTCTGGCGGTTCCCCCGCCCTGCGTCCGGCGAGGTGACGGGAATAGTTTTCTACACCATTACAATATCCGACTTCGCGCAAGAGTTCTAGATCATAGCGGCTGCGTTGGTCTAATCGTTGGGCTTCGAGTAATTTGCCAGCTTCTTGTAACTGGGACATTTGTTCGTGGAGTTCTGTTTCGATGGCTTCACAGGCTTCCTCTAGTCGTTCATCGGGGGTAACAAAGTGGCGGGCGGGGTAGATATTGAGGGCGTTGAGACTTTGGATAATTCCACCTGTCACGGGGTCAACATAGCGGATAGCATCAATCTCATCACCAAAGAATTCGACGCGAATAATTCGGTCTTCGTAAGCCGGACCAATTTCTAGCACATCTCCCTTGACGCGGAACCGCCCCCGCCCCATTTCGATATCATTGCGGGAATATTGAACGGAGGCTAAATTTCGCAGGAGTTGACGTTGATCTAATTCTGTACCCACTCGCAGGGGAATCGCGGCTTTCAGGTATTCTGAGGGGATACCCAAGCCATAAATACAGCTAATCGAGGCTACCACAATCACATCGCGCCTTTCAAAGAGCGATCGCGTGGCGGAGTGGCGCAGCATGTCGATTTCATCGTTAATGGCGGCGCTTTTCTCAATATAGGTATCACTGACGGGAATATAGGCTTCTGGTTGGTAGTAGTCGTAGTAGGAGACAAAATACTCCACCGCATTCTGGGGAAAGAACTCCCGTAACTCGTTACAGAGTTGGGCGGCTAAGGTTTTATTGTGTGCCAGTACCAGAGTCGGTTTGCCCGTCTGTTCGATGACTTTGGCGACAGTATAGGTTTTACCTGTTCCCGTCGCACCGAGGAGGGTTTGGAAACGGTTTCCCGCTTGCAGAGAGGTTGTCAGGCGGGAAATGGCTTGGGGTTGGTCGCCCTTAGCTTCAAAGGGGGCTTGCAGATCAAAGGGTATCATTGGTCAGGGAACAGGGAACGGGGAATAGGGAACGGGGAACAGGGAATAGAAAATTCATCATTCATGATGCCTGCTTTGGTTTAGGGTAAAAGGAATAACGATTAACTTTTACAATGAACCGACTGCAAAAAGCCATTACGATTTTCGGCATAACTGCCACGGTGAATGTCTGGGGTATCCTTCCCTCTATCAACCAAAACGGGACATTATTTAGTATAGCGACTGCTAACGGGGAAGAGGAGGTGCTGGTCAGGTCTACATCGAGGGATATTCAAGTCCCTCTCTCAGAATCACCCAATCAACTTACTCAGTCGAATCCGACACCAGGAATGAGCCGTCCCTTGACGGATGAACTTGATGTCAGTCTTTTAGCTAAAACGGTTGCTAATTTCATTCAAGCTGAACGCTATCAAACTGAATCCGAAATGCAATTCAGTTTTGAGGCACAGGGTTTTACAGGGCAATTTTCGGTGTTGATTAAAACCATTGCCCAATCTCCTCAGCAGTTTCGCACCGAAATTTCTACACCTGAGTCAGGTGGATTTGCCCAACCGAGTTATATTGTGATTTCTGATGGTGATCAGGTATGGATTTATAACCCGGAGTTAAAGCAATACACGGTTATGGACTATGAAGGTTTTAATCAGTCGAATGATAGCTTTTTGATTGGCTTTTCTTCGATGTTATTTCTAGAAATGTCGGCTCCTTTTAGGCAAGCCTTTGCTGACGGTGTAGTGACGGCAGAGGGAGTGATTGATCAGCTTGAATCGGTTTTTAAGGCGGAAGATGATATGCCATTGCAGGGTAATATTCTAAATTTAGAGGGACAAGACTACTATGCCTATCGCTATAAGGATCGCCAAGCCGGATTTACGTTCACATTTTTGGTGGAACCCAATACAGCCGCAGTTGAGCAGCTTCAAATTAGTGGGAAAGCGGACGGAATGGATATCAAGATGACCGAAAAGATTATTCGCCGTGTGCCATCTCCTATTGTTGCTGCTGATACTTTTACCTTTTATCCGCCAGCCGGGGTCACTCAAGTGGAATCTATGGAAATTGACATTTTTTAGGGAATGTCTGAAGATTATTAAGAGTTGGTATTTAACTATTTTGATTCAACTTGAAGTCGATTACAACTGAACTGGCTATGAACTGGATTAATAAACCCTTGAGAATTAGTGCGATCGCGTTTTTTTTCAGCCTACTACTGTTTGTATCTGGCTGTCAGCAAACCAACACGGTAACTGAGCAACCTGTAACCGAACCCCAAGAAGAAGTCACGGAACAACAAGCTAGCATCGCTACCGCAACTATCAATAGCACCAGCGATCCCGCAGAAGTCTTGGGAGAGGCTGAGTTTACGACAACGGGGGATGCGATGTTAATTGAAGTAATGATGACCAATGCGCCATCGGGAGAACACGCTTTCCACATCCATGAAACAGGGAATTGTGCGGAGCAAGGAAAGGCGGCTGGGGGTCATTTTAATCCCGATGATGTAAACCATGGATTAATTACCGAAGATGGGTTTGAAAATGCTCATGCGGGAGATTTAGGCAATATTACGATTGCTGAAGATGGTACGGGGTCAAAAAGCCTAACTGTTGAGCGACTTACGTTTACTGAAGGGAAGTATGCGATCGGTAATCTGTCGGTAATTCTTCATGAAAAACCTGATGATTTTGGTCAGCCGACGGGTAATGCTGGCGGACGAGTTGGTTGTGGAATTATTGAGGTGACTGATTCCTAGGAGTTGGGAAAAACTCAACTAGGTTGTGAGCAGCTCTAGAGCGTCGGTCTAGTATTTAAGTAGATGATCCGATTACTAGACGGGTGCTCTAGGTAACGTTAAGTATACCGAAAAGCATCACAGCTAGATAAGCGACATAAACTCCATTAAGCGCTAACACCTCCCAAAGTTCAAAGCTCCGTTTTTCAGAACCAAATTTGATTGCGGCAGCGTATACCACTCCCAGTAACGCAACAAAACCCAGGTTGACTGAATACAAGAGAAAGTTTTCTACAGGCAATGTCACCAGTGCCAGCGGAAAAAAGGCGAGAGTCATTGTCGCCGTGTTGTCAGCAATCACGCCTGTAACCGCAGCCGTAATTTGCCCACTTTTTGCCAAACTCCAAGTCGAAAATACTTCAGGTGCAATGCTCATAGTTGATGTAATAAAGAGTCCACCGATTAACTTGGAAATGCCTAAAGCTGAGACAATATTTTCTGTAGCCATGACCGTAAAGTAAGCACCAAGACAAAGCAAGGCGATACCCATAACAGCGAGAGTAATTTGTTTCTTACTCCATTTCACCTCTTTGCCTCGTTGACGCTTACGCAGGATTGCCTGTGCCAAGTAAGCGAAGTAAGCGGCTAGCATAATATAGCCGTCAATGGGCTGAAGACCACGCCAAGGTTTGGGGATAGTCAGCAAGGCAGCTAGGGCGATAACTGCCAGATAGGGGAGTGCTTGCACAGTCAACGCCTCCCGTTTAACACGCATTACGCGCTTTTTTCGCTGATAGTCATAGGTGCTATCTGCCCTATTTGATGAATGTTCACTATTCGTTCTTTTGCTACCAGAACCCCATTGAGAAGCAATGTAGGCGGTGGTAATGATCGCTGGAACAGAAATAATATTAGAACCGAGTAAATTGCCCAGTCCAATGTCAGAAAGACCGCGAACTGCGCTGACGGCATTAGTACCGAATTCTGGACTAGCCGTAGCCAGGGCAACGAAAGCCGCCCCTGCTGCTTCTGACAATCCCCACTGTTTCCGCAGCTTCTTGAGCGGTTCAGCTAAGTGATCTGCTCCCCAATGGGCTGCCAGCACAGCACCGATTAGAACTAAAAACCAAAAAAATAACATTTTTCCGTTACAACCGTTACAAGAACCCTAAAGTTTTTCAGAAATTTAAGGACGTATCTCTGCCACCGCAATGACACGGTGTAGTGTACTCCCAGTATCGCTCATTTAGACGGTTTAGCTTGAATAAGCTCAGAAAGCGAAAAATGAGCGTTATCCTTGTATAGTCCAAGGATAATTAATAATAGTAGGGATTATCGGGTTCAGGAACTTTTTTTACCTCACTGGCTTCAATCACCAATTGCCGTTTATCTTGTAATGTTTCTGTAATCATTTTTCCTTTAACTTGTATCCAATTATCCGGTTGATACGCCTGACGATTTCCCGGAAGTTTCACGGGTAAACTGACTGGATAAGCATCCGCTGCACAGCAGGTAATCACAAAGCGAGTTACTAATAAATAGTTCGAGGATAGGTTTTGGGGATAAACCACAAACCCTTTAACATTAACCGCTTGACCCGCATATTCATCAGGTTCCGGATAAACACTCAGGGTGCGAATCCATTCAATCAGCGATCGCGCTTCGGGTTTGCTGGCGCTGCGAAAGGATTGAGGCTGGGTGCGGGTGGCGGTTAAGGATTCCATCACACCGCGTTGAATTGCTGTCTGGCTGGTAAAGACTTTGGGTTCTACTAATAACCCTAGAATTGCCGTGGCTAGCAGCAATCCTGTACTCCAACCCGGTGGAAACCAGCTAATATGCTGCATCATCGGCATCGTTTTGGGATTTCGGGGTGGTAGTTGACCGATGACTTGAATGGCTTTTAACACCGCCAGCACTAGCAAAAGTATCCCAGTTCCTAGAACTAAGGCAAAGTAATTCGGGTGAATGAGTAACTGTAATTCGCCACTGACCCAGTATTGAATCAACAAAATCCCCCAGATGCCTAGGGTGATAATATCAAGGATGGGGAGTAAAAGACGTTGTTTTTTAATCATTGGTCATTGGTCATTGGTCATTGGTCATTGGTCATTGGTCATTGGTCATTGGTCATTGGTCATTGGTCATTGGTCATTGGTCATTGGTCAT
>JGI11783J13700_1001926_pt1 | contig 14189 bp, 12 predicted proteins | sample ElkSlonscriptome_6_FD_13700 | JGI IMG/M metagenome (IMG submission 13700)
GGGAAAGCGGGGGAAGCGGGGGGAGCGGGGGAAGAAAACACTCAATTACGGGGGAGAGGGAGACTTCTTGGCGGATTATTAACCAACTTTCTCGGTCAACGTTAACATTCGTTAGGGTAGAACAGTTATGTATCCATAAAGAAGAAATCTCCATGAACCTTTCAAGACTCTGGCAGGTAATTATTACAGTAGTATTAGTGCTGGGACTCTATATGCCCCCGGTGACGGCGGCTGAAACCCTTTCCCCTAGAACTGATACGTTTAATGCTTTGGTGCAGGAATGTTTGGAACTCCAAGGAGAGACATCTCTGAGTGCTTGTGATCAAGCCATTGAAATGCATCCAGATGACGTGATTCCTTGGTATGGGCGTTCTCGGGTGTTATCGGCTTTAGGACAACAAGAAGAAGCCAATCAGTCTTATGCGCGGGTGCGGGTGATTCAAGCGTACTACAATGCGATCGCGCAACTGCTTGCCCAACGAGAACAGATTGAGTCGTTGATGCAAAATGATGAGCAATTCTCTCAACTCGAAGCCGCGATTGATAGTGAGGATGTGGAACAAGAGCAGTTAGAACAACTGCAACAGCTTAAACAACAGATTCTCACACTCCGGGAAAATCCGAGCCTTCTTGATCAAGAAATAGCGGATGCGATGCTTCAGGTACGCGATCGCTTGGCTGATATTATTGGACAAATTTCCGCCACAGCTTCATAACTGGGCGCAAACCGGGCGGAATTTCTGGGCGCAAACCTTGCGCCCCTACGAGGCTAATCCATCATAGCATGTGGTTTGTTTGAGTAAACCTGTGGAGATATCTACCCCAATCACTTGACCCTCAGCACCCACCTCTTGTGCCGCTTCAATGGCAACTAAACCTGATATTCTACTTGAGATAGATGAAGTTACTTCAAGTTTATAGAAAATTAGGGGGTGTATAGACGTATTAATTAAAGGATAAAGTAGATTTAATGAACTATCCGAAAAAAACGTGGCAACTCCTAGGATTTACAACCATCTACTCACTGGCACTGACCATTTTTCCAAAAGTTGCTAGTGCCAATCAATCGCCATCTGTACAGGGTTCTGATGAGTATCAGATTGCCCAAATGAACGATTGCCGAGAGGTTGATGTTAATACAATGCTGAATATACGACAACAGCCGAATGGACGGGTTGTTGGGGCTTTGGAAGATGCACAAACCGTTAATATTATTGGGGAACCTGAGGATGGATGGGTACAGATTGACGCCCCGATGGATGGTTATGTTGCGGCGAGATATCTAGAATATTGTACGGGCGCAGTACCTCCATCCCAACCCACCGGTCAAACACCGCCAACTACCCCCGGAAATGAGCAGGTTTCCACTGTACCCGGTGATAACTGTCGCCAGGTGGTTTCACCAAATCTATCAGTGCGATCGCAACCGAATGGCGAAGTAATTGGTACGCTAGAAAAAAATCGGACAGTTTATATCGCCAACGAGGGAAACAATGGTTGGGTGCCGATTGAAAGACCAATAGACGGCTATGTTAGTTCGGCAAATCTGGGCTACTGTTATCAGTAAACCGTTTTCAGCCAAATAACACATTTTGCACCGTGAGTCAACCCTCTCAACAGCGTGACTTTCTCGCCAATACGCAACTCTGGCGAGGTTTACCGGATGAGCAGTTAGACGCGATCGCGACCATTGCGATCGCTAAATCCTATCACAAAGGTGAGGTAATTTTTGTTGAAGGGGAGGACGGTAGCGGATTCTTTGTCGTGAAATCCGGTCGAGTAAAAGTATTTAAGTTATCAGCGGAAGGGAAAGAACAAATATTAGAATTTTTTGGGGTAGGAGAACATTTTGCCGAAGTCCCCGCTTTTGATGGCGAATGCTTTCCCGCATCGGCTACAGCGTTAGAGAAAACGGAATTGTTATTTTTTGGGCGCGATGCTTTCTTAGAATTGTTAGAAAAACAGCCAAAGATAGCGATTAATATGTTAGCCGTTTTTGCGCGGCATTTGCGACATTTTGCCCGATTAATTGAAGATTTATCGTTAAAGGAAGTACCCGGACGTTTGGCGGCTTATTTGCTCTATTTAAACGCTCAGTCTGAGCATTCCAATCACGTAAAATTAGATATAACCAAGACTCAGTTAGCCTCTTTATTAGGAACGATTCCTGAAACATTATCACGGGTATTTGCCAAATTGAGTCAGGAAGAATTGATTTCAATTCAAGGGTCGAGAATTCAGATATTAAATCCAGAAAGATTACGGATTTTATCGGAACGATAACTACGCCCATAAAAGTAGAATTCGTTGGAATTTGTAGTGGCGTGGCACACCTTAATTGGTGGATTAGCATTGTAGGGGCGCAAGGCTTGCGCCCGGTTTAAACGTCAAATCTATTCCACAATTTTAGCTGTGTCAGTCCAGTAGGGTGGGTTAGGCGGGGACTTAAACAACACCAATAACCATTTAATGAACTATCCGCCGTAACCCACCAAAATAAGGCTTGTAGAAGAGGTTTGCATTTGCATTAAAAGTACTGCCATCCTGGGGAAGGGCGGGTTTTGTTGAGAGGTTAACGGTTAGCTCATCTGACTGAGTGGCTAAACCCGCCCCTACAATTTCCCTTGTCTCCCTTGCACAGTAAGAAATATTTCACCTTACAAATAACAAATAATGATTTTCACCTACTCTACACTGTCGTTTCCTGGGGCATCTTCCCATAATAGCGATGATAATAATCATAAGAACTCGTAGTATAGTTCTTCACCCCATTCGCCACCACTCCCAAGACTCGGGCATGAGAGGTTTTCAATCCAGATAACACCTGCATCAATACCGTTCTATCTGTTCTTCCTAATCCCACCACCATAACAATTCCATCGGTATGCGCCGCCAATAACCGCGCATCAGCTAAACCTAACATTGGTGGTGTATCAAAAATAACTAAATCAAACATTTCTTCAAATGACTCAACTAAATGCTGCATCTTTTGAGAACAGAGGAGTCGAGTCGGATCAGGCGGAATTTGCCCAGCAGTTAACACAAACAAATTCTCCTCCAACGGTGATGGCTGAATCACATCTTTCACATTAATGTCACTGGAAATAACATGACTCAATCCCCAAACATTGGGTAAATCCGTCCTCAGATGGAGCTGCGGACGTCGCAAATCGGCATCCACCAATAATACCCGTTGTCCCATGGCGGCGGCGGCTTGTGCCATGAATGTCGCTATAGTCGATTTGCCATCAGCAGGAACCGCTGAACTGATTACTACTGAACGAATGGGTTCATCGGGACTAATAAACTGAAAATTAGTCTGAAGCGAACGAAATGCTTCCAAAAATGGAGAAGTATGATAGCGATAAGCAGGTTGACTTATAGAAGATGCCAACAACGGAGTTTTTGATTTCTTGGCTGTTTTCGTCAGTTTATTTTGTTTCTTCAAGGGTTTGTGAAAGGGAATCGTTCCCAAAACCGCTAACCCTGTCCCTTCCTTTAACTCCTCAGCCGAGTGAAACACCTTATCCAATTTTTCGGCTAACAATCCTGCCCCAGCACCTGCCAGTAATCCAGCCACTGCTCCTAAGACTAAACCACGAGGTACATTGGGAGAAGTTGGTGTTTGGGGTTGTTGAGGTTCGGCAATTAGCTGCCAAGGTAATGTCTTTTGGGCGGCTTCAATTTGTAGCGTTTCTCGCACCGCCAGAAAGCGGTTCAAACTCTCGGTGGCGACTTTCAACTCCCGCTGTAAATCCGTATACTGACGGGCAACCACTGCCAAATTCTTCAGTTGCTGACTCATCAACCGTTCCGCTTTGGCGATCGCACCAGAGCGCACTTCTAGCATATTAATTTGATTCGTTGTCTCTACAAGCTGTTGAGTCAGTATCGAACGTAAGGAACTCGGAGATGCCAGAGATTCTGGATTTTCGGGTACAGCACTAGCATTTGCCCCCAAAACAGTTCCGGCTTCCTGACTCAGCAGAGGAAGTAAATTTTGTTGCTTCTCTCGTAGCGCCTGAATCGTGGGACTCTGTTCGGTAAACCGCGCCGATTCACTAGCAATTTGACTTTCAATTTCGGTTAACTGATTCAGCAACTGCTGATAACGCGGGGCTTCTGAGAGGGCGGAAGCCGCGATCGCTTGTTTGGGAGATAGTCCTAATTCTCCTAACTGACTTTGAAGTTGCACCGCCAGGGTGCGGGCTTCATCCAATTTAGTTTGGGTGTTTTGACGTTCTTGGACAATGGTGCTAACTCGACTGGTCAATACTTGACCCTGACTATCAGGATCAACCAGATTATACTCTTGGCGAAATCGCTGTAGTTTTTGCTGGAGACTATCCACCCGCCCTTGAAGTTTTGGCAGTTGCTCTTCGACAAACTCAATCCCCTGTCGTGTACTCGTCTGTTGTTCAGAGAGTGAGTAGTTTACATAGCCTTGGGCAATTTGCTCTAAAATAAATTGAATTTTTTCCGGGTCAGAATCTTGGTAACGTACTTCTAAAATTTTCGTTTGTTGCAGCCGATAAATTGCCAGTTTGCTGCGAAGCGTATTATAGTCAAGTTCTGGATAGCGAGACTGAATTTGTTCCACAATCGGAGTCATCACTTGAGGACTCCACAGCACCTGAATCTGAGTTTCGTAGTCTAAACTGTTGCCTTGACCCCCACCCGATTGATTCAGGGATTCACTAATTTGCTCTAACTGATTTTCACCGGAAACTGACCCCACCAATAACTGAAACTTGCCTTCGTAGTTGGGCGTCTGCTGCAAGACTTTGGTGACAATTGCCGAAGTGACGGTAATCGCCACTCCAGCGATAACCAACGCCCGCCGCCGTGCGATCGCGAGAATCTGACGCAAGTCTAGCTTGTCGTCTTCTGTCTCAGCAAACCCATGCAGGGGCAGAGGAGACAATTGTGATGGTCGTTGTCCATTACGATTGGATAGTAACGACTGATACTCTCCATTTGAACCCATAATTCAGTTAAACGTTGGCGTTTCTAACACTGAGGCTAAAAGTTAGCGGTTAGATCCCTTGTTCCAGAGGAAGTTGGGATACACGATGATTTAAAAAAGCAGGGAGAACTCCTGACGACAGAAGGAGAACAACTTTTTTAGATGTTCTGGTGTACGCTAGTCATGATGAATACTTACAGATACAGCGCTGGTGCGATCAATCAGGACAATCCTTAGAAGGGTCAGGGTGCAGGCACTTTTAGCTGATTCACCTCGTCTATCGCTGCGGTAGATGGGGAAGCCGATGCAGACGAATATCTGAAATCTGTCTGAGACGACTCGCAATTTGCGTCAAAATGTGTTTATGCTCCAATGACCACGATTACCTAGTTGAGATTAACGACTAGTGACTAATTTTGATCTCAACTCAATTTATGCTAAGTGATAAAATTGAAATTTATGCTTTTAACAATTAAAATAATTATAAATAGCTTTTAATTAGAAGCAATCAGCCTGGGATTAATTTTTAATCTTTAGATCCAATAAAATCCGGATATAGGCAAATAAATGTGTAAATTCGAGCGTAGTTCGATATCCGTCTAAGATCCCCAGTCAGTAACACAGTAACATGAGCAATAATGAGACTCTCCCACGGCATAGTAAACCCCTGCGATTGTCGATTGTGACTCAGTTTTATCCCCCTGATTATGCCGCAACCGGACAGCTTATCGAAGAACTTGCCGTTGAATTGGGAAAACAGGGTTTGTTGGTGCGAGTGTTTACTGGACAACCTGGTTATGCATTTCACAGCCAGTCAGCGCCAGCGAGGGAGTATTTTCAGCGACTGATAATTCAGCGATCGCGGGCGACTCGGATTTGGTCGAAGCGTATTCGCGGCAAAGCCCTCAATGGGCTACTCTTTTGTCTGCGGGCTGGACTTCATTTACTCAAAACCAGTAGTCATGGAGACATACTCCTATTGACGACAGCTCCTCCTTTTTTACCCATTCTCGGATATTTAGCAAATAAGTTATTTGGACTCCCCTATGTTTGTTTAGTCTACGATTTATATCCAGATGTTGCCGTCGAACTCAACGTTGTTCCCCATCGCCACTGGTTAGTTCGACTCTGGAATACAGTGAACTGCCATATATGGAAACAAGCCCAACAAATTATTGTTTTGAGTCCTTCGATGAAGAATCGAGTCGTTGGCAAATGTCCCCAACTTAAGGATAAAATTACCGTTATTCATAATTGGGCAGATGCCAATTGGATTGTACCAATTGCCAAACAGGATAATTGGTTTGCCCAGGCGTTCAATCTAGTTGATCAGTTTACCGTACTTTATTCCGGAAACATGGGTCGCTGTCATGATATGGAGACTATTCTAGAAACCGCTAAACTGTTACAAGATGCTCCAATCCTATTTGTTTTTATTGGCAATGGCGCTAAACGTGAAGCATTTGAAGCCCAAATTCATCAGCTTGGCTTAACAAATTGCCGCTTTTTACCCTATCAAGATAAACAAAACCTACCCTATTCACTCACCGCAGGAGACTTATCTTTAGTCAGTATCAGTCCAGGTATGGAAGGCTTAGTCGCCCCCAGCAAACTTTACGCCGCCTTAGCCGCAGGGCGTCCAATCGCCGCGATTTGTGAACCCCAGTCTTATTTGCAAGGGATTGTGACTGAGGCGCAATGCGGTGCAGCGTTCAGTAACGGCGATGCAGGGGGTTTGGCAGAGTTTATTCGAGGCTTGTCTACGGATGAACCATTAGTTAAGCGTATGGGTGAAGCTGGTCGTCGTTATTTACAATCCAATTTTACCCCTGATTTGATTGCACAAGAATACTCAAAGTTATTGCATCAATCTGTATTTAAGGGTTGGGAATCATCAGAAGTTTCCGTTCAGTATTCCAGCATTCGGTGGAAATAATCAGCTAAATCGGGGGAGCAAAACTTTAGGGGCGGGTTTTACCAATAATGTTTTGGCACTAACTGATAACTGAACTGAACCCGCCCTTCTAGGAACCTATAGCCGCTCACGCCATCACCATACCGCCATCAACATTGAACACCTGCCCAGTAATATAAGCGGCGGCTGGATCAGCAGCTAAAAATCGCACCATGCCCGCAATTTCCTCTGGCTTGCCATAGCGACCGAGAGGAATATACTTGATGATATCCTCCGATTTAATATCTTTGGTCATATCGGTTTCAATAAATCCCGGTGCCACAGCATTCACGGTAATCCCGCGAGGCGCGACTTCCTTCGCCACGGTTTTGGTAAACCCAATCACTCCGGCTTTGGCGGCGCTATAATTTGCCTGACCTGGATTGCCCATTTGTCCGGCAACAGAGGCAATATTAATAATTCGACCTGATTTTTGTTTGAGCATGATTTTACTAGCTGCCCGCGTGCATAAAAATACACCTGTCAGATTCAGGTCAATCACCGCCTGCCAATCGTCGGGTTTCATCCGCATCAAGAGGGTGTCACGGGTAATGCCAGCATTGTTCACCAGTACGTCTAGGCGACCAAATTTGTCTTTCGTCTCCTTGACGAGAGTCTCAACCTCTTCCAGTTTCGAGACATCTGCCTGAAGTGCGATCGCCTCTCCCCCGGCTTCGGTAATTTTGGCGACAACTTCGTCAGCCGCGCCACTGGAACTGGCGTAGTTAACCACTACCTTTGCCCCCTCTGCGGCTAATGCCAATGCAACAGCGCGACCAATTCCCCGTGACGCCCCGGTGACAATCGCCACGCGATCGCGGAGTTGGGCAGATGTCTGTGATGTTTCCATAAAAAATCTCTCTCTCCATTAACTGAAGTCAGCTCTTAGCATTTTGCAGTGACATCCTCCTACACTGACCCTATAGGTATAGTGTAAGCTTCCTTTGTCGCCGTCTTACGAGGGCGCCTCCGGCGTTTTCTAGTTGGGAATATGCCCAGCCCAACTCTCTTGATATTGATCGCCGCATTCCAATCTCTATCCAATACAAATCCACATAAACATTCGTGGATTCTAACTGATAAATCTTTTTGGTGGTAGCGGTTACAACAAGAGCATACTTGGTTCACTTCGGCGGTAATGCTGAACAATCGGCTCGACCTCCCCATCCGATGCTGTCCAGAATTTTTCGAGTCCTACGTCCAATCCAAGGGAATTCTCCTCTGTTGCTTCTATCTCTGGTAACTTCAAATTGGGAACGCTTTTGTCTTCCAACGTCAAACACACGTACCAGCCATCTGCCCGACGCGAGATCAGCGCCGCCTTAATCGTAAACCCGTCTGGGATTGGACGATGGTAGATCACTTTTACCTGACCCACTTTGGGTAAATTGATATAGGCAATATCCCGCCGACGTTCCCCATTCTTACGCCGATACGGGTTAACAATCACACTCAGGCAATCTGACTTCAATTGCGGCATACAAAACGTCCGGTATCGCCGCACTGATTTAAACCGAGGTTTGCCGCTCCGTTTCCCTTTTAAATCCCCCTTGATGTACCGATTAAACGTATCTTCTACCCGTTTAATCGCCTCCTGAATAACTTGGGAGTGGATTCCTTTATAGAGTTTGCCGTGGGACTCCCGCGACCAATGGTTTGCTCGTTTTTGTGAATAGTATGAAGGTGGGTCTTTCAGTTCCGGTAAATGAGTGACGAAAATTGGGCAAGCATTGACAGGTGAGCGATTGAACGCCCACCATTTAAACCGTTCTGAAAGCATCAAATTGTGGATATGACATAGTTTGTATAGCCATTCCTTTAGCTGGCTTAACTGTTGCTTGTTTGGCACAATCCGATACTGATAGTTCAGTTTAAATGTATCTTTGCTTCGCTTCAATTCTTGTCACCTCCTTGGTGGTAGTTATTATACTATGCTTGTGGCAACTATTCAGGACAAAAAGGAAACAAGTTTACTCTCGCTGTCGATTCATCTCACGCTCTATCGAAGATTAGAGCGCGAGATGAATCGCCAGATAAGCTAAAATCGAGCCAAACCACCAATCACCATGATGTTTTGTTATGGCAGTTAAAAAACAGTTTGCCAGTTTTCAGGAACTCCTCTCTGGATCGGATGTACCCGTATTGGTCGATTTTTACGCGACCTGGTGTGGTCCATGTCAGATGATAGCACCGACCCTAGAGCAAGTCGGTGTTCAGCTCAAGGGTAAGCTACAAGTGGTCAAAATTGATACAGACAAATACCCCCAGATTGCCTCTGATCATCATATTGAAGCACTGCCCACCCTGATACTCTTTAAGGATGGCAAAGCGGTGGAACGGATTGAGGGGGTTGTCTCCGACAAGCAGCTTATGGAACGACTAAAACCTTTACTTTGAACAACCACAGAGACGTTCCGGCGGAACGTCTCTACCCAGGCGGAACTTGATCAATATCCCTTGATCAACTTCAGGATGCTGTCGTGGATTCTGGGGAATCACTGGACCCGGTTGTGGCTTTCTTTTTGTCCTGTTCCCGTTGTTCCCGTTTTTTGCGATCGGCTTTGATCGCGTCTTCAATGGCAATCTGGGCTTGAGCCATTTTTTCCAGGTTGCTGCGATACAACTCCAAGTCTTTCTGTAATTTCTCTTGGGGAAGATGCAACGCTTGACCGATTCGCTGGAGCATTTCCATCGACTGTTTCGCGTCTTGAACTAGCTCCGGTTCTGCCTGTTCCAGAAGGGTATACAAGCCAATGGCAAACAGACGAGAGTATTTAAACTTAGGATTATCTGCGATCGCGGCAACCGTGGTATGAATATCCTCAGCACCCTCTAAAGGTGTTGGTGAACTAAACCAGTCAACCAGTTCTTGCCCCGATAAACGCCCGACTGCGGCTTTCAGTTTTTCAGCATCATCCTGATACTGTTGCGGATTACCTCCCACCGCCTGACAAAGGGCGTTAAAAATGGATTCTTTATCCCGTTCCGGTCGATAGCCTTGCATGAAACGATTAAAAGATGCGACCACACCTAAGACATAGATGGGATCATACTTAAAATCCACATTGACCGCCAGCAAATGCATCTCGACCATCAATTCTTCTACCACCCGTCGGTAAATCGAGTTGATTGGACGGGTGTGATAGTTATAAAAATCTCGTTTTGTATCCGAGACGGTGCGAACGTTACTCACAGAGCAAAATATAAAGGATATTTTTTACCATTGTCTCGCTTGAGTGGCTCAATCCCCTAGAACCCGAAGAGATGACTCTCTCCTTGACCCAGTTACTATTCCAGTCCTTTCGGGCGTGTACCCGACGTTAGCGGAGAAAGGTTTGGTGTTACTTTACCTTCGTTTCGCTAACCAGACTGTTTCGCAATACGTTTATAATTCGCCTCTAGCGCAGCATACCCATCAATCGCGATTAGGCTTTGAGGGACTTGAGCCTAGACTAGCGTTCGGGTTTTACTCAGCCCCAGCCAGACTGGCTAACTGCTAAAGAAATAAACAGTTAAACGTTTGGTTTTCACCCTAGGGGGTAGAGTCTCAATCGAGTCATTCCTTCCATCTTACCAGTTATTCCCTTACTCGCACTTGCTACTGTTTATCTTTGATACTATTGGGTTTGATGAACAGGTCTAATAGTATAATGCTTTCTGGCTGAATCTAATTTAACTTCAACTCATGACTCTACCGCCAGAACTGATCACCCTGGCAAGCTATATGGCGGGTAAATTTGATAACCAACAACAGGCGTTGACTGAACCAGTCTGGTATGTTCACTTACACCTCTGGCAACGACCGATTCCTTTATTTAGCGACGATAGCCTCACCCTCTTTGCCGAACAAGCGCCGATTACTAACCTCGATCGCCCCTACCGTCAACGGATTCTGCGGCTGTATCAAAGTGACCAATCCTCCACTGAGTTACAGGTACAGTATTATCAGATCAACGATCCGGACGCCGTTCGCGGTGCAGGTAGGCATCCTGAATTGTTGCAGCAGCTTAACCGCGAAGATATCACATTTCTACCCGATTGCCGTCTAAACGTGCAGATGCAGCAAATTGGTTTCAATAATTATGAATTTACTACCACTTCAGCCAGCGATCGCCCTTGTCGCTTTAGTTATCAGGGCAATACTTACCAAGTCTCTCTAGGCTTTGAAGTAACAGCCGATGAATTTCGCAGCTACGATAAAGGCATTGACCCTAGTACCGGAAAAGCCACTTGGGGAGCCTTACTCGGTCCATTTCGATTTACCAAACGCCAAGACTTCGCCGGGGAACTGCTAATTTAATCGGTTGAGTTGCTGATTGGGTGGGGACTGTTCTCCTGTACAGGTTGTTTGGGAGTGAGTGAACGACCTACACTTGGGTATGAATCCCTTGCCTCAGGTTGCCATACTCCGGGGTACACCTTCCAAAGCTTCTTGCTCCGTTTCAAAAATTTCAAACACGGAGTCCATCATCGTGACTTCAAACACCAGTTTGGCTTCGGGATGGACATTACAGATGCGAAAGCTACCTTTGACCTTATCCGCATCGCGCATACCCGCGACTAGAGAGGTTAAACCAGAACTGTCAATGAAGTTAACCTGACTGAGATTAACCACCACATGGCGGCTGAGTTTGGAAATGCATTCTTGTAATTTCAGGCGAAATTGCCAAGCTGTGGTAATGTCCAGGCGTCCAATTGGTGCCAAAACAATAACTGTTGTACCATCTTTCGTCGTGTGTGTTTTTTGATCAATATGAATCATATAAAGACCTCCTTGAGCAGCAGTAGCTCCCCTTGACATCACAAGAGGAGCCATACAGGGTTTGGGTATCAATTCCGTTACTTAGGCGTTGGGTGAATTGTTGAAACAACAAGTAACTTAATCGGGCAACCTACGCTACTTAATCCATTACAAAAGACTTACCCAAAGTTCCCCAAAACTGGACATCCTTGGGAGTACAGGCTTGGTAACCAAGCCCCTACGGTTCCTGCTTCATCCTAGCAGTGATGGCACTTAACCAGTTCACAGGCTTAACATCGGGTGTAACTCACCCTAGAAAGATTGCCAGGGTGGTTTTTGCGTTAGCAATCTCTTCTGTATTGTACATATTCCCAAGTGAGGTCAGGACAAAGTGGACGCTATTTTTGTGCCAAATTTTGGTAAAGATGACTCTCAATGGGCAAGAATTGGGTTACCGTTTCTCACTCCCTTAGTTCAACGCCGATAGTTGGCTTAGGTTCAATGGCACGCTCCTGAAATAGTTTTGGATCACCAAAACCCTTGAGATACCGTAGGGTGGGCAGTGTCCACCCGCCTCAATTCAGTACCATTCGGTTTAGGTTGAAGGAGTCCAGTTTGTCCAATCTTGAGGTTTGAGGAACGTTTCGTACAGTTCAGCCTCTGGTGTATTCGGTTCAGGTTGGTAGCCATATTCCCAACGCACTAAGGGAGGGAGAGACATGAGAATCGATTCGGTACGTCCGTTCGTTTGCAAGCCAAAGATCGTTCCTCGGTCATACACCAAGTTAAACTCGACATACCGACCCCGACGATAAAGCTGGAAATTGCGTTCGCGATCGCCATAGTTCATATCCCGCCGCCGCTCGACAATTGGCATATAAGCTGGCAAAAACGAATGACCGCACTCCTCCACCCAGGCAAACAGTTGTTCCCAGGTTCGGGGTTCTACCGCCCCCAGTTCCTTGCTGTAGATGGCTGCTGCTTTTTCTGGGTGGGGACCTTTATACAATTCCCCGGTTCCGTCTTGATAGTCAAAAAACAGTCCGCCAACGCCTCGTGTTTCTTGACGGTGTTTGAGATAGAAATATTCATCACACCAACGCTTGAATACGGGATAGTACTCGGAGTGATGATTGTCACAGGCGGCTTTTAGGGTTTTATGGAAATGAGCCGCATCTTCGGCAAAGGGGTAGTAGGGTGTTAAATCAGCTCCTCCACCAAACCACCAAACGGGTCCTGCCTCAAAGTAACGATAATTTAAGTGAACCGTGGGAATATAGGGACTGCGCGGATGTAGCACCATAGATGTACCCGTGGCATAGAAGCCATGACCTGCGGCTTCTGGACGTTGGGTTAAAATCGAGGGCGGAAGTTGAGTCCCCCATACTTCAGAAAAATTAACACCCCCCTGTTCAAAGACAGCACCATCCCGGATTACACGAGAACGACCCCCGCCTCCTTCTTCCCGCTGCCAAGAATCTTCCTGGAACTGACCCGCACCATCAAGTTCTGCCAAGGATTCACAAATAGTGTCTTGGATCTGTTGCATGAACTGCTTCACTCTATCCCTAGAGTCAGTGGCAGGTAAGGAACGATTAGGATTTGTGGTCGGTGTCTGAGCTGCGGTCATAATTTCAATAGTAAATACAGTATTACCTAAACCAGAAGGCTATGGTTAGGCATTTTAAGGGTTCCAGGCTCTATTTTAAAGGTTTATGGTGTCAACTATGCCAACTAATTGCTAAGTAGTCGGACTTTCATTAAAGTCGGGCGGTGGGGATAAGGGAAAAGGGAACGGGCAATAGGGAACAGTAAGGATTTGAGGCTGGTTAACATTTCTTAGGACAGCGGACAGAATTTATGTCCAGGTACTTAGCAATACCGTGTCTTGCCGAATGTAAGATAAACATTGCTGAAGCGTCGCGATAGGAGGCGTGCTGTGATCCTAAATTTTTCCTTTAAGCTAATCGCAGGTCAAGAGGGGCTTTGGTGCAAATTTTCCCTCTTTCGGACTTATCGCGCCCTCAGTAATGCTCCGGTGGATGTTCTGTGGCAAAAATTAATCAATTTGGCAGATGTCTCCTGGAATCCTTTGCTCTGTAGTACAAATGCACCGAGAGGTTTAATCCCGAAACCTGGCTTGATTTACCAGGTGGTAACGCGCTTGATTCCCATTCCGGTGCGAGTGTTTGTCGAACGGGTATTGCCGGGTGAATTAATTAGCGTCCGGATGCTGGCAATTCCGGGGGTGGAAAATCGAGTGACATATCGGGTGGAGTCAGGCTTGTGCGGAACGTATGTGTCCTTTTCGGTGACAATGCGGGGATGGCTATCTCCCTTACTATGGTGGTTTATTCGCCCCTACGCTGCCCGTGTCGCGGCTGAATTAGCTCAAGCGGCGGAACAGGGGGTGGTTGTTTAGAGGAAGCTGGGGGAGTTGGGGGAGCTGGGGAAGCTGGGGAAGATAGGAAGCAAACAAATGACATAAGACAAATGACAAATGACAAATGACAAATAACGAATGAGCA
>JGI11783J13700_1089550_pt1 | contig 14072 bp, 12 predicted proteins | sample ElkSlonscriptome_6_FD_13700 | JGI IMG/M metagenome (IMG submission 13700)
GGATTCTACCTCAGAAAAAACCAGGGGTTTTGTTCTGATTAATCGTCGTTAATTAGGGGAAAGCTGAATCAGCGTATCCATAAGGGCGTGTTTTGTTGTTCCGTTATCGCGTTATCGGTGGGGAGGGCGGGTTTTGTTGTTCGGTTATCGCGTTATCGGTGGGGAGGGCGGGTTTTGTTGTTCCGTTAGTTCTGAAAATCTGAATTTAGTCCCTAAACCCGCCCCTACAACCATTGACAGACGGACAAACGGACAGACGTAGCATGAGGAGTTTCTACATTGATACAGGAAATCTGGTAAGATTGCCCCTTGGCATCTTTTAATCCCGCACGAATGTCTATCCATTCTCCCGTCACTGTCACCGTTCCCGCGACAACCGCCAACTTAGGACCCGGATTTGATTGCATTGGCGCTGCCTTAACCCTGTACAACACGTTCACGTTTACTCGTCTGAGTTCGGATACTCCCTGGGAAACGGAACGGGCGGTGAGAATTCGGGTGTCGGGTGTCGAGGCAAACCAGGTAAAAACTGATGAAACGAATCTGGCTTACCAAGCTTTTCTGAAACTATACAACCAGATTGGTCATACACCTCCCCCCGTCCAACTCAAAATTGATTTAGATGTCCCCCTCGCCAGAGGGTTAGGAAGTTCCGCCACGGCGATTGTGGGTGGATTGGTTGGCGCTAACCAACTCGCTGGGGAACCCCTGAGTCAAACCGAAGTCATGCAATTAGCGATCGCGCTGGAAGGACATCCGGATAATGTTGTCCCCGCTATCTTGGGCGGCTGTCGTCTGGCGGCGCGGGGGGATGCGGTTCTCAAGGAATGGGAGATTTGTGATATTCCCTGGCATGATCAAATTGTCCCTGTCGTTGCCATTCCCAATTTTGAACTCTCCACCCAACAAGCGCGACAGGTACTCCCCAGCCAAGTGAGTCGGGCAGATGCTATTTTCAATGTCGCCCATTTCGGGTTACTGATCCGCGCCTTAGCAACGGGACGAGGTGATTGGCTACAAACTGCCCTCCAGGATACGTTACATCAACCCTATCGACAGGCTTTGATTCCGGGGTATGAAGCGGTACAAACCGCCGCCTTAAAAGCGGGTGCCTATGGGGTGACGATTAGTGGCGCTGGTCCGACTTTGTTGGCGCTTGTCGATCCGATGCAAGCTGAAGCCGTAGTCACCGCTATGGCTGAGGCTTGGCAAGAGGTGGGAATTTCTGCCATAGCGCGATCGCACTCGATTGACACCCAGGGGACCCAAAGCGCGATCGCACCCGCCATTTAACCCGCCTTTATTTTGATCGTTGAGGGGGTGTAGAGACGTAGCATGGTACGTCTCTAAAGGCGGATTGAGTCGCATCTAGAGTGAGACGATAGTCGTAAAATCAGCCCCTACAATCCCCAATCCCCAAATTTAAACGGGTATTCATAGCAATGCCATAGAAAATCCTCTATGTTTTGACCAAGCACTTCTTATCCGATAATCTGAATAAGGTCTTAAACTTTTGTTACATTGATCGATGAAACCCCTATTTGTTTCATCACCCGTTTCTGGCATGAACTCAATGTTAGTCACTTGATTCAATAGCAATCTCAGCAATTTTCATGACTCCAAATCGACCCTATTCTCACCATTCTGAATGATTCAGAGAATTTTGACAAAACGATACTGCGATCACGTTGAAACTTGGAGGAGTCATACAAAGTGGCAAATGCGAACGATATAGTTGTCCTAAAACAAGGTGTTGAAAATTGGAATCGATGGCGACTGCAAAATATTAACTTAAATCAAAATCAGAGTAAAACCAATGTACTCAAACTAAACTTTAATAAGGTTGATCTGAGTGGATTGAATCTCAGTGAGTATAATTTGCAAAATTTCAACCTCAGTCGAGCCAACCTCAGTCGAGCTAACCTCAGTCGGGCTAACCTCAGTCGGGCGAATCTCTATGAAGCGATTTGTCATACAACAAACCTGAGTCAAGCCATTTTAATTGATACGAACCTCATCGCTGTTTTCTTAAGAAATGCTGATCTCAGAGGCGCAAATCTGAAAGGTGCGGATTTAACCGATGCGAATCTCAGTGGTGCTGATTTGACAGGCGCTAATCTCAGTCAGACAAACCTGAAAGGAGCAAACCTGAGAAATACCAATCTGAATCAGGCAAATCTTAATGGTGCGAATCTGAGTGGGGCAATTTTGAAGGGCGCGATTATTTGTCAAGTCTAGGGGGGACTGAATGTTGATTTTCCCGGTTCCCATTCCCTGACATAAGGACAAAGGACAAAGGACAAAGGAGTAATGACCAATAAACCAGCATTTGCCAAAGCCGAGAGTGGATCGGTAAAATGCTGGTTATATTTTACAGACCCTGAACGCGAGACGTATTTCTCTGAAAAAAATAAATAACCCAGTTTTGGCATAATTTTTATCTGAAAACAATAAAATCATGCCGAGCTGACTATGTAAAAAAATATTATTATTTTAAATTACGGACAAAGATAAATTATACCTGAATAAGTATTTTGAGATTTAACACCAATCAGAGTTTCTTCGGTTAAACTCTACCCTTGATGATGAAACTATCGATACAACGCAAAATCATCCTAGGATTTGGACTAACCTCCAGCCTTATCGTTATCGTCAGCTCAATTGGTTATTATAGTGCATTTCGCCTGAGAGACACGAATCAAAAAGAACTCCATGCCAAAAAAGTATTAACAAAACTGGAGGAAGTCTTAGCTGAAATTACGGATGCCGAAACGGGACAGCGGGGTTATCTTTTGACAGGGAAACAGCGCTATCTTGAGCCTTATCAAAAAGCAATTGATAAAGTCGAAGATGATATAAAACAGCTACAAGCGTTGACAGCAGAAAACTCTTATCATCAAAAAAAAATAGAAGTTGCTATCCCCTTAATCAATCAAAAATTTGCCGAACTTCAGCAAACCATTACTTTAAGAGACGAGCAAGGATTGGACGCGGCTTTAGCGATTGTAAACACAAACGAAGGCAAACTGATCATGGCTCAGATTCGCGATATCTTTCATCAGATGAAGGCGGAGGAAGAGCGGCTATTTCAGGCGCGATCGCAGTATACTCAAAGCACAGTCCATACGACAATCTGGATTTTCTCCATTGGACTCATTTTTGACTTAGGTATTCTTGTTTTTGTCTATTCTCACATTTATCGCGAAATTAATCAACGGCTGCAGGCTCAAGATCAATTACGAGAGAGTGAAAGTCGGCTCACTCAATTCTTAGAAGCGATACCCGTCGGCGTTTTTGTCGTTGATCAAAACGGTATACCCTACTATGCCAATCAGACGGCAAAGAAACTTTTTGGGCAAGGTCTAATTCCCACCAATCCTGCCAATCGGCTACCCGAAATTTATCCAATTTATTCTCCTAAATCTGAGAAAGTCTCTCCCTCCAATCTTGAGCCAATTATCCAAGCGCTTAACGGTAAAAATTCCATCTATGAAGGGATAGAGATTCACCAGCCCGACAAAATAGTGCCGATTGAGGTTTTAGGAACCCCCATCTTTGATGACAAGGGAAATGTTAGCTACGCCATTGTCGTGCTGAACGATATCACCGAACGCAAACGGGGGGAAGCCGAACGACTCAAGTTTACAGGTCATCTCAATCAACTCAATCATGCTTTTTCTCGCTTTGTGCCGGGTCAATTTCTCCAGTTACTCAATAAAGAGACTATTATTGATGTTAAGTTAGGCGACCAAGTAGAGAAAGAAATGTCCGTGTTATTTTCGGATATTCGTGACTTCACTGCTCTTTCAGAAGGGATGACCCCTGAAGAGAATTTTAAATTCATCAATTCCTATCTCTCCCGAATGGAACCCACTATTATTAAGAATAAAGGATTTATTGATAAATATATTGGGGATGCGATTATGGCACTCTTTAGTGGCGGTGCGGATGATGCGGTTAAAGCCGGAATTGCCATGTTGCATCAGTTAACTGAATATAATCAACATCGAGCTAACTGTAATTATCGAGCCATTCAACTAGGTATGGGCATTAATACAGGAACATTAATGTTAGGGACTGTGGGCGGATATAACCGCATGGATACCACCGTGATTAGTGATGCGGTTAATTTAGCGGCTCGTTTGGAAGGCTTAACCAAAAATTATGGCGTATCATTATTAATTTCTCACCACACGTTTAAACAATTACAAAACTCCTACGACTATGCTATCCGCATGATTGATCATGTCAAAGTCAAAGGCAAATCTGAACTGGTTACCGTCTATGAAATCTTTGATGCTGACTTACCGGAAGTCCGAGAGGGTAAATTGGCAAACCAAGACCGATTTGCCTTAGCGTTGTCTCTGTATAATCAACAGGCTTATGCCGAAGCACTACGCTTGTTTGAAGCCTGTTTGCGCCAAAACCCAGCGGATCAGGTGGCGAAAATTTATCAGCAACGCTGTCATCTGAATTCTAATACCAATTCTGTTTGACAATTCTAGCCCGGAGTTCAAACTCCGGGCTAATCGCTTAAGTCCATTTAAATGGACTAAAACTCTTATATCGTCCTCTAAAGATGGCTTAAACAAACATGGCAACCTTCTTGGGGCTTACCCTATTTTCCTGTTCAACCTGTAAGACATTACCATACAGATTGGCAATAATTTGTTGACCTGTTTTCGTGACCTCTAAATACCGCAAAGCGGGTTGGATGTATTGCAACACAATTGTCCAGAAAAAGTTGGGGTAGTTTTGCCGCAGTTCACCCGGATTGTGATAGCCTAAAATCTTATTCGCGCCACTTTCTTCAAACTCGCCAAACAAGGCGGGAATCTTTTGTAAGTAACGTGGATCACTAAGCTGACCAATCAAATCAGCCGCACGAGTCAAACCCGGATAATTCATCGTATCGTGATGGGCGTTATCAGCAGGTACGGGAAAACGGGTTAACTCAATATTGCGTTTTACGATGGCACAATCAATGAAGGGATGAGCGCCGAAATACTCGTCCACAAACCGCTTTCCTCGGTCAACATGGTAGGATGTCAAACTCGCATCGGTTGCCCCCTGGGGCAAGGATATCATCATATCATCAAGACCAATCACGTACAATCCTTGATCAGGTTGGTCATTTCGGCAAATCCCCTTAATATAGCCGATGTCATGGCATAACCAAGACACGATTGACGTGAGCCAATCTTGACGGGAAACGTTTCCTTCTAGGATATGTTTCCCTCGAAGGATTTCTTGTCCGACTAAGCTCACCAAAATGGTATGTTCAACATTGTGGTATAGAGCATCACTCTGGGCAATCCGGTCGAGAGCCACTTGAGCCACTCCCGTGATCACCTCAGCATAATCGGCTTGAGAATTTCCGTAAGTCTGACGGTAGCAGACTTGTAGACGTTCGACACAATCGCGAACTAGCACCCCTGTTAAATTAAACATTGTTCTTCCCCTGTCATACTATCTAAATTTATAACCGAGTCGGGTATTTCAGCCCGGTTGGGCGGCTTTACCCTGGTAGATTCACAGATCAATCGGTGGGGAACACCTATTTATTAGTTTCGTTGATCATCTGGGTTATGTAAACCATAAAACCTCACAAAAAAAAATAATAGTTTGGGTGATCTAACACTCCAAATCAATTTTATTTGTTGATCAAAGAAAAACCTCATAAAACCTCATAACTATTTCTTTGTATGTTCATCGCCCGTTAAAAAATCCTAAAATATCAGGTAAAATTTTTTAATCGCTATTCCCAGAATCGAGAAAAATTAACTTCGCCGAGAGAGCGCTTGTTAAAATTATAATAAAGTTGATGATTAGAATGGATATAATTTAGCATGGCATAACCCTAGCAGGAAAGCAACGGCGGGGGATCGTCTTATGTAAGGGGTTGAGAAATATTTACATAACTTAATATACTGGAGTTTATTTCCACCAACCTACTTAGCCAGACTCAATGAAGCGTGAAATCGTTTTGTTGTCGGTTCCATGTTTCCTGTTCCCTAGTTTTAATTTTGAATTTTATTGATCAAGGGGAGATGGATTATAAAGACGCCTTAAATTTTATCGATCGCTTAACCTATCTGAAGACGGGAAAGCACCTAAATGACCTAGAACGGCAGGTTTTTGTCGGATCTTGGCAAGGACGCTCCTATAAGGAGATTTATCCGCAAAATCCGGAGTATGTGGAAAAATATGTGGGCTATAAGTTATGGCAAAAGCTTTCCCAGGTATTAGGGGAAAAAGTCAGCAAAAAAAAGATTCAGGGTGCGATCGCGCGAGCCAAGACGCAGCAGCCGCAAGTGTTTCTCAGTTACCGAAACCAAGAGCCTGACGAGAGTTTAGCGATTCAGTTAGAGGAGGCGATCGCCCAAGCCGGATATCCAGCCTTTAGAACAGGGGTGGGAAAGGGTTCCAGCCATTCCTCTGCTGTCGCCGAGAATGAATTAGCCCAGATTGATCATCAACTGGCGCAATGTGAGTATTTTATCCTGCTACTGTCTCCCCAAGCCGCATTGAGTGAAATGGTGATTGAAGCGTTACGACGGGTTCAGGAGTTACGAGATGAGAGTCACAACGCCAAACCCGTTATCTTACCGATTCGGGTGAATTGCCCGCCCTGTACCCCCCTCAACCACGATTTACGCAGTTATCTCCAGGGAATTGGCTATCAAGAATGGAACACTTCCGCCGATACACCCACTGTGATACAGGCGGTGTTACAACGGTTGTCGGGGAGTGAGGATTGGGAAACGCCAGTCTGGGAAGGGAATGATGTAGCGGAGGAGATCAGCAGCTATCAGACTCCGATCAACCCCTTACCGCCTTTACCCGTGGCTGAACCGGAATTACCCAAAGGTCAAGTGCGGTTAGCTTCCGCCTTCTATGTCGAACGAGTTCCCGATGAAACTCAATGTTATCAAGAAATCCTCAAACCAGGAACCTTGATTCGCATTAAAGCACCGCGACAGATGGGAAAAACCTCGTTAATGGCGAGAATTTTGTATCAAGCCAGAGAGCAAGGCTGTCGCACAGTTCCCTTAAGCTTTCAACATGCGGATAAAAGCGTGTTTACCAATCTCAATCAACTCTTACAGTGGTTATGTGCCAAAATTACCCGGAAGCTGCGTTTACCCCATCAAGTTGAGGCATATTGGACGGATACGTTTGGGAGTAAAGATAACTGTACGGCTTATTTCGAGGATGTTTTGTTATCGGAAACCGATGCACCGTTAGTCTTAGGATTAGATGAAGTGGATCGGGTGTTTCAGCATCCCAAAATAACCGATGACTTTTTTGCCCTCTTACGCGCTTGGTATGAAGAAGCTGGGTATGGGGATAGCGATAGTGATTTGTGGGCAAAGTTGCGTTTAGTGGTGGTTCATTCAACAGAAGTTTATATTCCCTTGGATATCAATCAATCGCCATTTAATGTGGGTTTACCGATTGAATTATCGGAGTTTAGTCGAGAACAAGTTACCGATTTAGCCCAGCGTCATGGACTCAATTGGCAAACTCATCAGGTTGAGCAATTAATGACAATGGTGGGTGGACATCCCTATTTAGTCCGAGTAGCTCTGTATTATATAGCCAGAGGCGAGTTAACCTTAGAGAAATTGGTAGAGATAGCGCCAACCGAAGCCGGAATTTACGGGGATCACCTGCGCCGACATCTATGGAATTTGCAACAGCACCCCGAATTAGCGACAGCTTTTGCTCAGGTGCTAGTGGCGGAGGAACCCGTTGAGTTAGAATCCGTGTTGGCGTTTAAATTACACAGTATGGGATTAGTACAGTTACGGGGAAATGCGACTGTACCCCGCTTTGAATTATATCGCCAATATTTTCGCGATCGCCTACAAAACGTATTTTAAGTCCAATGGCATCCTCCAGTCAGCATTTTAGGATTACCGAGATCGCGCCCGCTATCAATAGCTTAAAATTGGGATACACGGTATCATTCTGTACGTATTTCTATGAATCTTCCTGTGCAACTCCAGCAAGACGCCAAAAAGTGGGCAAGTCGGCAAGGAATCTCGTTGGAACAGTTCATCCTACAGGCTGTCGCGGAGAAAGTCACTGCCCTCAATCAGCAAAATACTGAAATAACGACCCCAGTCTCACCAGCCGTTCACTCATCAACCTCTCAACATCCAAAAGTCTATCGCAAAGAAGGTATCTTAGTCGTTGAAACCGAACCAATTGACAATCTTGACATCAACGCCTTGATTGACGAAGTGCGAGAAGAACGTATTCGGGAGCAGATGATTTGGTAAAAGTCTTGTTTGACACTTCGGTTTTAGTGGCTGCATTCGTTGTCAGCCATCCACGACATGGGATCTGCTTCCCTCACCTAAAAGCAGCAAAATCTAAGCAAGTTGAAGGTTTTATTTCAACTCACACTCTGGCAGAAACCTATTCTGTCCTTACACGTCTTCCTATTCAGCCGCGTCTTACTCCCGCGCAAGCCCAAAGCATTACTACAGATATTTCACAACATTTGAATATCATTCCCCTATTCTCCGAGGATTATCTTGCTGCGATTTCTCGCATGGCTACTATCAATCTCCCTGGCGGTGGCATTTTCGATGCTCTAATTGCCCAAGCTGCGCTGAAAGCCAAGGTAGATATTCTCCTAACATTAAATCCTAACCACTTTACCCGTCTAGGAGACGCGATCGCAACTCTTGTACAAGTTCGGATGTAGGCATGGCGGGTTAGATGACTTGTACCGATTCTACCTGGGGAGCCTCACGATCGCGCCTACATAGAACAGTTCTACTATTATATAGAGAGACGTTGAGGTGGGAAAATCGTGATGCCAGCGCCAGAAACGAATCAACAGACAGCAATACCTACACCCAACCTCTACGAAACCGATTTTTATGCTTGGACGCAGGAACAAGCGTCGTTACTCCGTCAACAGCAGTGGAGTCAGCTTGATTTGGGCAATCTGATTGAGGAGATTGAATCCTTGGGGAAACAGCAACGCCAGGAATTGCGAAATCGGTTGAAGGTGCTGATTGGACATTTGTTGAAATGGGAGTACCAACCGCAACGCCGGAGTCGGAGTTGGCTGGCGACGATTCGCGTACAGCGCCGTGATACGCTAGAGTTGCTCAAAGACAACCCAAGTCTAAAGCCTTACCTTGAGGATGCACTGGTTTTAGCTTACGAGAACGGTAGAGATCTGGCAATGGGAGAAACTGACTTGCCAGAACAAACCTTTCCCCAGACGTGTCCCTACAGTTTGGCGGAAATTTTAGATGATAAATTTTATCCGGGTGAACCGAGTGAGTTGGTAAATGAATGGGAGGGAGAAAACGAATCATAATAATAATTACTGTAGGTTTTGAAAACACCAGTCAATCCAACAGACCCCTCATTATATAAATATAGCGTTTTCATTTGGGTCGTGAACACAGGAACCTGATAAAAAGGCAATGGGCAATGGGCAATAGGCAATAAGGGAAAGAGATACGGAGTTTTTAAGTAATCTAAGAAAAGTCCTCCTAGGTTTACAACTCATTTACAAATGCTATATATATCAATATAAGAGAGGAATTCTATGATTATAGATAGTGTTGAAATTAAAGGTTTTTGGGGGACGAAAAAAGCATCGGCTATTATTAACCAAATTGAAAGAAAAAGCATTAAATGTTGCTAAATAAACTGTGAAGCTACTTTAGCAAAATTTGGCACGTTGACTTGTTCTATTTTAAACCGACTTCACTAATTTACAGCCGTTTACAAGAGTTGCGATCACACCAGATTGATATAGCTGAAGTGGTGGAATGTGTTGTATAGGTTTTCTGGGCGCAAGCCTTGCGCCCCTACAAGGTTACTAAACGAATATTAGAATGGATTGAAACTCTTATCCAGTCGTCTTTAGACGACTTGAGCTTTTAGCCTTGGGTTTAAACCCAAGGCGGTTTAATTCAAATCCCTAATCTGGTGTCTTCTACCTCTTGCAGCCCCCATGAGTAAAGCCAAACCCATCACCTCCCCCTACAAAGTTGGGGGTCATCTCCCACTCAACGCCCCTAGCTACGTGGTGCGACAGGCGGATACGGAACTCTATCAGGGGTTAAAGGCGGGTGAGTTTTGTTATGTTCTTAATTCCCGCCAGATGGGTAAAACCAGTTTGCGGGTGCGGGTGATGCATAAGCTACAAGGGGAGGGTTTTGCTTGTGCGGCGATTGATTTGACCAAAATCGGTTCCCAGGATATCACGGCGGATCAGTGGTATGCGGGGATGATGAGACGCTTGGTGACGAGTTTTCCGGCGCTGCGGGGGTTTAACTTAAGGGCGTGGTTGCGCGATCGCGAATATCTACCCCCTATCCAACGCTTGAGTGAGTTTATCGAACAAGTGCTGCTGGAGTCTATCCCCCAAAGGGTGGTGATTTTTATTGATGAAATTGATAGTATCCTCAGTTTAAACTTTCGCACTGATGATTTTTTTGCAGTGCTGCGGGCTTGTAATGAATATGATCGGCTGACGTTTGCTTTGTTTGGAGTGGCGACGCCAGCGGATTTAATTCAAGATAAGAAACGGACGCCGTTTAATTTAGGTCGTGCGATTGAATTGCATGGGTTTAAATTAGCGGAAGCTCAACCCTTAGCCGCTGGATTAGCTAATAAATCTAGCCAAGCCCAAAGGATTTTAGCCGCTATTTTAGACTGGACAGGGGGACAACCCTTTCTCACTCAAAAACTCTGTCATTTAATTATCAATAGTGACTCCTCCCCGACTCCTGGAAACGAAGAGGAATGGGTAGCACAGATTGTCCAACAGCGTATCCTGGAAAACTGGGAAGCTACTGATGAACCGCCTCATCTAAAAACCATTCGCGATCGCCTGTTCCGAATTGGACAGCGAAATCGGGGACTCTTGGGGCTTTATCAGCAGATTTTACAACAGGGGGAGGTTCACGCCTGCGATAGTTCTGAACAACGGGAATTATGTTTATCTGGGGTGGCAATTAAGCAGGGGGGAAAACTGCGTGTCTGTAATCGTATCTATGCCGCCATTTTTAATTACAGTTGGGTGAACAAAGCTTTAGCCGATTTGCAGGCTAGCTTTGAGCAAATTGTTACTCAGCAAGAACAAAAACTGCTGTCCATGCTGAGTTTTATGGAAGGCAAGGATTTTGCCGATATTCTCCATGAAATTTTAGGCTCAGTTACCCTAAAAATGGGAGAAGCCTTGAGCGTGGATCGAACAACGATTATCTTTATTGATGATCAGCAAAATCAGATCTGGTCGATTATTGCCCGGAATGAAGGGAAAACCTTTCCCGATATTCAAATCCTTACCAATAAAGAAACAGAAGCCCGATTGACCAACTTTAAGAAATTTAGTGAGATTCCCTTTAACTTTCGCCAAGAGAACCCCAACACCATTCCCGATAAACTCAATCAAGCCAATGGCTATGCGATTTACAATGAATTAGTTTATCCCATCGCCAATCAACAGCAGAACTTGATTGCGGTGATTCAACTAATCAATAAACTGAAACGGTTTAACAATCCCCAAGCGCCTCTATCGGAACGCATTGACCAACAAGGGTTTACCCTTACCGATCAACGCCAGTTAGATGAATATGCGCCAACTATTTTACGCATTTTAGAGCGATGCCAATACTGTTATAAATTAACCCAACGCTTACAAGCGGCTGAAGCCCTCACCGAAGCCACTCATTCTCTGTCTCACAGTAGTTTAAATTCCGAAGAAATCCTGGGACGAGTCATGGATGCGGCGAAGAAACTGATGAATGCCGATCGCAGTACCCTCTGGTTATTAGATGCAGATAAGCAGCAGTTGTGGACAAAGATTCCCTTTGAAGACGGATCAGTGAGAGAGTTACGAGTCCACGTTGGGCAAGGGTTTGCTGGGAAAGTTGCCCAAACGCAAGAACCGTTAAATATTCCCTTTGATTTGTACGATCATCCTGATTCAACCACCGCCCAAGAAACCGATCAAAAAACAGGTTATCGCACCTGTAGTTTACTCTGTATGCCTGTCTTTAGTCCCGATGGTGAACTACTTGGTGTTACTCAGTTAGTGAATAAGCGCAAACCTGGGGAATTTCCCGATTATAACCCCGCAGATTGGCCCCAAGCGCCAGAATGTTTCCAGGCAAGTTTTGATGCTAATAGTCAAAAATATATGCAGATTTTTAACTCTCAGGCGGGGGTAGCGTTGCAAAATGCTCAGAAGTTTGAGCGAATTAAGCAAAAGGCGGATAGTCACCAGCAAAATGTCGTCAGTCAAACCCTAGCGATGCTGAATACGGTGATGGATAATCAGGGGTTTGATGATATTCTGGATGGTACGTTGCGATCGATTACGTTGAAGACGGGTAAATCTTTATGTGCCGATCGCACGACGATTTTTCTACTCGATGAAGAAAAGAAGGAATTTTGGTCAATTGTTGCTGAAGATGAGGGGAGTGGTTCCCTAGAAATTCGCATGAGTGCGGATAAAGGAATTGTCGGCGAAGTCGCCCGGTTCAAGCAAACGATTAACATTCCTTTTGACTTCTATGATGATCCGCGATCGCAGATGGCAAAGGAACAGGATAAAAGAACCGGATATCGGACGTATACCATGTTAGCAATTCCTCTTTTAAATGACCAAGGGGAGTTAGTCGCCGTTGTTCAGTTACTCAACAAATTAAAGCGGGTGGCTAATCCCACAGCAGCGTTATCGGAACGCATCGATAAACAGGGATTTAGCCGCACCGATGAAGAACGATTTGCCGAAAATGCGCCCTTAATTCAAATGATTCTGGAAAGCTTCCGTTCCTATCATAAAACAGCACGCGGACAACGAGTCGCCGCCGCATTGATGGCAGCAGCCCGTTGTGTTCAAGGTTCTCTAGAGATGGACGATATTTTACAACGAGTGATGGGGGCGGCTAAACAATTATTAAATGCTGATCGTAGTACCTTATGGTTAGTTAACCGTTTAGCGGGAGAATTGTGGACAAAAATTCGCTTTGACGACGGTGAACTCCGAGAATTGCGTATACCAATTGGACAAGGGTATGCGGGTCAAGTGGCGATGACGGGGGAACCGTTGAATATTGCCTTTGATTTGTATGATCATCTTAACTCAGAAACGGCAAAGAAAACGGATCAAAAGACAGGGTATCGTACTTGTAGTTTACTCTGTATGCCTGTCTTTAGTCCCGATGGAGATTTGCTGGGGGTGACGCAATTGGTAAATAAGCGGAAACCGGGCGAGTTTTGGGAATTTGAGACTCTGATGTCATCGGAAACTGTCCCGGAGTATTTCCAAACCAGTTTTGATGACAGTGATCAGAAATACATGCAAATTTTCAATAATCAAGTTGGCGTTATCCTGCAAAATGCCGAACTTTTAGCCGCACTCAAGCGACAGGAAGAAAGTTTGCGCGGTAATGTAAATGGACGGTAGGAAGATTAGGGAGATGGGGAACAATGTAGAGACGTGCCATGGCACGTCTGGAAGATGGGGAAAATGAGAGAACTTTCCTTGTCTGTGTAATCAGTGTCAATAAGCTCTCACCTCCCTACCCCTATCTCTCCAATAAATCCGTGAAATCAGTGTTTTGACAAATGACAAATGACAAATGACAACCTACCACCAAATCAAGCGTCGAGGTGGAAAGCCGGACTCTTCCCACGAGTCTCCGGCTTCTTTCAAAACAGCATCCAAGTCAGCGACGGTAAACTCGTAACCATCAGTAGCCGCCAGTTCCACAAACTCTTCCTTGGTTTTGAGGGCGTCGTATTTAGCTCGCAATTTTTTATCTTTTCCGCCTGCTTCGAGTAAATTGATCACATTGTCTTGAGACATCGTTGCTAACCTCTCTTAGAAACCTGGGTAATACCAATTCGTTAGACATTACACTTGATCTATCCCACCCACCACCTCACCTGACTAAGGGAAGGTTAGGAGGCGTGACTATTCTGCCAAAGAAATAGGATGAGATACCTCAACTGATGAATAGTATCTCAGCCTCTCTTGTGGTTTTTTGTATTTAAACTATCTTTTTGGAACTATTTTTATC
>JGI11783J13700_1002137_pt1 | contig 14014 bp, 13 predicted proteins | sample ElkSlonscriptome_6_FD_13700 | JGI IMG/M metagenome (IMG submission 13700)
CTTCCCGGTAAACTCTCAGTTGAGAATGAGTCAGAGGCAAATACTCGGTTATAAATCTTCCATTTCTTGATAGAGTTCCTCTAAATCCTGCTGTTGAGTTCGCCGAGAACGCCGCCGATATTTCTTGGTTTGTAACTTGGGTTCGTACTCAGTTTGTCCCTTTCCTTTTGTTTTTGCCTTGAGAGTTGACTCTGGATCAGCTTGTTGGTTCAACCGTTCTTGACGTGCGATCGCTTCGGCTAAGAACCCCAGATAATGATCATAGCGTTCCCAGTCTCCCTGTACCGCACAGTTAGGTTCATCGCGATGTAAGCAATCACTAAATTGACAACTGGCTAAGGCTAACCGTTGTCGCGCTTCGGGAAAATAATGAATTAAATCAGTGGGCGTACAATCCAAGTCAGGCTGATTAAATCCCGGCGTATCTGCCAATAAACCCCCTTGGGGTAACTCAAATAATTCCACATGGCGGGTGGTGTGGCGTCCCCGTCCTAATTTTCCGGTTACTTCTCCCACGCGCAGGTTAACGTCAGGGGCAAGTTGGTTAATTAAACTGGATTTTCCGACTCCAGACAATCCAGCTAAGACGGTAATTTTCTGGTTTAAGCGATCGCGGAGTTCGGCTAAACCGATATTATTGTAAACGCTGATAAATAGGGGTTGGTATCCCCAGGCGTTCAAACGCTGTTGCCACTGCTGTTGGGCTTCTGGGGTGACTAAATCACTTTTATTGAGACACAAACATACCCGGAAACCCGTCGATTCTGCCTTGACTAAAAAGCGACTCAGTTGATAGGCATCCAAGTTAGGTTCTGCTAAAGCAAAAACTAAGAGAATTTGTTCAGCATTGGCAACAGGAGGACGATCCAGTTGAGTAATCCTAGGAAGAACTTCTGCGATCGCACCTCGATTTCCTGTCCAGTCGGGTTCCTCGATGACCACGCGATCGCCCACCATCACCCGTTGACCAATTTTTTTCAATCGGGAACGACGGGTACATAATAGTGTAGAGACGTAGCATGCTACGTCTTCTTGATCACAATTAGACTCTAATCGAACCTGATAGAAATTCGCCTGAACTGCTAGAACTGTCCCCAATAAGGGGGCAGATAATTCATACGGTGGGATATCGACTACTTCGCTCATGCAGAAGCTTGCGGACGCCGTACTCTTAGGGCAAAGTAGTCTGTGTGATCTTCGAGTGCCTCAATCGGATACCCTGCCATCGTCAGACTATCGGGAACCTGTTCAATGGGTTCCCCTGGATCAAGCCAGACTTCTAATAAAGAACCGGGCGTCATTTGTTCTAGACGTAGCTTAGTCCGCACAAAGTTAATCGGACAAGGTGTTCCTCGCAAATCCAGTTGAGCATCAGGTGTCTGATTAATTGTCGATCCCGTGGGCTTACTCATCCGCGAAACAGTCCTCCCAAAAAGTCTTCTAGCCCTCCTTTACCCGTGCGATCGCCTTTAATTTTTGCCAGCTTCTCCAGCAACTCCCGTTCCTCCGCTGTGATTCGGGTGGGAATATCAATTTGAATCGTAATCAAATGATCACCCCGACTCACCGGATTCCCTAATTTTGGCACCCCATTATTTTCCAACGTTAATACCGTATTCGGTTGGGTTCCGGGGGGAATCTTCAACTCCACCGGACCATCAACAGTATTAACCTGGAGGCGACAGCCCAAAATAGCTTGTAAATAGCTAATTTTCAGATCCGACAGAACATTAATTCCATCCCGCTGAAATTCCGCATCTTCCTCAACAAAGAGGTAGACATATAAATCGCCTGGAGGACCCCCGCGTAATCCAGCATCTCCTTCTTTAGACACCCGTAGCCGAGTGCCATTATCCACACCGGGCGGAATCGTAATTTTTAGCTTTTTGGTTTCTTGTTTGCGACCTGCTCCCCCACAGGTTTCACACTTATCTTCAATCACCTGTCCTTCGCCGTTACAGGTTGGACAGACTGACACTTGCGTGAAACTGCCAAAGGGGGTACGAGTAGCGCGACGCACTTGTCCTGAGCCGCTACAGGTCGAACAGGTACGGGGTCGAGTTCCCGGTTTAGCCCCCGTACCGTTACAGGTATTACAGTTTTCCAGGTGAGGAATGCGAATTTCCTTTTCCCCACCGAATACAGCTTCCCGAAATTCTAGCTTCAAGTCTAGGCGTAGGTCATCCCCTCGCGTCGGTCCACCACGCCGACGTCCCGTTTGCTGACCCATACCACCAGCAAAACCGCTGAAGAAGCTTTCAAAAATATCAGCAAAACCCATATCCCCAAAATCGGCATAGCCGGCTCCAGCACCAGCACCTGAGGATACACCCGCTTCGCCAAAGCGGTCGTATCGTGCCTTCATTTCGGGTTCGGAAAGGATTTCGTAAGCTCGATTAATTTCTTTAAATCGCTCTTCCGCTCCTTGTTCCTTGTTAACGTCGGGATGGTACTTTCGGGCAAGGCGACGGTAAGCCCGCTTTATTTCTTCTTTGTCAGCGTCGCGAGAGACGCCGAGAGTCTCATAGTAGTCAGGCATAGAGCAATGCGGGAGGGTTGGATTACGTTATGGAGGTGGGTTAATCGGGATAGTTTGTACAGAGAATCGGCTTTATCGCCACCGAGGGCTGATATCCGGATCACCTGCATGTCTATCCATTTTGGATAAAAAACCAGCGAATTACTACTTACATTTAGGTAGGCATTGCCTTAGTCAACTGTTTCATAGTCAGTATTATTTACTGTTTCATCATCAAAGTTCAGAATTAACTCTTCTTCTTCGGGTTCCGACTCAGAAGGTTCACTCACTTCTACAGGTGAGGCAAGTTCCTCCTCGCTTTCGCTAATCTCATCGGGTTCCAAATCGGGCGCACTCTCTTGGTAGACGGCTGCACCAATGGTAAACAGGGTTTGTTGGAAATCTTCCAGTTGCTGTTTAACGTCCTCCACTGCAATCGAGGGGTTTTTGAGTGCAGCTTGTAGCTGTTGCTTTTTCTTCTCTCCCTGCGCCTTCAAGTCCTCGCGTACCAAATCGGCATTGTCTTTTAGGGTCGATTCGTAACTGTAGAAGAGGCTTTCGGCTTGATTTTTCAGTTCCACCAGTTGCATCCGACGGCGGTCTTCTTCGGCAAATTGCTCGGCTTCTTGGCGCATCCGTTCCACTTCACCAGTATTTAATCCACCAGTGTTGGTAATCCGGATGCTTTGCTCTCGTCCTGTGCCTTTATCCGCCGCTGAGACGTTCAGAATTCCATTAACATCAATATCAAAGGATACCTCAATTTGAGGCACACCCCTGGGAGCCGGAGGAATGCCTGCCAGTAGAAACTTACCCAGGCTCTTGTTATCACGAGCCATCGCTCGTTCACCCTGGAGGACGTGAATTTCCACAGAAGTTTGTCCGTCCGTCGCCGTGGAAAAGATTTGCGATTTACTGGTGGGGATCGTGGTGTTACGCTCGATAATTTTGGTGAAAACTTCGCCTAAGGTTTCAATCCCCAGTGACAATGGAGTTACATCCAGTAGCAACAAGTCTTCAACTTCACCGCCCAAGACACCCCCTTGAATGGCTGCACCTAGGGCAACCGCTTCATCGGGGTTGACCGATTTATCGGGTTGGCGACCGCCGAAAAACTTACTAATCGCTTTCTGGACGGCGGGGATGCGAGTCGAACCCCCGACCAGCAGAATCCGGTCAATATCATCAGGCTTAAGTTCGCAATCTTTGAGCGACTGTTTTACGGGTTCAACTGTGCCTTTGATTAAGTCACTCGCCAGTTCTTCAAACTTCGCTCGCGACAATTCCATCTCTAGATGTTTAGGACCTGTTTCATCTGCGGTAATAAACGGCAGGTTGATCGAGGTGTTCAACATGCTAGAGAGTTCAATTTTTGCCTTTTCTGCGGCTTCTCGCAAACGCTGTAGCGCCATTTTATCTGCGCCGATGTCGATGCCTTCTTGTTCCTTGAACTCCTGAATCATCCAGCGCACGATTACGTTATCGAAGTCATCTCCCCCTAAATGGTTGTTGCCAGACGTGGCTTTGACTTCAAATACGCCGTCGCCCAGTTGCATCACCGAGACATCAAACGTACCGCCGCCTAAGTCAAAGACGAGAACTTGGTGTTCTTCGTCTTGCTTGTCCAGCCCATACGCCAATGCTGCGGCGGTTGGTTCGTTGATGATCCGCAGCACTTCTAAACCGGCGATGGTGCCGGAATCTTTGGTCGCTTGCCGTTGAGCATCGGTAAAATAGGCAGGGACTGTAATCACCGCTTGTTCTACGGGTTCACCGAGAAAGTTTTCGGCATCCGCTTTCAGCTTTTGCAGGATCATGGCAGAGATTTCCTGCGGGGTATATTGATGGGAGCGGATCTGGACATCAACCGTATCGTCGCGACCCTTAACACAGTTATAGGGAACTCGCGATCGCTCCTCTACCGTGTCCTCCCATCGACGACCAATAAACCGTTTAATACTATGGACAGTATTTTCTGCATTGGGAACTGCCTGACGCTTCGCTAGTTGACCAACCAAGCGCTCATTCGATTTACCAAATCCCACAATACTCGGTGTGGTTCGTCCGCCTTCCGTACTGGAAATGACGAGGGGCTTACCTCCTTCGAGGACAGCCACGCAACTATTTGTTGTGCCCAGGTCGATGCCAATGACTTTTCCCATAGCGCTTCGGCCTATCTGATCGGTAAGGTTTTCTTTTTAAGGTGATAATCTGTGGCTACAGAACTCACCTGACGTGCGCTCAACCGTTGTTTGGGGTTGATTGTTTTAGAGATGGACACCCAAGGGGGGAGTATCCCCGTGCCGCTTAACTTTCTGGTTCTGTCGAGGTGTCTTCCTCTGAGGTTACCACGGGCTCTGGAGCCGCAGCAACTTTAACCATGGCATGACGCAATACGCGATCGCCCAAGAAATAGCCACGCATCAGTTGTTCGATGACGATTCCTTCGTCATATTCCTCACTCGGCTGTCGCATCACTGCTTCATGGAAATTGGGATCAAACTCTGTTCCTTCCGGACGCATCGGCGAAACCCCAAGACGTTTGAAGGATTCCACCAGTTGTTTGTAGATCCCCTGATAACTCTTATGCACCGCCATCTCCCCATCATTTTGAGGTTTGATTTGCGATCGCGCCCGCTCAAAGTTATCGACCACGGATAATAACTCGCCCAGAGTATTACGCTTTACTTGATGGTCTAAATCTTCTTTTTCTTTAGCCGTCCGCTTGCGGAAGTTATCAAAATCGGCAGCCATCCGCATCGATTGGGTTTTAAAGGCTTCAAATTGCTGATTAACTTCCTCCAGTTGAGCTTTGAGGAGTTCATTTTCCTGCTGCAAGGTTTCGATAACCGCGACATCCTCCTGCTGACCGGGCAATCCGGCAGAGTCCGATTCCGCAGACTCACTCTCCACGCCTTGTCCGGCCGAAGTTTCTGCCGCTTCCGTTGTCACTTCAGCGGTTGCCGCTTCTGCCGTTGATGGTGACTCGACATCGGGTTGTGTGCCAACCTCCTCCTCAGAAGTTGCCTCATTTAAATCGGGGTTATCTGAATTCACTGCCTTCTGCTCATCTGTTTGTTGCAACGTAGTATTTGGTTGTTTGTCTTCGTCACTCATAATTCACTCGCACTAAAAACTCAATCAATCTCCTGCTCCTTCAAGGGATGGCAACATTTACCTTGCCCAGATTAACGGCAAGATTTTGGGTAGGCTAAAGTCCCAGGCATCAAGTCCGGATTGCTACCTCCTCAAATCCTAGTACATACTGGGGAAAATTGTCTGTTGTTAATGCGTCTATTGATTCAATCACAGCTAAACAGGAGTTCTCGCCGTAGAGACATAGCCTGTTACGTTGAGGATTTGGGGGCGGAGGCACTCTAGGAGTCCGAGGAAACGGTTAAGATAAAACTTGAGGCGGTATCCCCATCTATAATAAGGAATAGAGTATTCTATCAGGGTTATAGAGGACTAATTTTGAATTCAGTCAGAATTCTATCACATTTAGATTATCTGAAGACTTGCATTTCACCCTTGCCAGGATATTGGTAACTCCAGCATGTTGGCATCCAACCTTATTCACGCCTCAAAGTGTTTCCCAGCATGGGTACTCTGATCCAAACCCAGTGAGCAGGGAGCCATTCTGAGAGCCGTCAAGCCCTTTTATTCAAATTGGCGGCAAGGCAATGGGGTTACCGTTGTCGCTTCCTCCAGTACGACAAACGCTAAAACTTTTAGGAATTCTGTAATCAAGGAGATAGTCTCACCCACTATGACTCAATCCCCATCATCATCAGCAAGACGTGCCCTTGTTGTCAAAAACGATTTTTCGCCCTTTGGAAATAAACTCGTTCAATCGGGTTATGTTGATGACTCTCAAATGCGGCAGGCATTGGCGGAAAGCCGTAAGTCAGGACGACCTCTGACCGATGTCGTTGAATCAATTACCGGGCATCAGTTGCCACCCGACTTAGTGCGCCAGTACAAGAAACAGCAACTGTTTGAACTCAAAATACTTTACGGTGTTGAATCTCTTGATCCGGAACTTGGTGATATTTCTGGTCACCAAGTCAAGGAACTCATCGAAAGCCTAATTCCCATTGATATCTGTAGTCGCTATCGCTTAGTGCCTTTATCCAGGAATGACACACAGCCGCCATCGGTTCTGGTGGCAATGGTTGACCCGGATAATCTCGATGCCCAAGATGATCTAAACCGGATTCTGCGCCCTCAAGGCGTTGGGCTACGACGGATGGTGATTACCCAGGAAGACTATCAGCATCTGATTAATCAATATCGGGATCACAAACTGGCACAGGAGAAGGAACAGGAAGCTGCCAAGCAGACAAACATCAGTCAGGATCTTGATAATTTAACCCTGTCTGATGCACCAGAGGAAACGACGGAAGAAGACATATCGAAAGTCGCGGGTGATGCCGGTGGTGCCCCGGTAATTAACTTGGTGAATAAAATCCTCGCCAAAGCCCTACAAGAAGACGTTTCTGACATTCACATCGAACCCCAAGAAGAATACTTGCGGGTTCGCTTCCGCAAAGACGGCGTACTGCGGCAAGCCTTCGAGCCCTTACCTAAAACAATCAAAAATGCCGTTGCTGCTCGCTTCAAAATTATGTCAGATTTGGACATCGCTGAACGCCGATTACCCCAAGATGGCAGAATTCGCCGTATGTTCCAAGGGCGCAAGGTTGACTTCCGAGTCAGTACCCTACCCAGCCGTTATGGTGAGAAGATTGTCCTGCGGATTTTGGATAACTCTAGCACCCAACTCGGTTTGGATATTTTGATCACTGACCCAGAAAGCTTAGAAATGGTCAGGGAAATGACAGCACGACCCTTTGGGCTGATCTTGGTCACGGGTCCGACGGGTTCCGGGAAATCCACAACCCTCTATTCTATGCTGGCTGAGCGCAATGACCCAGGTGTCAATATCAGTACCGCAGAAGATCCGATTGAATATTCCTTACCTGGTATTACCCAGGTACAGGTACTGCGAGAAAAAAACATGGACTTTGCCTCGATTCTACGCTCATTTCTACGCCAAGACCCGGATGTAATTCTGGTGGGTGAGACGCGAGATAAGGAAACGGCAAAAACCGCGATTGAAGCGGCGCTCACTGGACACTTAGTCTTAACCACGCTCCATACCAACGACGCGGCTGGCGCTATCCCCCGCCTGGATGAAATGGGAGTCGAACCATTCATGGTGTCGGGTGCGCTTCTGGGAGTTTTAGCCCAGCGCCTGATGCGGAAGGTTTGTACTGAATGTCGCACACCTTACCAACCTACTGCTGCTGAACTGGCTCGATTTGGTTTAGCCGCTTCCAGCGAAGGGGAAGTCACCTTCTATAAAGCCAATACCCTACAACCCGAAGAGATTACCGACGCTCGCTCCAAAGGAACACTCTGTCAAAAATGTAATGGGGTCGGGTATAAAGGACGAGTGGGCGTTTATGAAGTCATGCGGAACACCGAACGACTGCAACTCCTAATCAATGAAGGAGCGCCTACTGAACGGATCAAAGAAGCAGCAGTTGAAGAAGGGATGAAAACCCTATTATCCTACAGTTTAAACCTGGTGCAGGATGGTCATACAACATTGGAAGAAGTTGAACGAGTCACGTTTACTGATTCCGGTCTTGAGGCAGAAATGAAAGCCAAACGTAAGCAATCCCTCTCCTGTAGCACTTGCGGCGCTGGGTTAGAACAGGAGTGGTTAGACTGTCCGTACTGTATGACCCCACGTTTTTGAGACTAAAAGCTGGGACTATTCATCAATTGTTGTTGGCTTCAACCCCCAACAACAATTGATTAGGTAACGAACACTGACAATTAACAACTAATTCTTATTGGAGACAACGCCATGCCAATGGATTTAATGATTGAAGACTTGATGGAGCAGCTCGTTGAAATGGGTGGCTCAGATATGCATATTCAAGCTGGGGCACCGGTCTATTTCCGCATTAGTGGCAAACTCCAACCCTTTGGTGAAGATCCCCTGAATCCCCAAGAATGTCAGAAGCTGATTTTCAGTATGCTCAATAATAGCCAGCGCAAAGAATTAGAGCAGAACTGGGAATTGGATTGCTCTTATGGCGTTAAGGGATTGGCTCGCTTCCGGGTCAATGTTTATAAGGAGCGTGGCTACTACGCCGCTTGCTTGCGAGCGTTGTCCTCCAAGATTCCTAACTTTGATATGTTAGGTCTACCGGATATTGTGCGGGAAATGAGCGAACGTCCTCGGGGATTAGTACTGGTAACAGGACCCACGGGTTCAGGAAAAACCACCACACTGGCGGCAATGATTGATTTAATTAATCGCACCCGACCCGAACATATTCTCACCGTCGAAGACCCGGTGGAATACGTTTTTCCCAACATTAAAAGCTTAGTTCACCAACGTCAAAAAGGTGAAGATACCAAAAGCTTTGCGAATGCGCTCAAAGCCGCCTTACGGGAAGACCCGGATGTAATTCTAGTCGGCGAGATGCGGGACTTGGAAACCATTTCACTGGCGATTTCAGCCGCAGAAACAGGTCACTTGGTCATGGGAACCTTGCACACCAGTTCCGCCTCTCAAACCGTGAACCGGATGCTGGACGTGTTTCCTCCTGAACAACAAGCTCAAGTCCAAGCTCAACTATCCAACTCCTTGGTCGCCGTCTTCAGTCAAACCTTGGTTCCCAAGAAAAACCCGAAACCTGGTGAGTTTGGTCGGGCAATGGCACAGGAAATTATGATTGTCACCCCCGCTATCTCTAACTTGATCCGTGAAGGAAAAGTGTCCCAAATGTATTCCGCCATCCAAACCGGGATGAAAATGGGCATGATCACCATGGAACAGACATTGGCAAATTTAGTCAAACAAGGAACGATTTCCTTTGAAACAGCCGTGTCCAAGAGTTCTAAACCTGACGAATTGCAGCGTATTCTCGGCGGTGCTGCTGGAATGGCTGGTGCTGGTGCCAAAGGCGGCAAAGTTGGTGCTAAGACTCGTTAAGTTATCGGGGTTAGTTCTCTCGTGAACTGGAAAAAATATCACCGGACAACTAACCCTTTCCTTCAACCCTTTTTTCATTCAGACGCAAGCTATGCCTACCTTCATTGCTGAGGTTCGGGATTCCAAAGGAAATGCCAAAAAAGAGAAAGTTAAAGCTCTTTCTACGGATCAAGCCCGTGCCCACTTTCAAAATCAATATCCTAGTGTTGGCAGTATTCAGAAAGCGTTTAGCCTGGAAGACCTAAATTTAGACGCACTCCAGGAAAAAATGACGAGCGTCAGTGTCAAAGACCGAGCCGTTTTTTCCCGGCAATTTGCGGTAATGGTTAATGCTGGAGTCGCCATCGTGCGTTGTCTGGGTATCTTATCGGAACAATGTGACAATCCTAAGCTGAAAAAATCACTGACAGTAATCAGTAGTGAAGTTCAGCAGGGAACCAGTCTCTCAGATGCCATGCGTGAACATCCCGCCTGTTTCGACCAACTCTATGTCAGTATGGTGCAAGCAGGGGAGGTTGGGGGTGTCCTAGATGAAGTTCTCAACCGATTAGCCAAGCTGCTCGAAGATATGGCGCGGCTGCAAAACCAGATTAAGTCGGCAATGACTTATCCTCTGGTGGTTGGTGGCTTTGCTGTACTGGTGTTTTTGGGAATGACCATTTTTCTCATCCCTATCTTTGCCGGGATTTTTGAAGAAATCGGCGGAACATTACCAGCCCTGACTGCCTTTATGCTCTGGTTGAGTGGTGTTCTCAGAAGCTGGTACGCTCTGATTCCAGTTGGGGTGATCATCGTTACCACATTTGCCATCAAGCAGTACTACAAAACCCCACCCGGTCGCCTGCAAATCGATGCACTCCTATTGAAAGTACCTCTGTTTGGTGAACTGAATGAAAAATCATCAGTCGCCCGGTTTTGCCGCGTCTTCGGTACGTTAACTCGTTCGGGAGTTCCCATTCTTAATGCGTTAGATATTGTTCGGGATACCTCAGGAAACCAAGTGATTGCTAACGCGGTGGAAGCTACCAAGCAGGAAATTCAGCAAGGGGGTTTGATCAGTGTTGCCATGCAAAATGAGCAAGTTTTCCCCGGTCTAGCTATTCAGATGATTAGTGTTGGTGAAGAAACTGGGGAATTGGATTCGATGCTGATGAAGGTTGCCGATTTCTATGAAGATGAAGTTGAGCAAACGGTAAAAGCTTTGACCAGTATTTTAGAGCCTGTGATGATTATTGTCATCGGGGGAATGGTTGGTACAATTCTGGTCTCTATGTATCTGCCCATGTTTAAAGTGTTTGAAACCTTGGGTTAAATTTGGCAGCATTTCCCGGATATGGGGCGTCCATGCCTACAACCGTTTGATGGTAGAGGATTTGCCGTGTTGATTCAGCTAATCGTACAGCATGAGGGAAAAAACTTATCCTTCACGTATTACTGAAACGCCGATAAGGAAAGCATTTTGAATGCGTGAATTCCCAGGGAACGGTACTAACAACCTGAGCAACCTCTACTGATTCTCCACTACGGTTCATGAATAGTATTTAAACTAGTCCATAAGACGTTAGTAAATCGCCACTTATTTAAAAATGCCAGTTAAATCCTCTAATTACGAAACAAGTTTAGCCGAATATAGCCACCATGAGGGGGCGTTGGCGCTTCTGAAGCAATATCGACCTTACTTGGAAATGATTCCGAGTATGCGCCGCCCCTCAGAAAGTGTGATCACGATTCCTCTACCGATTGTGCGCCTACGCCATCTCCAATCATCAACAGGACATTCTAATCTAAACAGCTTGAATGGAACGGTTGGCTTACCTTGTGATGTTGCCATGTTGATGTGTGACCCGGAATGGAAAATAAAAATGGGGGTGGAAATTATCATTTTCATTCATCGCCCTCATGAAGATTTTTCAGATTTATTGAGTCGCTGGCGTCAGACGCAAGTGTTGCTTGATAAAGATTATGAGTGGTTGATGCCTCCTCGCCATCAACATGTTCTCAGTGAAGGCGTTGACCGGATTTATCCCTTATTTGTAATCTTCCCGGAAACACCCCAACGGATTCAACAGGGGTTATCGGGTGCTTGTTTACCGTTTGTCATGCAAAGTCCAGATTATGTGACGGAAGAGGAAAAATCAGAAAGCTTCTCTACTGAACGTCCACCTGCTTAGGGATGTAGAGACGTAGCATGCTACGTCTCTACATTCGGTCTTCCCCAATCCCCAATCGCCATAGACTATCGAACAAAATGCGGCATCACTTCAGCCGCCGTCAATAGCCCGTAAAGACCTCGTTGATGTAGTGATATCCCGGTCTTCAGGTAGCCAAAGGCTGGACCACAGACATTAGCCGCCATACTGGTTTCATCACCAAGGGTAAAGGTATGGGTTGAGGTTTTCCCCTCAAAGGTGCGTCCGGTTATTTGAACATTTGTGCTTAAGGGTTTTTTGGGATTACGGGTATCAACAACGCCGCCGACAGTGACGCGATCGCGCGAACATATCCCAGCTAATTCCAACATGATATCATCGGCATGTTCCATATTCTCTAAGGTGAGAATACCATTGGTTTGATCCAGAAGCGCTTCCACATCCGCATCACTCATCTGACGTGCCTGTTCCACATCGTAGCCCGGAAGGTGGGCAATATCTTCTCGAATCGTGGCGCGATAGGCTTCCCAATTGGCAATACCGACACCAAAGGTAATTTTAACGCTGTGTATTTCAGCATAGCTTTGAGCCGCGATCGCAGCCGCAGCCGTTAACAGTCCTGGTGTAGCACCACATCCCGCCATGTAGGTGATTCCCGCCTCTTGGAGTTCATCTTTCATGGCGAGTAACTGTTCTACCGCACTGGTGCGCTTCAGGGCGTCTACCAGTACTCCACGCCACCCCGATTGGATAAACTGACGGGCAACCGATGCCATAAACGTATTCGGCAAATTGGGTAGGGCGAGGAAATAGCCATCTACTGCTGCGTTTTCGATTAAGTCGGCAATCGTGTTGTGGCTGAGAGTGCCGGAGGGTTCGAGATACCCCAGTGACCCTTGATTATGATACATTGCGATCGCGCGATCGCAATCTAATCCAGTCCCATTATATGCCCAGCCTTGTTTATCAGCAGCAGCAACCCAAATCATTTCCTGTTTACCAGCCAGCACTCTAGCCGCCGCTTGTCCTAATCCGCCAAAGCCTAAAATCCCGACTCGAATGGGTTTGTTTATGGTATGGTCTATCAAATTCATCAGTTGCATCTCACTCAACAACCTTCCATTATCTCCCCCATCTTCCCCATCTATGAAATAGGGTTTGGAGACCAAACCCCTACAACTCCCATCTTCCCCATCTCCTGATAACTGGTAACTGGTAACTGGTAACTGATAACTGGCAACTGGTAACTGGTAACTGATAACTTCCCCAACGCTCCTGGCGCTTGACTGGGAAGGCAAGATACGCGAAACTTAACAGAAGGTTAGTGTATGATACTAATCAAGTATTAATTTCTGTTACGGTTTAATTCGCTATGATGCGAATAATAACGATAGACTGCTCAACTGGCGAGATAGCTGGTTGTGTACACTCAGAGGCTGTCGCTTAATTGGTGTTACAGCCCAGAACCGGAGGACTGACCCAACCGTTAACAAACTGATGGAAACCTTAGAATTTGTCATTTATCCAGATGGTCGAGTGCAAGAGAAAGTCACGGGTATCGTTGGCGCCTCTTGTGCAGAAGTGACTGCTGCCATTGAAGCTCAGTTGGGGCAAGTCGTCTCGATGGAGCAAACATCGGAATACTTTACCCAACCGACTCAGCAGTCGGCAACAGCAACCGCTCAAGCGACCTACAGCGCTTGGTAAGTTTTTTTGTTCAATTCGCTTTCTTTAACCAAAATGTCTCATTTCAGCAACATAAAAACTCAAATCCGCAACCTGACCTCTTTACAATCAGCGTTAACAGACCTTGGCGTCGATTGGAAAGCTGGTCCTAGTCAAGTGCGTGGGTATCAGGGTCAAACCAGAACCGCCGAAGTTGTCATCGAACAAGAGAATAACTACGATGTCGGTTTTGCCTGGAATGGCAAAGAATACGAGCTGGTTGCCGACCTCCAATACTGGCAACAGCCGTTATCTGTCGAGGGTTTCCTCAACCGAATCACCCAGGGGTATGCCTTTCATACCGTGATGAGTGAAACTGCCAAGCAAGGGTTTCAAGTCGCCCAACAAGAAAATAATCAAGACGGTTCTATCCGTTTAGTTGTCCAACGCTGGAGTGCGTAATGTCTGATTTCTCCCCAACACCAGAGCGTTCAGGGTTAGAACCCGAACTCGGCGGCGTCTTCCGAGATGCACCAGAGCGTTCAGGGTTAGAGCCTGAACTCGGTGGTGAGCTGCGGCAGAAAGGTGTTTATGTCGATGAAATCACTTGTATTGGCTGTAAGCATTGCGCCCATACCGCTCATAATACGTTTTATATTGAACCTG
>JGI11783J13700_1043446_pt1 | contig 13901 bp, 7 predicted proteins | sample ElkSlonscriptome_6_FD_13700 | JGI IMG/M metagenome (IMG submission 13700)
CAAAACTGTGGTCAATGATTTAGGGTTAAAAATGCCCCTGTTGAGTGATTCAAGTTGTCGCACCTTTCAAGCCTATCAAGTTGGTCAGGCACTGGGAGCGCCTTTACCTGCTCAGTTTTTGATCGATAAACAAGGCAAACTCCGCTTTAAACATTTGTTTTCATTCTTATCGCCAAATGCTGAGATGGAGAAGCTACTCTTAAACGTGGAGTAGTTGATCTTATGTCAGGGAACAGGGAATAGGGAACAGGGAACAGTTAACAGTTAACAGGGAACGTTTTGAGTGAACTCCTCTATCTTCCCCTGCTTCCCCCGCTTCCCCTGCTTCCCCTGCTTCCCCTGCTTCCCCAGCTTCCCTTGCTTCCCCATCTCCCCCATCTCCCCCATCTCCCCCATCTCCCCCATCTTCCCTTCTATCCTTTCCCCAGATGTTGACGCACTGGAATTTGGAGAACAAACTCGGTTCCCTGTCCTAAATTACTGTGGCAGAAAAGCTGACCTCCATGTTTTTCAACAACGATTTGATAGCTAATTGATAATCCTAAACCTGTCCCCGTCCCCACCGGTTTAGTGGTAAAGAAGGGATGGAACAGTTGTTGCTGAACGTCCTGTGTCATTCCGGGACCATTATCAATAATTCGGATCGCTACCTCTTGGTTATCTACAATTTCAGTTTGCACTCGAATTGTGCTAGGGTTGGCTTTAAGTTCGTCCAATGACCGCTTTGTGTTTTGCTCATCAATGGCATCAATGGCATTGACTAACAAATTCATAAACACTTGGTTAATCTGTCCAGCATAACATTCAACCTTGGGCAGTTCACCATACTCTTTAATCACCTGAATTCCTGGATTCTCGCCTCGTGCTTTGAGTCGATTTCGCAGAATCATCAGGGTGCTATTAATCCCCTCATGAATATCTACGGCTTTCATTTCGGCTTCGGCGATACGGGAAAAATTCCGCAGGGAGTAGACAATTTCACAAATCCGCTCTGCTCCGACTTTCATCGAATCCAGCAGTTTGGGCAAGTCTTCTACCAAAAAGTCTAGATCAATCGCGTCCATTTCGGACTGAATGTCGGGTGTGTTCTGGGGATATTGCTGTTGATAGAGTTCGATTAACCCTAAAAGATCGGCAGCATAGTCACTGGCATGGACTAAATTACCATAAATAAAGTTAACTGGATTATTGATTTCATGGGCAACTCCGGCGACTAACTGCCCTAAACTGGACATTTTTTCACTTTGCACCAACTGGGCTTGGGTTTTCTGGAGTTTGGCAACAGTTTGCTCAAGCTGTTGGGCGTGGGTTAAGGCTTTGGCTTCCGCCTTGCGACTTTGCTTGTAGAGTTCCGCTTGTTGGAGTGCGATCGCTAATTGATCGGCGATGGTACAAATCAACTCGACCTCGGCGTCTTGCCAATTGTAGGCTCGATTATCCATCATCAGCCCTAGAGCGCCCCAAACCGAGTTACCACAGTGCAGGGGAACCAACAACCACGCCCCCGGAAACTGTTGCGCGACGCCTGTATTGGTGGCGTCTGCCAAACACCGGGTATCTTGAATCCGCACCACTTCTAAGCGTTTGATTCGTTCAGCCAGGGGATTATTAGCATCAGGAATTTCTACACCCAAGGCTTTGGGCAAACAGTCACCCCGACAGGACTCGGCTACATTCACCCAGAGTTGGCGTTCGGGCTTATGTTGGATAATTTGAGCGCGATCCACTTGCAAAAGGCTCTCAATTTCCTGGGTGGCGGTAGAAAAAATCGTTTGTAAGTCGAGCGAACAACGAATCCCATGAGTTAGATGATTGATCGCTTGTTCTCGTTTGAGGTGATACTGAGCCTGATGGTACAGTTGACTTTGACCGATCGCGATCGCGACTTGGTCGGCAATGGCGACGATTAATTCCACCTCTGAGTCTTGCCAGAAGTAGGGATGATTGGTTTTGCCTAAAGTTAAACTCCCTAATATCTGAGAATTAAAGTGCAAGGGAACCCATAACCAAGCTCCTGGAAAGTCTTGCGCTAAACCTTGGTTAAATGTACTCGTATCCTCGATGCGAATAATTTCTAATTGCTTGAGTCGTTCAGCCCAAGGATGATTTTGATCCGGAATTTCTTGTCCCAGTGTACTCCTATCCTCTAGAGAGCGGCGATAGTCTGCCACCGATAACCAAGACTGGCGTTCCGGCAAATATTGGACAATTTCCGCCCGATCCACGGGTAAGAGTTCGCCAATCTCTTGGACGGCTGTCTCAAAAACCGTGGTTACGTCCAACGAACGGCGGATGGCTTGAGTCACTTGATTGAGGACTCGCTCTCGCCAGAACAGAGATGTTGCCTGTTCGTAGAGTTGGCTTTGTTGAATGGCAATAGCCACCTGAGAGGCTAACCCGTCGAGTAAGTCAATCTCAAATGACTGCCAGTTCCGGGGTTGGCTACAGTGATGGGCAATCAGTAGTCCCCACAAGCGGGTTGGGCTTTGGCTGGGTGTTTCGACATCAGCTTGGGACTGTGGGGTAGGTAGGGGTTTGTTACTGTGGACAATTGGCACAACTAGGTTAGCCCGTACCTGGAACTTGGCGAGTAAGTCAATATAACATTGGCTCAGATTACCGGCATAGATATCATCTAGGGTTCTGACTCGACCTTGTTGGTAGAGCGAGAGGTAGGTTTTCTCAAAACAGGCGTCGTATATATGGTTGCCTAAAATCGAACACCAGCGCGAGTCTACGGATTCAACCACCACCTCACCACTCCAGTCGGGATTGAAGCGCAAAATAATCACCCGATCGGTTTGCAGAACCTGTCGCACTTGCGCCACGGTGCGTTCGAGAATGTCCTCTAAATTCAGCGATTGACGGATGTGTTGAGTAATCGCCCCGACTAACTGCTCTCGCTGAACTTGTTGTCGCAGGGTTGCTTCGGCTTGTTGGCGTTGGTGGATTTCGGTTTGGGCTTGCTGATAGAGTTCCGATTGTTGAATGGCAATGGCGGTATGGGTGGAGAGCGTTTGCAGCAACTCGATTTCCCCAGGTTGCCATTTTCGGGGGGTTTGGCACTGTTGAGCTACCAGCAATCCCCATAAGCGCTCCTCATGGACGATGGGGATAACTAGGTTGGCTCTCACTTGGAATTGAGCTAATAATTCAATATGACAGTCAGTTAACCCAGCGTTATAAATATCTTCGACGCATTGGACACGCCCTTTTTGGTAAAGGTGGATATAGTCTTCGGCAAAGTAGCGATCGTTGATCACGGTTCCGGAAATCGGCTTCGAGTTCACGTCAACGGATTCGACTTCCACGACACCACTCCCATCTCCATAGAGGCGAAAGACTAGCACGCGATCGCACATCAAAATTTGCCGCACTTCGGCGACGGTGGTATTCAGAATCTCGTCTAAGTCTAAGGAATAGTGAATCCGTTGCGCGATCGCCCCAATTAACCGCTCCCGCAGATATTGCTGTTGCACGGCTGTTTCGGTTTGCTTGCGATCGGTAATATCGATGCACGATCCGATATACCCTAAAAACTGACCACTAGGAGTAAATCGAGGCGTTCCTGTATCTAAAATCCAGCGATATTCTTGATCGGCTCGTCGCAAGCGATATTCCATACAAAAAGCTTGACGAGCATTAAACGCCTGCTGATACGTCTCTAAACAAGATGATAAGTCGTCAGAATGCACCCCCTCAGCCCAACCATTACCCAGTTCTTGTTCCAGAGTGCGTCCAGTAAACCGCAACCAGCCCTGATTAAAAAACGTACATAACCCATCTGTACCGGACATCCATAACAGCACAGGGGCATTATCTGCCATCGTGCGGAATCGGTCTTCACTCTCTTGCAGAATGTCTTGGGTGTAGTTAGTCTTACTTAGTTGGTTCGTTGTTGGATCGGCTAGGCTAGGTGCTAACCGATCAGCATCGGGTTGCCATTTGTCTGCAACGAACTGGCGATTCGTGCTATCACGCAAGCGATAAAGTATTGTTCCTCCCTGGATCGAAACTGGCTTAACATTAACCAATACAGTACGGGGTTTGCCTGTCTTATCGGTAATTTCTACTTCAACATTACGAACATTTCCCGCGACAGCTAAAGCTTGCCAATTCCAGGGTAAGTTGCCCAGCAGGTGAGTAATATTACCCAGAGCGCGGACTTCCGACAAAGAATAACCAAAAATAGAGGTTATATTAGGACAAATATAGGTAAAATCACCGCTGTCATTGGTGATTAAAACAGCTTCATTATTATTGCGATCAGGAGTTGGGGGCGACGCTTGTGATTTAGCCTTACTCATCTGTTCACAAACTAAGCTGATCACCGAATTTGAGGCAGTTATCGGAATCAAACGAATTCTTGCCTTAAGCCAGACTATCCTACCATCTTTACCAATGAACCGAGTTTCCCAGTGATGAATTTCAGTCGGATGCTGGCTTAGATGAGTCAATAGGGCTTGATATCGGTATTGGCTTTCTGGATCAAAAAGCCGATGAATTGGCTTTTGAACTAACTCCCAAAAATCATACCCAAAATAGGCTGCACCGAACTGACTTACATCCAAAATCACCCCATCAAAATTCAGGGTGAAATAAATGCAGGGAAGTGTTTCATACAATATCCGCATCCATTTTAGTTGCTCCGGACTATTGCCTGTCCATGATAATTTTCCAGGCTGATCATTCTTTTTCGCAATGTTCATCCATTGGGACTTTTTTAAATCAAATCTTTTCATAAGTTGACTCATGCCAATTCGATGATCATCAATTGAGGCATTTTCTCGATCATAACCCTCAAATTATTATTTATTTTTTCACCTTTAGAGGAATGGCTGTAAAAAATATTTAACTTTGACGGGAGATTTAGACAAGAGTTAGCCTCCTTCACCCATGTCAAATTCTAGACTAGCTCCGAAACCCTTTTCCCCTGTCTTCAGAGAAGCTAAAGCGCAGCGATTGCTCTTACCTGCTTATCGCTCGCCGTTCATCTCTACTTTTTCTTTTTCCCAGACGCACTGAACTTGGTGATTATATCATGTCAAACTTTGCCAATAAAAAAACACGGCTTGTTTCCGTCTCTCCAGATCCCTGCGTCCGTTTCTCATTCACAGGTTCAATTAGACATGATATGACAATGCATACAGTTTTTGGGCTATCTAATCATAAGCTAATACAAATTCCCATTACTGTGACGGAATCCATGAATAAGTTTAAAAAACGTTATAAAGCCGTTACGTATTTTGATTTACTATCCGGTTAAGTTTATTTATCTTTACTAAGCCCCAAAGGGATGCACCCGACAGTCCTGTACACTAAAAACTTTAATTATATCATATCTGTCTAAACAGTTACCCTTGTCTGGGAAAAATCCGGAGATGGGGGAGATGTTCACGTTAGAGGCGAAGTCCAGGAAGAAAACTCACGCGCTATGCCCGACAAGCGAAGAAGCGAGGGGTTAAACCTTACAACTCCCCCACATCGCTCTAAAGACGTACCTGAGACAAATAGCTGCGGGGATCGAAATGACGGCTTGCCCGGATTTTTTCATAGTACTCCCGCTCAACTGGCGTGATATCTTTTGGTGTAGCAATGACAATCCGCACCAGTTGATCACCGCGTCCACCTTTCGGTTGAGTCCAGCCTTTACCGCGCAACCGTAATGATTGACCTGAGCGTATCCCGGCTGGCACATTGACACTCACTTTACCATCCGGAGTCGGCACCTCAATCGTGGCACCCAAGACTGCCTCATCGGGCATCACTGGCACTTCACACAAGAGGTTATCACCCTCGAACTGGAAAAAGGCATGAGGTTTCAGGTCTACAATTAAGTACAAATCACCCCGTTGCTGGTTGTATTGGCTCACTTGACCCTTACCTCGAACCCGAATCCGACTTCCTGGTTTAGCACCGGGCGGAATCCGCACTTCGATGACTTCACTACCCAAATTAATCCGTTTTTGCGTACCCCGGAAGGCGTCAGACCAGCTCAATGTAATTGTAGCTTCCCGATCAGCTCCTGCTCCTGCTGCTTTGCCACTTTCATAGCCAGCGAAATCATTAAAGCCACCAAAGCCACTGGTAAAGTCATTAAAGCCAGCCCCCGTTGCGCCGCCTGGAGTAGAGCGATAGGTGTAGGTTCGACGACTTCCCGTCCCTCCTGAGGTTCCTGTAGCGGCTGTATTAAAGCGCCCTAGAAGTTCGTTAATAAACTCGTCGAAACTACCGTATTGACCAAAATCAAAATTACCGAAATCAACATTAGCCCCCCCAGCTCCAGGGTATCCACCAACTCCGGCTTGCTTCCAGTACTGACCAAACTGATCGTATTTCTTGCGTTTTTCGGGGTCAGACAAGACTTCGTAGGCTTCGTTAACTTCTTTAAATCGAGCCTCGGCTTGTTTGTCACCCGGGTTCATGTCTGGATGGTATTTCCGCGCCAGACGTCGAAAACTCTTTTTAATTTCATCCGCACTAGCCGTCTTGCTCACTCCTAGGACGGCATAGTAGTCTTTAAAGTCAGTTGCAGCCATGAAGGGTTTCTCCTCTACTCCAAGGATTTAATTTATAAACTGGGCTAATAGGTCTCTACCTCAAAGCTAGAGTAACAAACCCCAGCATGGGTTTAAGTTCGGATCTTTCTCACTCACGCGATCGCAATTTCCACACCTGAAGCTTCAAATAGAGAAGCAGCGGCATTTTTCCCATCATGCCTTATCTCAACCTATAAAGCATAACCCTAACTCAGTGTGGATGGCTAATAATGGTTAGATTAGCTTAGCTTCTGTTAACTAACCAGTGTGGATTTCCCGGTATTCTGTTCCGGGAGACAAGAGAGTTGACACTCCCCGGTCTCGCATACACGGGGATTCTGCTGACAGAGTAGACTGTGGCAATTCCCACAATCTAACTCTCGCTACGGTCGTCAAACACCGTCTACTCAGTCGGTTTAGGTCAATGCCTAACTTGCTGGCTACTTTTCTTAAAATATTGGCACTACCGTTTAAATCAGCATTGACAATCGAGCCATCACTGCTGCGATATAAACCACGTTTTACCCGTCTTCCTGATGCTTTCCACCCGTCTGGCTTTTCGCCAAACTTAGGCAGGGAGTCTCCATCAAGATAGCTAGCTTTGCTGGTGTAGGCTTCTTCTGTTACTTCTAAGCGAATGCCGTAAATTTCACACAGTTGCTGCAATCGGTCTTTAAGTTTGCCTAGGGGTATTTGAACAAATTTCTGATTATTCAATCTACCTATATTGGCGTTGTTCTTAAATCCTTCATTCCAGCCTAAAACAATCGTACTTATGCCGTATTTAAGGCAGTGATTGATAATTAGGGCTTGCTGCATGAGTGTGGAAGCTAGACCAGATAAGGGTTTTAAGCCATTTTCCTACCCAACAAGTGCAAGGTTTTTACATCATAACCGTCAAAACCCTGGAATTTGTGCCTCCGCCAGCGCCAAATTTTCCCTCGACAGAGGCTTGAAACCATTGCCCATTGCCTATTCCCTATTGCCTCTCCCCACCACAAGACTTATTCAGCAACCCCTAATTAACCTTGCCGCTTTGTTGATACCATCTTTGATCCGATGATTACGCTTGCGGGTCACTCGGTCAAGCCAGCCATCCCAGTATCCCTGTGGCTTTCCTTCTTTCCTTAAAATTCGGGATAGAATATTCGAGATATTTGGTGAGTTAGCTCTAGAAAAAGGTTGGCACATCAGAGCGATCGAGGTAGCTCCTGACCATATACACTTATTTGTTGAGATTCACCCAACTGATGCAATTTATCAAGTGGTAAGAGCTTTTAAAGGAAGAAGTTCCAACTATCTCAGGAAAGAGTTCCCAGAACTGAAAAAACTTCCCTCTTTATGGACAAACAGCTACTTTTTTTCGACCGCAGGTAACGGAGCGTGCGGCAACCATTCAAAAATACATTAATGACCCACATCACACGTAAGGACAACAGGCGGCTAAAGCCGCTGTCGCGCATTCCTCTCCGGTCTAAAGACACGGAGTTTCCTGCGACGAAGGATGAGATAATCCTTGAGTACAGACGCGCCATGGCGCGTCTGTACAAGTACAAGCTCCTTACCACCACCTAACGCAAGATGTCCTGTCTTAAAGCGACCCAATCAGGGGTCTTACAGAGGGCTGAACTAGGAGAATATCCAGCCGTGTGTACCAGCGCTAGGCTCGATGTGGTAGACAATGCTTACGTTGGAGACTGATTCTTCCAAGCTGCCGCTTCAACGCAGTAAGCGGCAGTCATTGACCACTTTCTTTTCCTCATCTCCCTAGTCATTAATCAAGACCTAAATGACCGTTCCATCGGGAATTACGGCATTTTTAAGGACAACGACAATGCCATTGCGGATCAAAAAGCCTTGTTTTTCCCGTTCAGCTTCCTCGACGTGATCTTTGTTGACAATTTGAACATCGTGGCCAATGCGAGCATTTTTGTCAATGATGGCACGGCGAACTGTGGTTCCTGCACCAATCCCTAAGGGTACACGTCCGGTTTCTACATTAGATTGACGTTCGGCAAAGGGTTCATAGAAGTCACATCCCATAATCAGAGTGTCTTCAATCACACAATCGGCTTCAATGCGAGAGCGAACTCCTAATACCGAGTGATGGATACGACAATCTTTAAGAATACAACCTTCTCCCACAATCGATTGCGTCACATGACTATCCAAAAGTTTAGTCGGAGGCAAATAACGGGCGCGAGTATAAATCGGTGCCTCTTTGTCGTAGAAACTAAACGGTGGCTGGGGTTGGCGAGTTAACGCTAGATTAGCCTCATAGAACGCTTCAATGGTACCAATGTCTTCCCAGTAGTCGTTGAACAAGTAGGCTTGAACGTTATGATCTCCTGATGCCCCTGGGATGATTTCTTTACCGAAATCGGTTTGTTCGGGGTTGGCTTGCAACAACTTAATCAACGCTTCTTTACTAAAGACGTAAATTCCCATCGAGGCAATATAGGGTTTTTCCTTTGCCTCATCCGGATTCAACCCTAAAACCGTTGTATCCACCTGCATTTGCTTCAGCGCATCCCCTTTGGGCTTTTCACTGAAATCAATTACCCTGCCGGTGTGATCAATTTTCATCAAACCAAAACTGGTTGCCAGTTTTTCACCGATAGGCACCACAGAAAGGGTGATATCAGCTTTCGTTTCACGGTGGTGTTCCACGAAATGGCGATAGTCCATCCGATAGAGATGGTCGCCGGACAGAATGATATATTCATCAACATCACACTCCTCTAGGAGCCACAAATATTGACGAACCGCGTCTGCTGTACCCTGAAACCAGCTAGGATTTTCAGCAGTTTGCTGGGCAGCTAGAACTTCAACAAATCCGTCGGTAAAGCCAGCAAAGTTATAGGCACGGGTTATGTGCCGATTCAAGGACGCTGAGTTAAATTGGGTAAGAACGTAAATTTGATAGATCTCGGAGTTGATGCAATTACTGACCGGAATGTCAATAAGGCGGTACTTACCCGCCAAAGGAACAGCCGGTTTAGCCCGCAACTTGGTTAATGGATAAAGGCGGGTGCCCGCGCCACCTCCGAGAATGATACCTAATACTCTTTTCACGAAACACCTCTGGAATGCCGATAGACTCTCAAGTCCTAGTGTCCGCTTGTGTGGAACTCTTTTCAAGAGGGTAAGGGAGAAAGTTGACTCTCTCTATGGAAAGAAAAATCCAAAAAACGGCATGCTTAGGAGGCGTCAAGAGACTTCTAGCCCTACTGGAGTAATGATTCGAGGGAGTTGTTCCCTCAACTGTTGGGTTAAGCTTGTCAGTTCTACTCCGTTGTGCCAAATTTCCATTAAATTAAGAGAAGTAATGGCAAAGGAAGTGAGAGATGTCAGCACAACTGTTACTGGTCGATGACGAACCGGGCGTTCGGGAGGCGGTCAAAGACTATTTAGAAGAGGTGGGTGGTTTTACCGTCGATGTTGCCAGTAATGCGAATGATGCATGGCAAATGCTGCAACAAAAAACACCTGATCTTGTAATCACCGATATTATGATGCCTCAAGTAGATGGGTATCAGTTTCTTCAGAAGCTGCGAGAAGACCCGCGTTTCAAATCACTGCCAGTGGTTTTTCTCACGGCTAGAGGTATGACTACAGACCGGATTCAAGGGTATCAGGCAGGTTGTGATGCTTATCTGTCCAAACCATTTGATACGGATGAATTGGTCGCCATTGTCGAGAATTTACTGGAACGTCGTGCTGCTACTGCACAGGAAACGGCGGGTACGGCGGATTTAGGGAATATCGAAAAAGAGCTAACTGCGATTCGTGAAATGTTGGCTCAACGGGGTAATATTTCCCAAACTCCCCCACCCATCCGCATTGACTTTACGCCGCGAGAGCAAAGTGTTCTGGATTTGGTTGCCCAAGGGCTGATGAATAAAGAAATTGCCCGCCGCCTGGAAACCAGTGTCCGCAATGTGGAGAAATATGTCAGTCGCTTGTTTAGCAAAACTGGAACCAATAGCCGCACCGAGTTAGTCCGTTATGCTCTTGAACATGGCTTGACCCAGTAAAACCTGTTCCCTAAGAGGGCATGAAGGCAAACGTTTCTGACCACCTCTGCGCCAGCAGGAGGAGCATAGGTGGTTCTAGAAGTAATATGATGATTCCCACCGCTCTCGGTTTGTGGAGTCAACTACCCCCGATAAATGACAACGAACAACGAATAGGAATTTTATAGCTTTAACTTATATTAAGTATAAATTAAATTAATATTAAAAATATGAATTGATGACCGAATCCCTAACTATCATGAAGTCACAACTTCGATTACGGAACTGACGTTCTATCTAGAGAGAGTCAATTAGAAATTTTATCTGGATTTGAATAAATTTGCAGAGCTTTGAAAACATTCTGAATAGAAATTAGACCGAGAGTAGGCGTGTACAACTGTAGTTCAGTTTATAAACTGTCACAGTTGAATTTACTACAGCCTGATCTTCCATTTTAAATAACAGTCAAACTGAGTAGAAACAGGTTCTTAGGCAAATCTTATGTTATCGGTGCTAGACCCTACCCAAAACCCCAACACTATATCGCTGAAGATTCTCATCGTCGAAGATGGTTACCAAACGATAAAACTATTGGGAGAAGGATTATGTTCTGAAATTAGATATTCGTTTATTATTCAACAAGTTAGGCAGAGTTGTCAAGCCCTAACCCGATTAAGTCAGGAAGCGTTTGATCTTATCGTCGTTCATTTGTCCCACGCTGATCCTCACGTTTTCGATACGGTTACTCAGATAAAACAGTTGGGCTTAACCCTGCCAATTCTCGGATTAAGGGCTAACCAGGATGAACCCTTAACCCTGCAAGTTATCCAAGCGGGGACACCGGATGATCAGGTAACGGAAAATCTCAAAAGTTACCGCTTAATTCGGGCATTTCGTCATGCGATTGACAGTCAGAAACGCCAAGAATGCCAACGTCTGAATCAGGAAAAATATCAGTCGGTTATCGATAATGTCAAAGAAGTCATTTTCCAAACTGATACCCATGGACATTGGACATTCCTGAATCGGGCTTGGACAGAAATTACTGGCTTTTCAATTGCTGAAAGTATCGGAACATCCTTTTTAAACGGTATTCATCCGGATGACTGGCAAAAGGGACGAAACAACTTTGATGCGCTGATTACTGGAGTCCAACAATCCTGTCGCCCTACGGTACGCTACCTGACGAAATCGGGTGAAATTCGTTGGTTGGAGGTACATGCGCGGATAAATTTTGCCGCCGATGGTACGGTTTCGGGAACCACAGGAACCCTAAATGATATTACAGAACAGGTGTTAACCCAATCCGCCTTACGCATTTCCGAAGAACGACTGCAAATGGCGTTATCTGGGAGTGATTTGGGATTATGGGATTGGCAATTAATCACTGGAGATATTTATTTTAATCCGCAGTGGAAAGCGATGCTGGGGTATGCAGAATACGAAATCGACGATAATTTTCAGGCGTTTGAACAATTGGTGCATCCTGAGGATTTATCAAGAGTGAAAGCCGTATTAAAGGCTTATATAGATAGATTGATTCCTATCTATGAAGTCGAATTTAGGATGCGATGTAAAACGGGGAAATGGAAGTGGATTTTGTCTCGCGGTAAAGTCTTTGAGTGGGATGAAGCAGGGAACCCAGTAAGGATGACAGGGACTCATCGGGATATTAGCGATCGCAGACAAGCGGAGGAGGCTTTGCGAGAGTCAGAAGCGCGGGAACGGAAAAAAGCGTATCAGTTAGAACTTACATTGTGTGAACTCAAAAATGCCCAAGCGCAGTTAGTCCAAACAAAAAAAATGGCATCCTTGGGACAATTGGTAGCGGGAATTGCCCATGAGATTAATAATCCCATTGGTTTTATTTCCGGAAATGTTGGCTTTGCCCATCAATATGGGTGTGATCTGCTCAAATTGATCGATCTCTATCAACAGTATTATCCTCACCCTGTTGCCCCGATTCAAGAGCAAATGGAAGCGGTTGAGCTTGACTTTCTCAGGACAGATTTTCCCAAAGCCCTCAACTCGATTCGAGAAGGCGTTGTTCGGGTTCAAGACATTGTGCGATCGCTCCAGCATTTTTCGCACCTGAATGAAGCCCAGATGAAGACAACTGATTTACATCAAGGGTTGGAGAGTACCTTGATCCTCTTACAGAATCGCCTCAATAAAAAGCCTAAAAGACCCGCTATTGAAGTGAATAAACAATTGAGTACGTTACCTAAAGTAGAGTGTTATCCGGGGCAACTGAATCAAGTGTTTATCAATATTCTCGGTAATGCGATTGAGGCGTTAGACGAAAAAAGCCAGCAGAATGATTCCTTTATACCCCAGATTAGGATTAGTACGGAAATAGCTGAGTTAAACTCAACTGTGATTATTCGGATTTCCGATAATGGTTTAGGTATTCCTGCTCATTTGCAAGAGCATTTGTTTGAACCGTTTTTCACCACAAAACCTGTAGGACAAGGGACAGGATTGGGATTAGCCGTAAGTTATCAAATTATTGAGAAACACAAAGGAAAAATTACCTGTAATTCTCAAGTGGGTATCGGCACAGAGTTTGTGATTGAAATCCCGATCACACTGAGCAAGAAAACGGAAAAGTTGGGTCAAATTCAATGGTTACGCCAAGCTATCGGCGCTTGACTAAGCTGTTAAGGAGTTAGGGAAAATTTAAGTTAACGGCGGAGATTATCATTTGTTAGTTGTAAGGCTTGGAAGACTATTTACAGAACCTAATAGAGTTTGGTTTATCTTAAATTCAACACTGATTGGCTTGATTGGTATCTGCCCTAACTCACCTGATCGAGAATTCCGATTTGATTGATGAATATTTTAATCCTCGGCAACTCTGAAGATGTCCTTAATTAGTAATGATTCAGAGCAAGTCCTTAAATTCGCTCAATCGCAGCACACGCTAGTTTTTAAGCCCGTCTATGGCGGGACACATACTCAGTTGCTTAAAGAATCTCACTTAGAACCGGAACGACTGAAATTAGTTCTCGGTCTTTCGCCAGTTACAATACAGGAGTATATTCCCGGAACAAATATTCGCAGTTATGTAATTAATGGATCTGTCTATTCTGTGGAAATTCGCTCTCCGGCTTTGGATTTTCGGCAAGATTTACAGGCGGAATTACGTCCAGTCGAATTACCAGATAGGGTTCAACAGCAGTGTTTAGCCATTACCAAAGCCTTAATGCTGGAGTGGACAGCCATTGATTGGCGTCTGAGTTCCAAGGGTGAGTATGTATTTTTAGAAGCAAATCCTAGCCCGATGTTTTTACATGTCGAGTCTCAAACGGGTTTTCCCATCACTCAAGAATTAGTTAAGCTTTTA
>JGI11783J13700_1000656_pt1 | contig 13876 bp, 15 predicted proteins | sample ElkSlonscriptome_6_FD_13700 | JGI IMG/M metagenome (IMG submission 13700)
GGGATAATGGCTGGAAAGCGTTTACTCATATCGATATTAGGGATAAGTAATGGCAGGCAAACTCAAAAAAGGCGCATTAGTGCGCGTAAATCGCGAAACGTTGGATAATAGTGTGGAAGCTAAAGCCAGTGATACTCGCTTTCCTCCTTACCTGTTTGAAAGTGATGGGGAGGTGGTCGATACCCGGGGTGACTATGTCTTAGTCAAGTTTTATGTACCGACCCCGAATATTTGGTTTCGTCTAGACCAACTCGAAGTCACTAGCTAAAGTAGTAGCGTGACACGCCTAATTTGCTCGATTAGCCTGGTCAAAAATCCAGGCTTGCGCCCAAAAAAGCTGTAAAATTGCGCCATGTTAGCTGTGCCACGTTAGTTGTATCGTCGCGATCGCAGAATCGATCTATAGCCATGGCATCTTCCTCGAATTTACCTATCGCCTGCAATGATCACCGCGTCACCGTGATTGGTGCGGGTCACGTCGGTAGCACGTTGGCGCACCGGATTGCCCAACGCAATTTGGCAAATGTGGTACTTTTAGACATTGTTCCCGGTATTCCCCAAGGTATTGCCCTAGATTTAATGGAGGCACAGGGGATGGATTGTCACAATCGCGAGATTATTGGCACCAATGATTATATGGATACCACCGGGTCTGATGTGGTGATCATCACGGCGGGTTTACCCCGTAAACCGGGGATGAATCGAGATGATTTGCTCAAAATTAATGCCAAGATTGCGGTGGAGGTAGCAGAAAAAGCGATCGCGCGATCGCCGGACGCCTTGTACATTATTGTCACAAATCCCCTGGATGTGATGACCTACTTGGTCTGGCAAATATTAGGATTACCCGCGTCACGGGTGATGGGAATGGCGGGAATGCTGGATTCTGCCCGTTTCCAAACCTTTATTGCTATGGAGTTAGGGGTATCGATTGCGGATGTCAGTGGGTTAGTCTTAGGGGGTCATGGCGATTTAATGGTACCCTTACCCCGTTACTCAACAGTGCGAGGGATTCCGATTACTGAACTGATGGATGAGGAAACAGTTGATCGCTTAGTGGATCGGACTCGTCATGGTGGTGCAGAAATTGTGAATCTGATGAAAACTGGGGGGGCGTATTCCGCGCCTGCATCCTCGACTTGCGCGATGGTGGAAGCAATTTTACATAATCAGTCGCGACTTTTACCCGTGTCATCCTACCTAGATGGGGAGTATGGTTTAAAAGATATTTTCATTGGTGTCCCAACACGGTTAGGATGTCGAGGTGTCGAAAAAGTTGTGGAAATTAACCTCACGGATACCGAACTCACCGCCCTGCATACGTCAGCCGAATCAGTTCGTAAAAATATTAAGCGGGCGCAGGAAATGTTGGGTTAATTGTCAAAACACTGATTTCACGGATTTATTGTCCAGATGGGGGTGGGGGAAAGAAAGATTAGTCACACGGATTACACTGACAGGTTAGTTATCTATTAACAAAGGATAAAGATGTATACGGAATTGATATCATTTGTCCTTTGTTAGGGATGACTGAAAATACGGATGATGGATAACTATGGCATACGCGATCGCGAATTCCCAGGACTCTCAGGTTGAGTCTCCAGTTTTCTCTGTCCAAGACTATTTGCTAAATCCCCCTGACCATACAGAATGGGTAGATGGGCAATTGGTGGAGAAGCAAGGGATGACAGCCAAACATGGTCGAATTCAAGCACGATTAGCTCGATATTGGGGAAATTATAAAGAGGATCAGAGTTTGGGCGGAGATGTTTACACGGAAACCCCCTGTTGGACAGGAGAACGAGGGCGTCGTCCTGATGTATCTTATCTCACTCCTGAACGGGTAGAACAATTTGGCGAGTTTACGGTTTTATCTCAAAGTTTCCCCTTAATTGCTGAGATTATTTCGCCGACAGATGGCGCGGAAGATGTTTTTGGTAAGGTCAAAGAGTATCTGCGATCGGGGTGTCAGGAAGTTTGGTTAGTGTTTCCTGAGAGTCACTGGGTTTTGGTGATTACACAACAGCAACAAGTTTTATTTAACCAGGGTGATGTGGTCAGGACACAGCAGGTGTTAATCGGTTTTAGTGTGGCGATTGATGATTTGTTGGCGTGAGTAGCAATTACTCAAATTAGCACTAGACCTGTTCAGCAAATATAGAGAATACCTATAGGTAGTAGGTGATAACCCTAATTGAGGACTATAAACCCCTAGATATAGTCGTGTCAGCTAATTAATTGATAGAGCGGAGGCAAGATATAATAAGCTTAGATGGGTAAAAAGTTAGAGATCAAGTCGGGGAATCTGACTCATCTGTTAATGTCTCAATCAACAAATCCATTTGCTGTTGTCGCTGTTGCAGAAAGGCTTCACATTGACGCAAATACTCGACAGCCGAGGCAAATTGGTCAAATACCTCGGCTAATTCCAGTTCCCCCCGTTCGATTTGCTCAATAATCGTCTCCACCTGAGCCACTGTCGCCTCATAGTTCCAAGACGGCGGGAGAGAGGGTTCAGCAGGGTGAGTACGAGAGGATGCGATCGGATCAATCATGAGAATCTAGAGTGTCGGTCTAGTAATAAATTCAAGGATAGCCTGGAATCCGACAACAAAGGTTAAAATAATCCCGGTCAATATTTTTTCCCCAACCGGGAAAGTCAACCTGGAAAGCCGCTAAGAGGTACAATGCCTAAGACTTACACCGTCGAAATCAATCACGAAGGAACAACCTACACGATAGAAGTCCCAGAGGATAAACAAATTCTTCGGGCTGCGGAGGAACAAGGTATAGACTTACCCAATGCCTGTAATGCTGGCGTTTGTACAACCTGTGCCGCTAAAATCATTGAGGGTTCTGTTGATCAAAGCGAAGGGATGGGACTTGGACCCGAATTGCAAGAGGAAGGGTATGTCTTGCTTTGTATCGCCTTACCGCGCTCTAACCTGAAAGTTGAATCCGGTAAGGAAGACGAGGTGTATGATCGCCAATTTGGTCAACCGTCTTGAGTCAGCATGGTGTTGGGGCGCAACCTACTTGTGTTGACATGCACCCAGCATTTGTACCCCTTGACAATTGATCATTTATTGTAATTTACCCCACTCAGAAAATGACAACTCACTTCATTACTGCCGAAATTGACCTCCAGGAGTCACCGAAACAACTCCATCAAGCGATTGAGACAGAACTGCAAAAACAGGGAGAACCCCTGCGTTGGGCGGTTACGGCTGTGGATACTCAGGAACAAAAGGCTCAGGTTGAAGCCATTGTTACAAATAACGATGCTCAACCGTCCACTCCTTAACCATTGTGCGTCCTTATACTGTTGTTTTAATTGTTCCCACAGGAATTGGCGCATCCATTGGTGGCTATGCGGGAGACGCTTTACCCGTCGCCAGAGCGATCGCGCAAGTCTGCGATCGCCTCATCACTCACCCCAATGTCCTCAATGGCGCTCAACTTTACTGGAATTTACCCAACGCCCTCTATGTCGAAGGCTATGGGCTTGACAAATTCGCCGCTGGATGCTGGGGATTACAACCTGTGCATCAAAATCGGGTGGGATTAATTCTCGACCAGGGGATTGAACCGGACCTGCGTTTGCGCCATCTGCAAGCGGCTGATGCCACCAGAGCCACGTTAGGACTAAATCTGACTGATTACGTAATCACCGACGCGCCCTTAAATGTGGAACTGCGGACAGCACCATCGGGGGCGAGTTGGGGTACAATAGGCAATCCCGATAGTTTGTTGCGATCGGCTGAGGTGCTGATTCAACAGGCAAAGGCAGACGCGATCGCAGTAGTGGCTCGTTTTCCCGATGATCTGGGAAGCGAAGCCCTAGAAGCATACCGACAGGGACAAGGAGTTGATCCTTTGGCGGGTGCAGAAGCTGTGATCTCTCACCTAATCGTGCGAACCTTCCAAATCCCTTGCGCCCACGCCCCGGCATTAATGCCCCTTCCCCTAGAACCGAACTTGTCGCCGCGATCGGCAGCCGAGGAACTCGGCTATACGTTTTTACCCTGTGTGCTGGTGGGGTTAAGTCGCGCCCCGCAATTTCAGGTGACGCGGCGTCAACCGGGAGCAATTTGGGCAGAGGATGTGGATGCAGTAGTGATTCCTGCTAGTGCCTGTGGTGGTAGTGCCTTGTTAAGCTTAAGTCAGTTACGGACTCAAATTATTGCCGTTGAGGATAACCAAACCTCAATGCAAGTGCCTCCAGAACCTTTGGCAATCAAAGCGGTGCGAGTACACTCGTATTTAGAGGCACTGGGTAGGTTAGTGATCCATCGCGCTGGAATTAGTGCCGATGCTCTGAGTCCCTCCCTGTCGTCTATGCATAACTTATCTATATATTAGTGACTAAACAGCTTCCCGATAACCCTGACTTTGAACCCCTCACCCGCACCCAAGTGTTAGTTGCCATGGGGATAACGGCGGTTGTTTTGCTCGTCGTGGCTAAACTCTGGCTGAGATTTGGGTCGGTAACACTTTTATCCCTAGACTTTACTGTAGAAGGATTACTCATCGGATTAGGCATAGGCTTAGGAATTACCGCGATGAGTAGTGTGGTTTATCGCCTCTGGTCAGGCTACCGTAAAAGTGCTGACGTTTACCTCAACTTGGTTTTAAAGCCGTTGGTATTACCGGATCTGATTTGGTTGGGGTTACTTCCGGGTATGAGTGAAGAGTTACTGTTTCGAGGGGTAATGTTACCCGCCATTGGTTTGAATGCCGTGGGTGTGATTATTTCTAGCTTGGTATTTGGCGTTTTACATTTGAGTGGTTCCCAACAGTGGCCCTATGTGGTTTGGGCAACGATTGTGGGCGTGTTACTAGGGGTTAGTGCTGTAGGGACAGGGAATTTATTGGTTCCGATTGTGGCTCATGTGGCGACCAATTGGCTGTCTAGTTTCTTTTGGAAGTTAGGACATCGAGAGGTTGAAGCGTAGATCCTTGGATAGATCCCCGACTTTTTGAAGCCATTTTAATTTTTCGATTAGCTTTGATAAGAGAGCGCGGGAGTTGGAGGAGAGAATTGCTGAGAATGTAGCACAAATTTTGAATCTTTGAGCATTTAGTACAATAAAGTTAATGGTTTTAGGGGGTTTGAGAGGATGAATATTACATTTAAACCAGAAGAGGAGCAGTTGATTCAAGAAAGGCTCAAAAGTGGCAAGTATGGAAGCGCTTATGAGGTGATTGTTGAGGCGTTGCGATTACTTGAAGAACGTGATAATCACTATCAAAAATGGCTGAAAGAAACGCGGGGGAAAGTAGCGGTTGGTATTGCACAGCTTGATAGAGGAGAAGGAATTGATGGGGAGGTGGTGATTGCTAGGTTGCGGGAGAAGCTTCACAAAGCGGGTGAAAATCAAGAATGAGCCGTTACATTATTTCTCCAGAAGCGAGTCAGGATTTAGATGAGATTTCTGATTATTTTTTGAGTCGGAGTATAGCGGCTGGTGAACGGTTTGTAAATGGGTTTGAGCAGAAATGTAAGAACTTGGTGAAGTTTCCCAATATAGGGCGTTCTTATGCTGACATTGAACCGTTGTTACGGGGTGTTCCTCTCTTAGGTTACATCATTCTTTATCGGGTGATTGAGGATGGCGTGGAAATTGTGCGGGTGGTGAGTGGGTATCGGGATTTAGAATCGTTGTTTTAAGAGGTAATCGTTTTCCCCTTCCTCTTAGTCTAAACTCCAGTTAGCTGGTAGGGGCGGGTTTCCCGATAATCGGGTTTTGCCAATACGATGGCAATAAACCCGCTCCGATCACGGTTTATAGTCGGCGATGCTGGGATTTTTAGCGCCCAAGCGCAACGACGAGCTGGGCGATCGCTTGGGGTAAAATGCGATGTTCTTGAACTTGAATCCGGGCGTGTAGCGTCTCTGGCGTGTCGTCAGGAAACACGGGAACGGCGGCTTGGATTAAGATGGGTCCACTATCGACTTCTGGGCTAACTAAGTGTACTGTACATCCAGTAATTTTCACCCCGGCGGCTAAGGCTTCTGCTTCGGCGTGAATCCCTTTGAAACTGGGTAAGAGACTCGGATGGAGGTTGAGGATGCGATCGCGAAATGCATCAATCAAGACTGGCGTGACAATTCTCATCCAACCCGCCATAACCACGAGTTCAACTTGGTATTGTCTCAATGTCTGGACAATTTGAGCATCGAGGGCTTCCCGTTTTTTGTAATCTCGGTGATTATGGAGAACGGTGGGAATACTGAATTTTTCGGCTCTGGCGAGGGCTTTGATACCGGGATTATTGTAGATCATCACTTGAATTTGGGCATGGAGTTGCCCATCTGCGATCGCTTGGGCGATGGCTTCAAAGTTGCTACCACTTCCCGATACCATAATTCCTAGTTTTACAGGAGGCGTATCTTGGGCTGGTTTAGGAGTAACCGACGGTGAAATGAGACTAGGGGTTGTGTCTGTCGCTGGGGTATTGCTGGTCATAGAACTACAGGAATTACCAAGAGTATCATAATTGTTGGGTGGCGTCTGCCCGATACAGTATTGCCTCAAAATACGATAACCTGTACTAAAATAGCCAAACCCTTACCCTTCTGCCTCAGCTAGCCATGACTCAATCGACTGACTTCCTGACGCACCTCAATCCCTCTCAACGTCGCGCCGTCGAACATTTCTGCGGTCCCTTGCTGGTTGTGGCGGGGGCGGGTTCGGGTAAAACGAGGGCGTTAACTTATCGCATTGCCAATCTGATTCTCACCCATAAAGTCGATCCCGAAAACATTTTAGCGGTTACGTTCACCAATAAAGCTGCACGGGAAATGAAATCCCGGATTGAAACCCTATTCGCCCAGCAACTGGCTGTCCAAACGCGAGGTCAGCGTTTAGAATTACTCCCAGAACTTGAACAAACCCAGTTGCGATCGCGAGTCTATAAAAAATATATCAAACCCTTGTGGATTGGTACGTTTCACAGCCTGTTTGCCCGGATTCTCCGCTATGACATCAATAAATATACAGATGAAAAAGGACGCCAATGGAAGCGTAATTTTTCCATCTTTGACGAATCCGACGCCCAAACGCTGGTAAAAACAATCGTCACCAAACAATTAAATCTAGACGATAAAAAATTTAATCCTCGTACCATTCGCTACGCGATTAGCAATGCCAAAAACTTAGGTTTATCACCCCAAGCCTTTGAAAAAGAACAGTCTGGTTATAAAGGGCGACTCTATGCTGAAGTTTATCACCATTATCAAGACCAGTTAGCCGCCAACAATGCCCTGGACTTCGATGATCTAATTTTAGTCCCCGTTAAACTCTTCCAACAAAACGAATCCGTTCTGGGATATTGGCACAATCAATTTCGCCATATTTTAGTGGATGAATATCAAGATACTAACCGGATTCAGTACGAACTGATACACCTATTAACCACAAACGGCGAACCAGAAAAAACCCAATGGGATTGGCGCGATCGTTCGGTGTTTGTAGTCGGTGATGCCGATCAGTGTTTTCCTCCTGGAACTAAGGTTTTAACCCCCGTCGGCGAGAAAGCCATTGAAACCTTGAACGTGGGAGATCAGGTTCTCTCACCAACCGGACAAAAACAACTTTACCCCCATCAAATCACGCATATCAAAAAAGGATACTTTTGTGGAACTCTCTGGTCAATTCGTGCGGGTGAACAGGTATTACGTGGAACGCCTCATCATATTGTTCTTGCCAGAATGACACCCATTGAAGGGCATTATTATGTGTATCTGATGTATCGAGCAGATCGCGGCTATCGCATCGGCATCACTAAAAGTTTACGTCACAACGATTATCGATGCGATGAACTCGGCTTTAAAGTTCGTATTGCCCAAGAAAATGGGGATAAGCTTTGGGTACTGAAAACTACAACGTCTTATGAAGAAGCAGCTTACTATGAAGCCTATTATGCAGCTAAATATGGGTTACCAACGCTAGTATTTCATGGTAAAGGTAGGCAAATGCGCCTGAATGATGAGTGGATTTTTCGCCTATACCAAGAAATTGATACCATCACCAATGCTCACCGATTAATGCAAGATCTCTGGCTGCATCCAGATTTTCCTCACTACCGTCCTCAAAATGGTTTGCGCCGACAGACATTAAATCTGGTTATGTTTGGTACACCTCGGTTAGACAATAAAAAATCGGCAAGTTATCACCGCATCCAATGGTGTTCTAATCGTCGTGATATTGCGACCAACTTAGAAGCGGCTGGCTTTTCCATTCGTTCGGGGAAAAATAGCCGAGGGTATCGGGTTGAAACAGCGAGAGTTTCATACAAAGAAGCGGTGAGTATGGCGCATTCTATTGCCGATGCAGGTCAACTGGAAATTCAACGCAAAGCATTAATCAGTGGCACAAGTTATTATTTTATGCCTTTATCTCATCTCCACCCCGGAATGAAAGTGCTAGTCGAGGTGGATGATACCTTAACAGAGGTGGAAATTGAGCAAGTTTGGCAAGATGAGTATGAGGGAGACGTGTATGACCTAGAAGTCGATGTGGCTCATACTTATATAGCGAATCGTATGCTAGTCCATAACTCAATTTATTCCTTTAGGATGGCAGATTTCACCATCTTGTTGGGATTTCAGCAAGACTTTGGTGATGGGTTGTCGGATGAAACAACCCGCACCATGGTTAAATTAGAGGAAAACTATCGCTCGCGCGAAAATATTCTCCAAGCCGCGAACTATTTAATTGAACAGAATACCCAACGGATTGACAAAATTCTCAGACCCACACGCGGTTTTGGGGAAGTCATTTACTGTCATCACGCCGAGGATGAGTTAGAAGAGGCTCATTTTGTTGTTCAACAAATTCTGAAACTTAATCAACAGAACCCGGAACTAGATTGGGGCAGTTTTGCCATCCTTTATCGGACGAATGCCCAATCTCGCCCCTTAGAAGACGCGCTGCGCGGTCGAGTACCTTATGTGATTATCGGCGGATTGAAGTTCTACGATCGCAAAGAGGTTAAAGATGCCTTAGCGTATCTAAGAACCATTGCCAATCCCAGCGATACTGTCAGTTTATTGCGGATTATTAACACGCCACGACGGGGTATTGGTAAAGCCACAATTGATAATTTAGTGCTGGCGGCTCAAGAATTGGGAACTCCCCTCTGGGAAATTATCCAGGATGAAACCTCGGTTAATACAATTGCTGGACGTTCGGCTAAAGCGGTTAATCGGTTTGCCCAATTGATTAAGCAGTGCCAAGAGAATACGGAAAACTTAGAAGCGGTAGAAATTATTAAGTTTATCATGGAGGAATCAGGATATACTGATGACCTAAAAAATCAAGGCACAGACGAAGCGGAAAACCGATTGGCAAATATCCATGAACTTTATAATGCTGTCGTTCAATTTCAGGAAGAAAATGAAGATAACAGCCTAGAAGGGTTTCTGGCAAATGCGTCTCTGGCGTCTGACTTAGATAATTTGGAAGATGGGCAACAAGCGGTATCGTTAATGACGTTGCACTCGGCTAAAGGATTAGAGTTTCCGGTTGTGTTTCTAGTTGGTTTAGAACAAGGACTTTTTCCCCATAACCGGACGATAGATGACCCAATTGCTTTAGAAGAAGAACGCCGTCTCTGTTATGTAGGAATTACTCGCGCCCAAGAACAACTCTTTCTTGCCCATGCCCGTGAACGCCGCCTCTATGGGTATCGTGAACCTGCGGTTCGGTCTCAGTTTTTGGATGAGTTACCCGAAGACTTAATTAGCAGTACTTTGGTGAAAGTGAAACAGCAAACGCCTTCTGCCTCAACGGAAAAGTCATCAAAATCCTCTACTTCAACGGCAAAATCGAAAGAGTGGAAAAAAGGCGATTTACTGCGTCATGACACCTTCGGTATCGGAGAAGTAACCCATGTGTTTGGTTCAGGCAAGAAAGTTAGTATTGCGGTTAAGTTTCCCAGTTTGGGACAAAAAATTCTTGACCCTAAGCGAACCAATATACAACGAGTAAATTAGTTGGGAAATAGATAAAAGTCAATTGTAGGGGCGGGTTTAGTCACTAAAACTACTTGTCACCGATAAATGAACAACAAAACCCGCCCTTATTCAAAAGGCAATAGGCAAGAGGAAAATAAATCACCCCTAAGCCAAATTTTTGACAATGATTATTTTTATCATTAGCGCGGCTTACCTAATTCGTAGGCGGCGGATGCCAATGTGTCAGCAGCCGCGTAGTTACCCTGCTGATGGAGTAGTTTAGACCAAGCATCGAGAATCTCCCAATCGTGGATTCCTTGAGACTTGAGAGACGTGATCGCCTGGTTAACCTGTTGCTGTATCTGTTGGGTACGGGTTGAATCTGTATTCAAAACTTTTGGGCAATCCAGTTATGGCAAGTGGGAAAATAGTTCAATTAATAAGGGGGCGGTGCAAAGCAAAGCCACATCAATGACGGTAATGGTTGCGGTGCGAATCCAAGAGGTGTTCATAATGCCCCTTCCTTTAAACCACGATAGGTTTGAGATGAACTATTGCATCCTACGCGATGACGCCTGTAATGATCCAGAGATTTCCGTCACAGGATAATTGTGATCTTCAGCATAGGATAGTGCGATCGCGTCCTCTGGAAATTGCCTGGTAAATCCAGTCCTGGCTTAGGATTAAGCCGTTGATGAGCCTGATTTATCGCAGAAGAGTTATTGTCATGAAACTTAAAAATTGACTTATAACTTATGACTGGATCGACGCCCTAACGCGATCGCGATCGAACCCGACACCACTAACATCGCCCCCAATAACCCTAAACCTGTCCACTGTTCTGGTGCAACCCATCTGGGGATAAAGCGCGAAGCCATCCAAACTGAACTTAATGTCACCAACGGTGTAAGTGCCAATACCGCACTCACTCGCGAGGCTTGCCAATGTTCCAAAGCTTCTGCAAACGCCCCATACGCAATCAGGGTATTTAATCCACAAAAGAGGAGTAAACTCAGGTGTAACGGACTCAAACTGAGCAGGGATTGCGGTGTGGTTAGCGGCGTGAATAATACAGCACAGCCGCCATAAATCACCAGCATTATCGTCGTCGAGGGTAATTTATGTAAAAGTTGTTTCTGTGCCAAAGCGTAAATCGCCCAAGTTACAGCAGCTAAGACGATAATCATATTACCCAATAGATAGGTAGAGCGTGAGGTAATTACGACTTGGAATCGATCATGGAAAAATAGAGTAAATCCCAACACCAGAATACCCACACCAATCCATTGACGCAGAGTATAACGTTCTTTAAACACAACCAAAGCGCCCAAACCCAAAAACATGGGGGCTAACTGAATCAGCACTTGGGCATTTGTGGGAGACGTTTGCCCTAACCCTTGCAAAAATAGCAGGTAATTACCTCCTAAAAAAAGAGTCGCGATCGCGAGGAGTCCCAGAGAGGCTGAACGCAGTTGCTGTAATGACGGAAACTGTTGTCTTGTGGTTAAATAAAGCGCCAGCAATCCAAAAGCCATGAGAAAACGAAACCAGGTGATTGTATAAACATCCAACACCTGAAGAGTTATGGTTAGCGCTAGGGGGAGAATCCCCCACATAAATACAGTAATTAAAGATAGCGCTAATCCCAAGCGCCAGCGTCCCGAAGTTTGATGAAGTGCCATGAATAACGTAAAAAAAGTAAAAAGTCATTTAGAGACGTGCTTTTGAAGCGTCTGCCAATTGTAGGGGCGGGTTTAGCCACTAAACTTGAATATCACCAATAACATTTAGAACAAAACCCGCCCTTTCCTAAATTGAAGATATAGGCTGTAGCTTAACTTAACACGAATAGCACTGAAATAAGCATTTTGGGAGCGCCAAAACCCTTTATCTATCGTAGGGTGGGCATTGCCCACCAGCCTTAAGGAGCGTGACATTCAACTTAAAACTAATGCCAACCCCAATTCCCAATCCCGATTAAAAGAAATCCGGCATCCAAGGTAAGGAACCTGAAAATAGCAAACTTGCCTTTGACAACGCTGCCGCTGTACTATCCAAATAACCCATCCGTTGCAGTTGTTCAGGCGTAAATAAACTGGTGAACAGAGAAGCCAACGCCCTTACATGCAAGCGGAATTCACCAGTCCCTCCCGGCGTGACTTTCCCCTGTCCCTGGGAAACACTCAAGATAAAGTTACCGTTATTTCTGGCAAATAATTCATCCTGAACCTGTAAATGTAATTCGGTTTCAATCTCTAAAGGATATCCTCGTTTTTCCAACGCTTTAGGGACATCAAGAATCCGCAGCATCCAACGTTCTTGCTGACAAATTTGAGCCGTTTGCTCCACTAAGGGTAATGTTAAACTATCCATCAAAGAACTGTACCACCGTACTCGCCTCACCTGAGAACGATGATCCGCGCAGAATGTCCAAAAACGTCGTGCGGCGGCTGGGGTCAGGAATGCCCAATCTTTAATATTCAGCAATAAGCCCTCAGCGTTTGAAGATTGGGTACAGATAACATAGCCTTCCGGTTGAGATTCGACACCGATAAGATAAGCATAAATCGACTGATTAGTTGGTGCTTCCAGCAGATTTTGCCAAATCGCTGGATTTCGATTTAAATTACCATTGGTTGTTTGCGCCTGTTGAGAATATAAGTCCTGAAAAACCTCATAGTTTACGGGTTTTATCCTGAACATCGGTAAAGTGCGATCGCGTAGTTGAATTGTCTGGGTTGGTATCTGCCAACTACAGCGAATCCCCCCTTGTTCATAGCCGACTTTGCGATAGAGAACCTGGGTAGCGGCGTAGAGAGTGGAAATGGGTACACCTTGCTGATGAAGTTCTTGGAGTGTGCATTGCATCAGTGTGTAAGCTGCACCTGTACCCCGATACTCTGGCGCAATGCCAACAGCGGCAATTCCTGCCATAGGTATTGATTGACCGCCATACCATTGACCCATAGAGTAAATCGCTAAACCGCCAACAATCTGTTTTCCTTGACGAATCAGCCGTAAATTATCTTGACCAATACGATTTAGGTAAACTTGCCAATCGTTAAGGGCACTGCCGAAACATTGCGTCAGTAGTTCCCCAAGTTGTTCAGCTTCGTCTGGGTTGGAGATGCATCCATAATCAAGTTGAGCGCTGGTAAGCATTTTGCACTCTAATAATACTATTTGTATTTAAGTATTTAATTGTAATACATTCATTGAGAATTTCCTTCTTGCGCCAGAAACCTCAGTCGGGGCGGGTTTAGTCACATCTGGATGTCCTTGGTTGCGCCACATACCGTGAAAACTAAGAACCTGCCAAGGTAGCGGCTATTGAAAAGACCAACTTAAAAAAGGTTGGAACGGCAAGGCGATGATCACAGGACTAGAATAACTCTTGATCAATTTTCCGGGTTCAACGATACCAGATGCAGTCGGCGGCGTTGGGTTAAGCGACTTGTTGACTACAAGCAGGATGCGCCGTCAAAAACTTTGGGTTGTAGTATTTCACCCCTAGTTGATCCAATGTTGCGATCGCGCTATCCATGGCTTCCTTAATCCAATCGTTTGGATCAGGGGACTTCCCACTGATTTGGTAATCCGTTACATACGGTTCGCACTCATCGGGATCATAGGTTCCGGAAGCTCGGCAAATAGACACATAGATGGTGTTATCAACATCTGGATTTGGCATTTCAATTCTGATGTAGTGATTCAGATAGAGCAAGGTTGACATGAACATGAGGCTAATCTCTCCGTCTTTGCTAAAGGGATTTACATCTCTTGATTAATATTACTTTTATTTTTATTCGATTCCTATATTTTCGCTTCCGCCAAATTTTCGGATTATTTTGTGTACTTTGGCGGATTGACAAATGTTGCACATTTATGTAAAAATAATTAATTTTATGTTTTTTG
>JGI11783J13700_1089000_pt1 | contig 13738 bp, 12 predicted proteins | sample ElkSlonscriptome_6_FD_13700 | JGI IMG/M metagenome (IMG submission 13700)
CTAGACCCATCCAGCAAATTAAGCATTTTTCTCCCGCCAAAAAGTTTTTGCAAAAATTAGGGAGCTGGGTAGTACGAATCGCGAGTAAAACCAATATCCCGGACGCTCCTAGTGGCTTCCGCGCCATCAGTCGGAATGCGGCGCTGCAACTGAATGTGTTTAGCCAATATACTTATACCCTAGAAATGATTATTCAGGCGGGGCAGAAAAACATCGCCATTGCTTCGGTGCCAATTAGAACTAATGATTTTCTGCGTCCTTCCCGTTTAGTCAAGAGCATTCCCGCTTATATCCAGCGCTCCATTCTTACTATTGTCCGCATTTTCATGACCTATCAACCGCTCCAGTTCTTCATTGTTCTGGGGACGCTTCCTTTCGGTTTAGGGTTGATTCTATGCGTGCGTTGGTTGGTCGTATTTGATCCGGATAGAAGTCGTGCGCCTAGCTTAATTGTCGCCGCCATTTTAATTCTGATTGGCTTTCAACTGTGGATGTTTGGATTAATTGCTGACTTGATGGCGGTGAATCGCAAGCTGCTAGAAGATATTCAACTGCGGCGGCGACGTGCTGATATTGAAGAGTATAACAAACAAATGACAAATGACAATGAATAAAGACCTGTTTGCCCGCGAAGCCCTTGCCCAAATACCCAAACTTCTTACCCTGCTAGACCGCAACCCGCACAGTCCTACCTACGGCTGTTTTGACCGCAACTTCTGGCAGTATAAAATTATCGATTTCCCCAGTGGAATGGCTCAGGAGTTTGTTCTGCCTCTAGCATTAGCATATAATACCCAGTTATCCGATAACCCTTTTTACCAACAACCAGCGATGCAAGATTGGGTAGAAGCTGGAATTCTTTATGCGGCTAAAAGCGCCCATCCGGATGGGTCTTGTGATGACTATTTCCCGTTTGAACGAGCCGGAGGCGCAGCGGCATTTTCCCTACTTGCCTGTATTGACAGTTATCAAGAATTAGGGTTAAATAACCCAATTGCTTTAAAGTTTTTTGAAAAACGCGCCGATTGGTTAGCCCATCATCAAGAAAGTGGACGCCTGACCAATCACCAAGCGTTAATTGTTTTATGTCTAGATTTACTGTCTAATTTATTACAAGCAACCAAGTGGGATAGAGCTAGAGTGCAACGTTTAGAACAAGTATTATCTTGGCAAAATCCCGAAGGTTGGTTTATTGAGTACGAAGGTTGTGACCCCGGTTACCATACGTTGACGATTTCTTGTTTAGCACGAATTTATCACCTTAGACCTGATCCCCGGCTTAAAGAAGCATTAGTCAAAGCGGTTGATTTAGCCGCAGAATTTGTCCATCCTGATGGCTCTTATGGGGGAGAATATACCAGTCGCAATACATACAATTTCTTTCCTCATGGTTTTGAACTGGTGGGACAGTGGTATCCCCAAGCCCTAGAAATCAACGATCGCGTCTTGGTGGGACTGGCAAATGGACTGGCTCCTTGCTATGCTGACGATCATATTATTGGTCACCATACCTGGAACTATTTACTCACATGGCGCGATTTTGTGTCAACTCGACCTGAACCCACTCCCCGTTCTCCCGGTCGAGTTTGGTTTAGGGAGGCACAAGTTTTAATTGACCGTCGCCAAAATACGGAACTGTATTTAGCCTTAAACAAAGGGGGAGTATTTAAACTGTTTCAGGACAAGCGTTTAGTCGCCTCTGACACTCAATTTTCATTGCAAGTCATAACGGGTAAAAAGATAAAAAATGCTGTCGGTCATTTAGTTGATACCTATCAAGTCAAAGTTGAGGAAAATGAAATTATGATTGAAGGAGAGTTGGGGTGGGCAAAACAGAAACAAATGACCCCCACAAACTTACTAATTTTGCGAGTTGTCATGCTCACAGTGGGTCGCTTCTTTCCCAACTTAATCCGCAAACTCTTACAAAAAATGCTAATTACAGGCAAGCAAAAAGCTCCGTTCCACTTCCGTCGCTTGATAGAGTGGAAAGATGGACAATGGCATATCATTGATGAGTTGCAAGCTCAGTCCTGGAAAGAGGTAGTCGCTGCCGGAATGGGTGGCGATCAAACTTCGATTTATGTGGTTATGAGTCGCACGTTTCAACGTGGACAATTACAGCCCTGGTTAGATTTAACCAATGAGGTTAAGAAACTAGATGCTTATGAATGGCTGCGATTAGAGCGAAAATTTTAAAAGTAGGAATCATGAGTCTAAGTTCACTGTTCGGTGACATAAGACATAAGACTAATGACAAATGACCAATGACTAATTTATGAAACGACTAATTTCAATCGCCGTCAGCCTAATTATCCTGGCAGTGATTTACTCAAAAATTGATTTTCCCGAACTCGTTGCCGTTTTCCAAAATAGCGATCGCGTCTGGATGCCTGTAAGCTTGGGAATGGTTGTTCCCCTAACCTTATTCACGTCTTGGCGGTTGCAACAACTGATGCCTAGTGAATCTCGCTTGGGCTTTTTTGAGGCAAATCGGTTAATCTTAGCGGCAAGTGTTTTAAATATGGTACTGCCGTCCAAGATGGGGGATATTGCCAAAGCCTATTTCATGAAACAGCGTGGTCATTTGAGTGGGACTCTTTCGTTATCGCTGGTGATTTTTGAAAAAGCTTGTGATCTTTTATCCCTGCTGTTGTGGTGTGTTTTTGGTTTATTACTCTATGAACCGAAAGATTGGCTATTTTGGCTGATGACGATAGCGGTGGGCGTGGGGTTAATCTTGGGGATTTGTCTCTTGGCGTCTCGCAAATTTGCTTATTTTTTCTTTATCGTGGCTCGCAAGATTGCCCCAAAAAAGATGCGTTCCAAATTAGAAACAATGCAAGGCTCTTGGGGCGACATGCATGACTATTTTTGGCGCGATCAACGTCAGCTTCTCAAAATCACCGGGACGTCGATTTTTATTTGGTTTTTACACTTATTACAAATTTGGTTTTTTATCCTAGCGCTGAAGGCGACGACTCCTTTTCTAGTCAATCTCGCCTTGTCTCCCCTCGCCATTTTAGCCGGATTATTACCGCTCACCTTTGCCGGAGTTGGCACACGCGATGCCGCATTAGTCTTGTTTTATCAGGACTATCTAGACCCCGCCACCGCCGCCGCCTTGGGATTGCTGTGTACCTCGCGTTACTTTTTACCAGCCATTGGCGGGTTACCATTCCTGAGTCAATTTTTAGCAACAATCCGTACAATCAAGGGCAGTCGAGACACCTAGCGCTTAACGTGACTCATCTCACTCAACTTAGTGATTAAAATCACAAGTATTGCGGACTACATATCACTGATAGCGTGATCAGAATCCTAGAAGCTAGTAGTAATGCCCAGATAAGCTTAGCAACACCCTCATGTTACTTCCCAGCAGCGACCGTTTACTCAACAGTCCACCTGATTGGTTGGAGTCAGACAAACCCTTATGTCCTAATTTGGTTAAGCAAACTCGGCAGATAGAAGTGTTGAATGAGGAATTAGCGGATCAAATTGCAGAACGTCAAGATATGGAGTTAGCCCTGAGGAAATATCGCAGCATGTTTGAGGGTGCCGTTGAGGGCATTTTTCAAACCACTCCAGACGGGCGATTTATCGACTGCAATCCAGCGCTGGTAAAGATTTATGGCTATGCATCCCCAGCGGAAATTTTGGAGAAGCTAACCGACATTGGACAACAACTTTACGTTGATCCAAATCGACGACGGGACTTTATCGAGAAACTGCGATCGCACGATTCAGTTACAGACTTTGAATCCCAGGTGTATCGGAAAGATGGGCAGATCATCTGGATTTGTGAGAATGCTAGGGCGGTGCGCGATCGCGACGGGAATTTACTCTACTATGAAGGCTTCGTCACAGATATCACCCAGCGCAAAGCTACCGAAGAATCCTTGCGGCGATCCCAAGCAAAATACAAAGCCCAAGCCGAACAACTCGAAGAAGCACTAAATCAACTGCGCCAGACGCAACAACAGTTGATTGAAAAAGAACATCTTTCCACCTTAGGCAAATTGCTGGCTGGAGTTGCCCACGAAATTAATAATCCGGTTAATTTCTTATGTAACAATTTTCCTCATGCTCAACAGTATACCACAGACTTATTAAATTTACTCCAACTCTACAACAAATATAACCCCCAACCTGCACCAGAAATTCAACAGGAAGCCGAAGAAATTGATCTAGATTTTCTCCTCAAAGATTTTCCCAAAACCCTGTCATCTATGCAAATGGGTGCTGAACGACTGCGTCAACTTGTTTATTCCCTCAAAACCCTATCTGGAGTAAACGAAGAGCAATCGATAGATATTCACCAAGGGCTAGATAGCACCCTAGTCATGCTCTACTATCGTTTAAAATCAAAAGGAAACAAGCAAGAAATTAAAGTGTTCAAGGATTATAGCACACTGCCTTTAGTCACTTGTTATCCTTGTGGGTTAAATCAGGTATTTATGAATGTGCTGTGCAATGCCATTGATGCCCTAAAAGACATGCGTTCTCAACCCGCTAATGGGGACAGTGAGCAAACGATAACGCCATCCATCTGGATTCGCACAGAATTAATTGATAATGGGAAATCTGGGGCGTGTGCGGTTATTCGCATTATCGATAACGGACCGGGAATAGATGACGAACTGAAACAGCGAATCTTTGAGCCTTTTTTTACCACTAAACCTCCGGGGAAAGGTACGGGTTTAGGATTGTCAATTAGCCATCAACTCATTGTTGAAAAACATGGCGGAACGTTTACCTGTAATTCCACACCGGGTCAAGGAACAGAGTTTGTGATTGAAATTCCGATTTGAGTTTAGGGTTCATAGTTCATAGGTCATAGTTAATTAGGTAGCAAGGTTTTGCCCCAACGCTAGTCTAGTTAGGCATTGTCCGACTACTTACCTCTTTAAAAAAACTGCTGCATGTTTATCACACCACACTCTGCTCTTGACTGTATTTCTTGTTTTTACTGTTTTGTCTATACCGTACAGTAATTACCGTTCAGTATATAATGACTGAAGCAAGTAATCAAGTAACTTTGATGGAATTGCGAAACCGTGCTGGCTTAACTCGCCGACAAGTAGCGATGGAGTTGGGAGTGACGGAAAAAACAATCTACGTGTGGGAGACGAGTTCAAATCCACCTCGCCTGACGGTGGCTCAGGTTCAGCGCTTGCTAGAGATGTTGAATTGTTCTATGGCGGAACTGGTAGAAGCGACAGAAAATCGCTCCTAGATTAAGTTATCTGTCAATTGTAATTGTTACCCAAGGAAAGTAAGCAGATATGGTGACTACTCCTGTTGGACAAAAAGTTTTCTCCTTGGAAGACTATATGCAAAATCCTCCTGATCGCATGGAGTGGGTGAATGGGAAACTTGTTGAGAAAAATGGAATGACGTTTAAGCACAGTGTCACTCAATCCAGATTAGATTATTACTGGAGGAGTTATAAAATCTCCAGTGAGCAAGGGGGAGAAGTGTTGACAGAAGCCCCCTGTCGTACCCATAAACAAGGGCGGCGTCCAGATGTTGCTTATATCACTCGCGAATTGCTTGAAGAGTATGGTGAGTTTGAGGTACTTCCTGTCAGTTTTCCGTTAATTGCTGAGGTGGCTTCCCCGACTGACTTAGTTGAGGATTTTTGGGCAAAAGCGACTGAGTATTTGGAGTCAGGTTGTCAGGAAGTTTGGTTAGTTTTACCAGAGAATCGCTTAATATTTGTGCTGACTCAAACTCAAAAGTTATGGTTTGGTAAGGGTGAGGTCGCCAGGACACAGGAGGTATTACAAGGATTTAGTGTAGCAGTGGATGAATTATTGGATTGATATTACAGCGCTTTTGGTAGTAAGTGAAGTACACAGACAGATCCCCGACTTCTTGAAGAAGTCGGGGATCTTGCTTAAGGCTTGACCTCCTCAACCACCAAATCTGCTGTATGTTTGTCTAAACAGTTATTATTTCTATACTTTGCATCCCTACTCTTTGCCTTCTGCCCTTTGTCTTGTCCCTACCAAAACGGGGGTATAGCGCTACGCGCTGGGCAATAGGCAATAGGCAATAGGCAATAGGCAATAGTGAAGGAAAACGCTTACCTGACAAGGGATTGACCCTTCGACTTCGCTCAGGGTCAAAGCGATTTGATGTTTTCTTGATGTGTCCTAACTAGAGTGCGTAGTGCTATAGTCGATTTTTCGGCGTTGGTAAGGGCGCACATCTATGCGCCCCTACTTTCTTTCCCTTTTGTTTTTTATCTCTGTTGGGTAACGCTTACGCTCTACCCAATCTACTATAACTTGGTCAAAACGTATTTCTGAATAAAAAGGGAGAATCTACACAAATCCTCCCTTTATTATCGCCATTGGAAATTAAACGCTATTCAGTTTCCGGCGAATAATTGCCAAAATAAACGCCATAGCCAGGAATTTCTACAACCCCGTTATACCGTCGGTTGATAAAATCAGACTCATCGGCTCGATAACAGTTGGGGTAGGGCGATAAATCATAATGCACAGGCATTGGACTCAAATTAAACAGACAAATCAGCTTTTGTTCGTCACATTGGCGAGTAAACCCGAGTAACGGTTCCTCTGTATCCAATAGGGTTAAATCCCCTTTCAGTAACGCTGGCTGTTTCTTGCGCCAATGAATCAAACGGCGATATTTATTCAGCAGAGACATCCGTTCGTGATCCTGCTGGTCAATCGCTTGGTCACGATGTTCATCGGGAATGGGTAGCCAGGGTTCTTCTGCTGTGGTAAAGCCAGCATTGGGCGCATCTTTGTGCCAAGGGAGAGGGGTGCGTGACCCATCTCGACCCACAATGGATGGATACCCGGCTAGTCCAAAGGGGTCTTGCATTTTTTCAAAGGGAATCGTGGCTTGGGTTAAACCCAGTTCATCCCCTTGATAAATACAGCACCCTCCCCGCAAGGAAAGCTGGAGGGCGATAAATAGATGGTCAAAGACGGCGTGGGTAAATTTATCATCAATCAGAAACTTCAACCAGCGACTTTTTAGTCGGGGAAAATCATGGGTTCCTCCTGTCCAGCAGATGACACCATCTTGGAAATGGCTTTCTACCTGCTCAATCATGTCCCGCACTCGCTGATAACTCAACGGTTCATCATGCATCAAGGCTGAGTTATAGGCTGTATGTAAGCGTTTCTCTCCTTTAACATATTCACTGGACGTAACCACCGTATCTTCAGCCGAACTAATTTCAGCTAATGTCATTGTTCCGGGATATTGATCCATCAATTCCCGAATCGGTTCGAGAAATTCCAAGGTTTCCGGTTGGCAGAAGTTATATTTATTCCATTGGGAGAAAAAGGGATCGTGGGGATCTGCCCCGGCTGGACGTTTCCTATTTTTGGGTCGGGGTGGATTATCCCGTAATTGGCGGTCATGGGCAAAGAAGTTCACCACATCTAGACGGAATCCATCGACCCCCATATCTAACCAAAACCGGGCTACATCCAGAATGGCTTCTCTAACTTCCGGGTTATACCAGTTTAAATCCGGCTGTTCGGCGAGGAAATTGTGCAGGTAATACTGTTCCCGTTTCGGGTCCCATGTCCACGCACTTCCGCCAAAGGTGGAAAGCCAGTTGGTAGGGGGTGTCCCATCGGGTTTGGCATCCGCCCAGACATACCAGTCTGCTTTGGGATTGTCGTGGCTACTGCGACTCTCTAGAAACCAAGGGTGTTCGTTTGAGGTGTGGTTCCATACCTGATCAATGAGAACCTTTAACCCCAAATCATGTGCCTTATTCAGGAGATTCTGGAAATCTTCCATCGTGCCAAACATGGGTTCAACTGCACGATAGTCAGAAATATCATAGCCAAAGTCCTTCATCGGGGACTTGAAAAACGGTGAAACCCAAACCGCATCAACGCGAAGGGAGGCGATATAGTCTAATTTTTGCATGATCCCCTTCAGATCACCGATGCCGTCGCCGTTACTATCCATGAAGCTGCGGGGATAGACCTGATAGATAACGGCACTACGCCACCACTCCTGGGATTTTTGATGTTGATCGGGTTTTTTTACCTTGTCTGAGGTGGTAGATGTGGGATTGAGGGTAGATTGTTCACTCATACGCGATTAAAATTATCGTTATCTCTTGTGGGTTTGCCCTGTACTAAGGCTCTAAGTACAGCCTGACACAAATTTTTGGTGAATGAAGAAATTCCTAAAATAATTTCCCCGTCCAGCGTGATTTCAAGCGACGGTAATCATGATTCCCGGCTATCCAACAGTTCCCCCCACTGGAGAAATGGTGTTCTATCCGTTCCAAGGTTTGACGCATCTGGGTGGCGCTGAAGGGGTTCTGGAAAAATAGCGCACTGTTGTAAACCAGATGTAATCGTTCGCTTCCGGTAACATAATCGCTGGAGATAGCGATCGCATCTTCCGACAGTGTAACTTCTCCTAAGGTAATCGCCTCATAACAATCAACGTGTTGGCGAATTTTTTGCAGAAGCTGATAATTTTGGGCATCACAAATTTGATTGTGAAACAGTTGCTTGGCTAAGGGATTAGCCGAGAGGATACCATCCGGGGGTGACGCCTCCTCTGGACGCGGCGGGTTATCTTGTAGTTTGGGGTCATGAATCAAGAAATTGACCGCATCTAAGCGGAATCCATCTACACCCCGTTCTAGCCAAAACGTGGCACATTTGAAAATGGCATCTACGACTTGGGGATTGTGTAGATTGAGTTTCGGCTGAAACTCCAAGAAATCATAAAAATAAAATTGTTCTCGCTGGGGTGCCCATACCCAAGCACTTTTTCCCAAAAACACCGATAACCAATTATTCGGTGGAGAACCATCTTCCTGGGGATCTGCCCAGACATACCAATCGGCTTTGGGATTATCCCGACTTTGGCGACTTTCCAGGAACCAAGGATGCTGATCTGAGGTATGATTCCACACCTGATCAATGATTACTTTTAAGCCTAAATTATGAGCATCTGCCAAAAGCTGATCAAAATCCTCCAATGTTCCAAAATCTGGATCAATCGTGTACATATCTGTCACGTCATAGCCAAAATCATCCATCGGCGATTCAAATAACGGGCATAACCAGATAGCATCCACACCCAGGGCGGTAATGTAATCCAGATGAGCAATAATTCCCTGGATATCACCGATCCCATCGCCATTACTATCGTAAAAGCTGCGAGGATAAACCTGATAGATAATTGCATTCCGCCACCAATCAATCAATTGAGGATTTTGACAGTTGACGTTATTCATAGGGAACAGGGAACAGGGAACAGGGATATGGGAACAGGGATATGGGGAGGATGTTCCAGACGTAGCATGCTACGTCTCTACACGTCTTCAGATAAGTTCAATTCCCCAAAAAAGACACCATAAGCGGGAATTTTCAACATATCACCGGATCGGTCTGCGGTAAACCCAGAACCCTTAACTTCCTGGCAGTCTGGATAAGCCGATAAATCATACTGGACTGGCGTATCACCGAGATTAAACATACACAGTAAACGCTGTTCAGCGGATTCCCGAATAAAAGCAAATAAAGGTTCATCGGTATCCAGAACTTTAGCATTCGTCATTCCCCAAATTAAAGCGGGTTGCTCTTGACGCCAATGCATCAGCCGCCGCCAGGTATTTAATAGGGAATTGGGATTAGGTTCTTGGTTATTTACGGCTCGATTCAAATGAGACTCGGGAACGGGTAACCAGGCGCGTTGGGCGATAGTAAATCCAGCATTAGCGGCATAAGATTTCCAAGGCATGGGGGTGCGGGAACCATCACGCCCTGGGACTTCTGGGTAAAGGGCTTTACCAAAGGGATCTTTGATTTCTTCGGGAGGAATATCCTCTGGAATCTGGGCTTCGGGTAAGCCTAACTCATCTCCCTGATAGAGACAAAACGTCCCTGGCATAGAAATTAACATTGCCGCAATTCCATGATAAAATTCGTCAGGGTAGGGATTCCCATTGACATCCTTTCCTGTCCAACAGGATTTGAGACGACCATAATCATGATTCCCGACAATCCAACAATTACCACCGTCGCTGAAATAATGTTCTACTTTCTTCAGGGTATCGTGCATTAATTTAGCGCTAATCGGTTCATCAACCAGCAAAGCACTGTTATATGCCAGATGTAGTTTATCGGGTCCCACATGCTGACTCGATAGCACAATTGAGTCTTCACAGAAGGTGACTTCAGCTAAGGTGATTACCCCAGGATACTGATCCACCAGTTCCCGAATCGGTTTGAGGATTTCTAAGGTTTCTTCACGGCAAAAATTGTATTTCAATAACTGCCGAACAATGGGATTATCGGGGGCGACACCATCGGGTAACAGTGCATCATCGGGGCGAGGCGGATTGTCTCGCAATTGGGCATCATGCAAGAAAAAGTTAGGCGCATCAATCCGAAAACCATCTACACCTAACTCCAGCCAGAATTTTGCCCGTTTCATCAAAGCATCAACGACGTCCGGATTATGCCAATTCAAATCCGGTTGACTGGAGAGGAAATTATAGAAGTAAAATTGTTGACGTTCACCGGACCATTGCCAAGCGCTTTCACCCATAAAAGCGGATAGCCAATTATTCGGGGGTGAACCATCTTCTTTGGGGTCAGCCCAGACATACCAGTCGGCTTTGGGATTATCCCGACTTTTTTTACTTTCCTGGAACCAAGGATGCTGATCTGAGGTATGATTCCAAACCTGATCAAGCATTACTTTCATCCCCAGCGCGTGAGATAAGTTTAGTAATCGCTCAAAATCTTCAAGGCTGCCAAACATGGGATCAACCTCACACATGTCGGTAATGTCATACGCTAGATCATTCATCGGGGATTGAAAGATAGGCGTTAACCAGATGGCATCAACACCAAGGGCAGCAATATAATCAAGTGTCTCAATAATCCCTTCTAAGTCGCCTTTGCCATTTTCCGTGGTGTCTTTGAAACTCCACGGCGAAATCTGATAAATTACCGCGTTTTTCCACCATTGTTCGCGTTGCATGAAACCTCCTTTTTTTCACAGAAACAGCACAACGAATATCAGGTCTAATTAACCCAATTTCAGGTGGAATGCCATAGAGTATGGCGTCGTTTTCGCTGAGACTCTCTAGGCGATTGCTCTTTGAATCTACACAGCTAACGTTTCCGCAGCAGCTTTGTGCCATTCCTGCGGCGACAGTATCAGGATTGATTTTCTCGTTAACTGGTAGCCACCATGTCTACAGGACTATCCTGACAGGGGGTAGGCTGATGATTCATCCTTCTAGGGTAGGAATCTGGGGGAGCTAGGGGAACAGAGGAGGATGGATATAGCAGATTTGGTGGTTGATGAGGTACAGTCTTCTAAGCAAGATCCCCGACAACTCCTACGAAGTCAGGGATCTGTCTGTGTACCTCACTTACTTAAAAAGCACTGTATGTAGTAGAGAGGTTCCGGTGGAACGTGATCTTTCCCCGATTTTTGGGCTGTTAAAGAAAGTCCTAAATCCTGTCTGCTGTACTAAGAAATGTTAACAAGCGTCAAATCCTTACTGTTCGCCATTCCCTGTTCCCTGTTTCCTTTTAACTGACCTTAATCCTGACAATCAATGAATTGCATTGACTATTTCTATAAACTTTTAGCTCGTCGAGAATATAGTACTTATGAACTGACTAAAAAAGCGCAATACAAAGGGTTTGATCCAAATGATATTACTGAATCTATTGAGAAGCTGCAACGCCTAAATTATCAGTCTGATACTCGCTTTGTCGAAAGCATGATTACGTCCTATCGTGGAAAATATGGGAAAATAGTTATTAAGCGTAAATGCCGAGATAAGGGAATTGATTCGGAATTCTTTGAACAAATATGGCAGTCTAACACTGAGGACGAGGAAGGGGGACAACTGGAGGGTTTGAAAGCCAAGGTGGTGCGAAAGTATAAAATTACTGATTTTTATAATATTGACCCGAAGACGAAGCGAAAGGTGTGGAACTACCTTCAGTATCGTGGGTTTAATCCAGGTGAAGTGTTAACCCAGTGGCAGAGGGAACAAGAGGAAGATGAAGATTAAAATAAACTACCAAATTAATACAGTTCCCTGTTCCCTGTTCCCTGTTCCCTAATCTCAACCATTAACTTTAATTTTTCCCACCTACTGATAAACTCTTCTCCATCATTTTCAGCGCCACAGCTAAATTCGCTTGTGTCCAAAGTAATGGTGTGGCATCACTGGGAACATAGGAGTCATCTTCTCGATGATAAAGTTCCGGACATTTAAATTCGCCAAACTGGTTATCTTTTCCGGTAATTTGCCCCAGAGAACGATTCAGGTAATAGATTTGTTGCTGTAAATCCTGGGACTGTTGATGGTGCTGAAACTTAAGTCCAAAGATAATAGTCCCCCAGGTAACGCCGGATACCATAGTCACCTTGCAGATGAGTAATAACATTATCTATGAATCGTTTTGCGCGTGCGCCCATTTTTGATTGATTTCTCTCATTTTTTTGCCATCAAACCGAACATGAGGTCGCTCCATCACATTCTGGGGGTCAGCTTCGCCCTCAATAATCTTGATAAAACGCCATCGATACTTATTGAAATAGCTGATCAGCGCCTTAACGGTTTTCAGAGCAGTTTCAACCTCTCCCATAACATAATGAGCGTGAGCAATATAGAGATTATCTCGTACCCAGACACTGGTATAGTCGGTGTATTCGGTGTCACTTTTTAATAAAGCCGCCGCAAATAAGCCATTGTCTAGTGAGGGAAACTGAAATGTGCCTTGGTTTTTGAGAAACTCGAATAACTGCTGAATATCTGACACACAATAGTCAGCCTGCATGAAGTCGAGGAGTTTTGGGTGATGAAGAATGAGCATCGTTGGGTATATCTCGATGAATAACTGAAAATCAATGGCACTGAAATATTTAAATGCGTGACAGCTTATCGTAGGGTGGGCACTGCCCACCAGCATGAATTCAGTGCCATTCAACTTAAAATCCTAAATGAGCCAATCCCGTTGAATGCCCGGTTTGCTCTTTATAATTTAATCAGTTGTTTCCTCAATAGTAATAATGAGCCTCAAAGACCGCATCTCTGAAGATATCAAAGTCGCGATGAAGGCGAAAGATAAAGTTTGGCTGGAAACGGTTCGCAGTATAAAAAAGCTGATCCTGGAAAAAGAGGTCAGCTTGCGTCCTCAAGGACAAGAGACGCTTACCGAAACTCAGGAACTTGAACTCTTAGCCCAACTTGCCAAACAGCGTCGGGATTCAATGGAACAGTATCGTAACGCTGGACGGGAAGACTTGGCGGAACAAGAAGCCAAAGAGTTAGCCATACTTGAAAACTATCTCCCTTCCCCCCTATCCGATCAGGAAATTGAAGCAATCCTGGATGAAATTATTACCCAAACTGGCGCAAGTTCGATGAAAGATATGGGGAAAGTCATGGGACCCGCCATGGACAAAGTCAAAGGGCGTGCTGAAGGTCGTAAGATTCAAGCTATGGTGAAAGCTAAACTGAGTGGATAAGTTGTCTTATGTCAGGGAACAGGGAACAGGTAAGATAGAGTTTTAAGTTAACTTCCTCATCACCCCATCACCCCATCTCCCCCAGCTTCCTCATCTGACTAAGCTGTAATGCATTTAAATTGGGTATTAGTAGCGAGCAAGATGCTCAATGTAGTGAGCAAGATGCTCAATGTAGTGAGCAAGATGCTCAATGTAGTGAGCAAGATGCTCA
>JGI11783J13700_1041307_pt1 | contig 13731 bp, 11 predicted proteins | sample ElkSlonscriptome_6_FD_13700 | JGI IMG/M metagenome (IMG submission 13700)
CACGGGGATTCCTCACCACGCCACCTTAAAAAGTTGGTCGCTGACTGGGAGTTACTGTTAAGGTGTAGGATTGGGATAGCGGGCGTGAATCCCATCAATTTCTGCCAAGATATCCTGCTCCAATGTCACCTCAGCCGCACTCAGATTTTCCTTGAGTTGTTCGATGGTGGTTGCACCGATAATTGTACTGGTGACAAACCAACGCGATCGCACAAATGCTAAGGCTAACTGGGCGGGTGTCAAATTGTGCTTATGGGCAATTTCCACATACTCCTTCACCGCTTCGGTTAGATTGAATTTCTCATACCGCCCCCCAAATCCTTGAAATAGGGCTAGCCGTGACTTTTCTGGGATACCGTTGAGATATTTACCTGTCAGCAAGCCAAAGGCTAAGGGACTATAGGCGAGTAATCCCACCTGATTAAATCGACAGGCTTCAGCCAGGTGAATATCAAAGATGCGATTAACCAAGCTGTAGGCATTTTGAATCGACACCACTTGAGGTAATCCCAGCTGCTGGGCAACATGGCAAAACTCACACACACCCCAAGGGGTTTCATTACTCAACCCCAAATAGCGAATTTTCCCCGCTTTAATCAAATCCGCGAATACCTGTAGTTGTTCAGCAATGGGTACGCTATCCCGTTCATGCTTGGGATCATAATCAGGTGCGCCAAACAAAGGAACATAGCGATCGGGCCAATGGATTTGATAGAGGTCAATATAATCAGTACGCAGGCGCTTAAGACTATCTTCTAACGCCTGCTCGATATTCGGGCGGTCAATCCGGTGGTTTTCGCCCCGAATCCAACTCATCCGAGATGTGGGACCCGCAATTTTAGTCGCCACAATTAGCTGATCGCGCTGTTGCTTAACTAACCACTCGCCAATATACTCTTCCGTCTTCCCCTGAGTTTCCGCCCGTCCCGGTACAGGATACATTTCTGCGGTGTCAATGAAGTTAACCCCTTGGGAAATCGCATAGTCCAGTTGCTCTCTCGCCTCTTCTATCGTGTTCTGCTGACCATAGGTCATGGTTCCCAGACAAATATCTGAAACCCGTAGGTCGCTTTCCCCCAGTTGTTTGTACTCCATACCTGATTATTAAATAATTGTCATCCTTCTATATTAATACAAAATATTAAGACACTATTCAACTCAAGGAATTATTAATTTTTCTTGAGTCGAGGTAAAATCTTAATTATCATCGATTAATATTTTATTATTATCAGATCGAATAAAAATACGCAAAGGTTAGTTCTATGCCTCTTATTACAGCCGTTCGCTCTTTTTTAAAACATCCCCAAGCCATTCCTAAAAACATTTTTCTGCGCCTACCAAAGACGATTTCTCCCGAACCCCATATTTTTGTATTTGGTGCGCCTCGCAGTGGCACAACCCTGATGAAATTAATTTTAGGCGCTCATCCTAATTTGAGTAGTTTTGGGTATGAAACGGGCTTGTTTATGTACCGGGATATTTATGGGTTTACTTATGAAGGATTTACAGCTACAGACATAACAAATTTAATTAAACAGTCTCCAGATATTGTGCAATTTTACGATAAATTCACTCAACAGATCACGCAACAAACAGGAGGTCAGCGTTTTATTGAAAAAACTCCCCAGCATGTTTTGAGGCTGAAGTTTTTATTAAAGCACTTTCCTAACGCCAAGTTTATTAATATGTTCCGCGATGGTCGAGATGGTTATTGTTCAGCGCGTCATCACCAAAATGTTCCCCAAGGAAAGAGTATCGTCCGCTATGCGTCCTACTGGAAAAAATGTGTAAACGCGAGACTAAACCAGGGAGAGAATGACAATATTTTTGACGTTAAGTATGAAGACTTAACCAATAACCCGGAACAGGTAGTTAGGCAAATCATGAATTTTATTGGAGAAGAGTATGATGCCAGACAGATTGAGCCTCAATACTATTCCCAGAACACAATCACTCAAGATACTCGTCAAGAGTTTCGCAAACTATCCAAATCCATTGATCAGTTGAGTCAAGGGCGCTGGAAAAAAGAGTTAACTGAATCTGAGGTAAAGCCGTTTCATGAAATTGCAGGTCGGGAATTGGAAATACTCGGCTATATTCAGGATGGTTTAAAGGTTGGCAAATCCCATTTGTTGAGCAGTCATTGACTTATAGCAAAAGTCGGCTCCGTTTAAATTTATAGTTTAATCCGACTAGGGCGTTGCCAGAGATTGAGGTAACTTGGGTAACACGCGATCGCAAAAAACTATAGGGATGTGAATTCGAGTCACTGAATCGAAATTCAAGACTAGAAACGACTGATTTTTCGTTACACTGAAGTCATAACCTGATTTAAGCAACACCCGACACAACTCACCTGCCAATGACCACTGCGGAAGCTGTTTACCAACTCGTCAAAGCTTTGCCCGAAGACCAAGCCAATATGGTGTTGGCTTTTGCTGAGTTTTTGCGCCTAAAAGTTCAGTCGCGCCCATCCCATACATCACTATTGCTTTCTAACTACTTGGGCATTTTGAAAGACTCCCCCAATTTCAACGAAGATCCCGTCGAAATTCAGGAGGTACTACGCCGTGAGTGGGAGTAAATTTTTACTTGACACCAATTTTGTAATTGGCTTGCTCAAAGGAAATGAGCAAGTCGTTAACTACCTTACGAAACATTCTATTAAGGTGAGTGAATGTGCTTACAGCTTTATCACCCGTATTGAACTCTTGAGTTATTCCCGCATCACCGAGTTCGAAATCGCTGAGATTAAAAATCTACTCAACGCCATGCAATACCTACCCATGACTCCAGCCATTGAAAATACCACCATTACTATCCGTCGCCAGTATACTCTGAAATTACCAGATGCTATCATCGCAGCCATGGCTCTGGAGGAAAATCTAGAACTTCTAACTCTGGATTCTCAGTTGGCAAATAGGATGAAAGAACTTAGACCCTAAGCAGACATGATGCCTCATTATAACTAGATATCGTAAACGCAGCCCAGTCATAATTGAGATTTAGACTAATGCTCGAACCTCAAAGATTGCGGTAACTTAGGTAAGACGCGATCGCAAAAAAACAACGTCCCAGAGGCGACACATAAAGGAATGGTAAAAAGATTTACTAATGGCACCGTAATCAACGCCATACAGACTAAACTAAACCCCGCACTGGCAGGTAAACTTTTAAACACAATTCCTAACTTATAGCGAAATCGTAAACGGCGACGTTCTAAGGGCGCGTCGAGAAAGTCCAGACAAGTTACTGTGGCGGTGAGGATAATCCCACCGATGGCGGCGGCTAAAGTGCCAATTCCGGGTAGAATATTCAGCATTAATAAGAAAATGCCCACGCTGATTCCTAGGACTAACTTCTTCAACTCAAATACAATCGCCCGCCAAATATCCTGAATAAATCCCACCTCTACCGTGTGAATTTGACCCGTGCGAATTTCTTCTAACTGTTCCGAGAGTTGACCATACCACGGCGCACCCAGTAAAACGCCAAACTGAACGAGCAAAAATCCGGTAATCAGCAGTAAGCCAATCACCAAGACGACATCCAGCAGCCAATTGATCCCCGTCGCTAAGACATCCAGGAAACTCAGCCAAGGGGGAAGACTCGCGATCGCATTATTCAACCATTGCGATAAACTAAGCGTAATCCGGTCAACCTGTTGCCAACCCAACAGCAGTAATCCGGCATACAAAGCAATCCCGATGAACACATTCACCAGAATCGGAGTAATCATGTATCCCCACAGACGTGGCGTGCGTCGGAAAACTGCCAACACGCGCAACGGGTAAGTGGCTCCCGTCACGAATCCAAATCCACTCAGTAGTCTTAACATTGTTGCTTGCTGAATTCCTCCCTCTGGACATTTAGAATGAAACCCAAATTTAAAACAACTCAGGCGTGGGAACAAGCGGGACTATTAATGCAACCCGCGTTAATCCGTATCGTTGATCATATTCGCCAGCAGCTTGAACCAACCACCTGGAAAGCCACGTATAAGGATGTACAGACACCGATACCGGGTCATGCGGTATGTTTAGAAAAACCCGATCATTCAATCTGTATTAACTTGTGGGAGTTATGTTTTCAAGTCTGTTTTCGCGAGTACGCCCCAGTTCATGCGGAAATAGAAAGCCAAGAGGTTGACATTGATACCAGCCTAATTGATGAAGACGGTGAAGTAGATTGGCATTCTCTGGATACTAAGGCGCAAAAGGTAATTGAGCAAGTGTTTGCTGAGTTTGCAGCGGTGTGATAACTTGCCGATGTCTAACGTTTGACGACAGAATACATTACGCTACCGTTGGAAATGCGACACGAACGCTAACAAACCCAACCTAAACTCCTCAAAAACAATCACCAGTAAGTAGTAAGTAGGGTGGGTTAGGCGGTCATACCATCTCAATTGTTACCCTTTAATTTTAATATCCGCCGTAACCCACCAACAACCAAGCTTGAGTAAATATTAACCAGGTATTAAGTAGTCAGACAAAAGAAAACGGCACTGTATTAAGTTTTATAAATAGCCCTCAAAGCCTTACTGTTCCCTGTGAGACACCGAGCGTGTTACCGAGCGGAGTCGAGGTAAGTCGAGGTGTTCCCTAATCTCAACCGTTAACTTTAATTGTGTCCAGCTACTCATGTATCAACTTGCTGCTGAATTGCATTAATTAAAACATTAAAATCGGATTCACTGTGAATATCTGGGGTGAGGGTATTCATATTTTGCAACGTGTCGGTTAATCCGTCAATAGTGGCGCGAATTTCTGTATATTCGTTGATCGAACGTTGTAAACTGGGGAGATTGGCAAAGGATTTGATTTGTTTAATTTTGGCTTGTAGCTTATCGATTTCTTCTTCCCAATGAATAATATAATCAGCCCGATCCACAGGGTCATAAATCTTAGCATAAGCTAGAACAATGGGGAATATTCGGTTGTAGAATTCGCCACTTTTGGCAATCTGGACTAATTCATACATACAGTTAGGGGATTTGAGATAGCGATCGCTAATCACAACAATCACGCATTTCCCTCTACCGATGCGTTCCATGAATTCCTTGATTAGCCCTTTATAGCCTAAATCTCGCTTATCCCGCACAATGGAGATTCCCTGGGATTGAAAGACTTGATCCAAACGGTTGACAAACTCCTCACTTTCCCCTCTCCAGGCATAAGAGATAAAAATTTCTTTCTCGAAGGCGGCGGCTGGTTCTTTGGTTATTGGCGGTTCCTCTGGAGTGTTAATGTTACACTCTACAAGTCTTGACGCAAGAGAAGAGACAATCACCTCCATACCATCCCATCCCTCCCCACCAAAAGGGAGATGTCCTTTAGGAGCATTTTCGTTAAAGGTCATGTCACTATAATCTAGCCATTCATCTTTCACTCGCCATCCTACTATTCCACCAAAGCGATAGCACGTTTCATAATCAGCGTCAGGATTACCCCCAACACTTTCCCAGATACGCTTTTGTACAGAAAAGCCAAAGCGACCATGGCTATATTTTACCCAAAGCGTGTTAATCGTGCGGAGGTCTGTACAAGGAAAATTTTCAATGTCTTCAATTCTCAGCCAACCTGCCCTTTCCCTATTTGCCGCTTTCAGCATAACCACAGCCGTTTTGTTATCCGCCTCTTTCCACTTTCCTGCTTTCAATAAATCCCGCAACATTCGATAATCTACTCCCATCTCTGAACTCAAATCATCCGTATCAGATTCAGATGGAGTCAATAAATCATCACTATCAGACGCAGGTAATAACGCCAACCATGCGTCAATAGATTGGGGACGATCCTTTGCCTCCAATGCCATCCCTTGTAAAATCGCCTGATTCAACTGATAACTAATCCCAGAACTCCAGTCATGAGGTGACACTAATTCCTCACCATCATACTTGCGGTCAAAAGATTTTGTCGGACATTGACCCGTTACCGCATAATAGAGTGATGCTGCCAAAGCATAAACATCTACGGTAGGATGGCGACTGCCTTTGCGAGATAATTCATAAGGGGAAAATGTCTTGTTGCCAAACTCCCTAGAAAAACTACTCGGTGGTGCCATTTCTGCGGCAATCCCAAAATCAATTAATACCGCCTTACCATTTTCCTTTAGCATAATATTCGGCGGCGTCACATCCAGATGCACCATTCCGGCTTCATGGATTACCTGCAAGGCTGACCCAATTTGGCGAATATACAATAGCGCCTCTGGTTCTGATAACTTACCATGATGCTGCACCCATTGCCATAAACTTTCCCCTGGAATAAAATCCATCACCAAACAATGAGTATCCCCTTCTGCAAACAAGTCAATCACTCTAACAATATGAAGATGGGGTTCAGCGCATAATTTCGCCAGCAACCGGGCTTCTTTTCTAAATCGTTCCACAAACTTGGCATAATTGGGGTCAAGTTTCAGGGTTTCATCTGGTGTTTTAATCACCACATATTGATTCAGGTTAATGTGTAAGGCTTTGTAGGTAATCCCAAACCCACCGCGTCCCAAGGTTGACTCGATGCGATATATTCCATTATGTAAGAGTTGACCGTCTGCCCACATAGTTTAATGTTGGATAATTTGAGAGAGTAGATTTTCCCTTATTGGTTTATTGTGCCTCATTCGTTGCCCTTGTGTCTTCCTCATCCGCCCTCTTTCTCAAACAAGTAGGGTGGGTTAGGCGGTTATACCCTTTCAATTGTGACCCTTTAATTTGAGATACGCCGTAACCCACCAATCACAAAACTGAATTGACTGAGTTAAAATTGCGGGATAAATTTTACGTACATCCGTGTCAACTTAAGCTAGAAACCCCTCCCGTCCCCCTTTTAGATCCCCCTCCCGTCCCCCTTAAAAAGGGGGAAGCCAGCGGATGCTTCGCTTTTTTTGTACGGGAGAGAGGAGCAAGAAAGGTATTATATTGCAGGCGTAGCCACCTACATTTTTCACTATTAATTGATCCAATTCCCCTTCTCCCTTGATGGGAGAAGGGGTTAGGGGATGAGGGTGAAACGCTACCACTGTATTAGTTTTCGCCTTAAGTGATATTCCAATTCTATTGCTAATACATTGGGTTTCCTACGTCAAGCCAACCTACTTATACAACTTATACAGTAAAAAATATAAGCCCTCACCAAAACCTGCATCAAAAAATTATTTGGGAAGTCGGTTGTTAGCGGGGTTAGTCGTGAAGGGAAAAGCTAAAAAATCACCACCCGGACAGATGAGATTGCCTTGGTTGGAGTGGGAGATGCCTAACTCAGAAGTGACAGAGGTAGCAGATAAGTTGGTCTTCGCAAATTGCTACAATCCACAGGCGGCTGGCGTCGCCCTTTCCCAGTGCCAGGTATGCGGAAACCTAGAAGCCGCGTGGTTTCGTGGGAATTGATGGCAAAACAATTCTTTACAGTTTGCTGAAACCTTTAAATGTTACACTCTACAAGTCTCCACGCGAGAGAAGAGAACCACGCGCTCATGACGCCACCGGATAACTTCCTTCCAACTCCAACCCCATCCCCACAATCCATACGCAACAAAACCAACCGCCATCCGAACGGGGAGATGCCCTAGCGGGGCATTTTGGGCATTGAAATAAATTTGATTATACTTTAGCCAGAAAACACAGCCAAGACGCCATCCAACTCTATCTCCAAAACGATTGTACGTTTTTGAATCAGCGTCAGGGTTTCCCCCGACACTTTCCCAAATACGCTTTTGTACAGAAAAGCCGAAGCGACCATTGCTATATTTTACCCAAAGCCTGTCAATCGTGCAGAGATCTGTACAAGGAAATTTTTCAATGTCTTCAATTTTCAGCCAACCTTTCTCTTCCCTGTTCGCCGCCTTCAACATAACCACAGCCGTTTCCTTATCCGCCTCTTTCCACTTCCCAGCTTTCAATAAATCCCGCAACCTTTGATAATCTACCCCTACCTCTGAACTCAAATCATCCATATCAGATTTAGATAGAGTCAATAACTCTAACCACGCCTCAATAGACTGGGGACGGTTTTTTGCCTCCAACGCCATCCCTTGTAAAATTGCCTGATTCAACGAATCACTAATCCCTCCAAACCATTGCTGAGGTGACACCAATTCCTCACCATCATACTTGCGGTCAAATGATTTTGTTGGACATTCACCTGTTACCGCATAATACAGCGACGCCGCCAAACAATAAACATCCACCGTCGGCTGACGACTTCCTTTTCGATATAACTCATAGGGAGCAAATGCCTTATTGCCAAAACTGCGAGAAAAATTACTTGGCGGTGCCATTTCTCCCGCAATACCAAAATCAATTAACACCGCCAAGCCATTGTCTTTCAACATAATATTCGGCGGCGTCACATCCAGATGCACCATTCCCGCTTCATGAACCACCCTCAATGCTGACCCAATTTGGCAAATATACTCTACCGCCTGCGCCTCTGATAACCTACCATGACGCTGCACCCATTGCCATAAACTCTCCCCTGGAATAAAATTCATTACAAAACAATGAATATCTCCTTCTGTAAACAAGTCAGTTACTCTGACAATATGGGGATGAGGTTCAGCGCATAATTTCGCCAGCAACCTGGCTTCTTTTATAAACCGCCTGACAAATTTAGGATAATTGGGATCAAATTTCAGTGTTTCATCGGGCGTTTTAATCACCACATATTGATCCAATTTCGTGTGTAAAGCTTTGTAGGTAATCCCGAACGCACCCCGTCCCAAGGTTGACTCGATGCGGTATGTTCTATTGTGTAAGAGTTGACCTGCTGCCCACATATTGAAATTTGGATGATTTGAAAGAGGAGATTTTCCCTTATTTGTTTATTGTGCCTCATTCGTTGCCAAAACCTCAAAAAATAAGGCTCAAGGCTCAGTAGTAGCGTGACTGTCAACTTACCTCAAACCCTGACAAAGGACAAATGACTAATGACTATCTCCACCTTTAACTTGCATTGTGTCCACCTACTTAGGTTCAATGGTACTGAAATAAGCATTGTGAGATCGCCAAAACCTTTGATATGCTGTAGGGTGACTTAAGTCAGTGACATTCTACTTAGGTTCATTTCAATATTAGGCAACAGCTAGAAGGGGTTCATAGACAAGGAGCATCAGCCTTTCACCGGGGATGGTTTCCATAGCATAGGTTTTGCCGTGAGCATCAGCAAAATCAACAAGATAGGCTCGACCCTCAAAATCCATCAGAATAGTGCCGACTTGCCCAGGTATTAGTCGGATTGGCTGTTGAGTTTCTTTATGGAGTGCCTGAATTTCTTCGGTTAATGCCACAACATCATATTCTTTAAAATTCATGGTTGTATCCTCACTGATCTACAGGATAGGTATTTGTTAGTCTTGGAAACTCTTCACCTGTGCGAATGATCCAACATCCAAGTACCAAAGAGCTTCCCACGTCCGTCGTCATCAAAAATTTTACGTCATACTGGGTTCCATACTCATCCGTTTTGTGAAGGGTTGCCTCATTATTGACAGCAGATTCTAATAGAGCCGTTTCTAATAACTCTTTGTTTTCTAGCGTAATCCCTAATCTATTTCTAAATAGGTTAGCTTTGTCTTTACCCTTCGGATGCTGCATATTCAGTGAATACCGCTCCAGTTTATCTCCCAGTTTGGCTCTGTATCCATTGGGTAACTTCATGTTCTGAAACACTCAAATTTAACGATTGGGATATTAGTCCAGTCGAACGCACCTCGTCCCAAGGTTGACTTGATGCGATGTAGTCCATTGTGTAAGAGTTGACCGTCTGCCCACATAGTTTAATGTTGGATGATTTGAGAGAGGAGAATTTACCTTATCTGTTCATTCTGCCTTATCTTTCGTCCTTTTGTCTTCCTCATCCGCCCTCTTTCTCAAACAGGTAGTGGCGTGACCCAACTAAAAATAGGACTTTGTTTGTCGTGAGAACTTTAGTTCTCTAACGCCTATCTGGAGAGGGCTGAAGCCCTCACTACGAACTAAGGCTAATCGACCAAATAAGGTGTACCACGCTAGTAGGGTGGGTTAGGCGGTTATGCCATTTCAATGGTTACCCTTTAATTTGATGTCCGCCGTAACCCACCAATAACGAGTTAGGATGAGAATAAAAATTCACCAAGTCAATTTGCATCGGTTACGCTTCGCTCTCCTCACCCTACAAGAGCGACTTATCTTTTGTCCTTTTGTCTTCCTCTGATTTAGCCGTCATCAAACCAAAAATGTAGCTAAAAAAGGGTAAAATGATTGCCGCATTTGTAAAATTCAATACCGACGTATTTCTGATTTTTTTGAAATACTTTAACTCAACAGATTGAACTTTAATGGCAAACTTTTGAACTCTTTACGTGTTTACTCACCTATTGGTATTGGCGATCGCTTTCCATTTTTGCGTACTTAAGAAAAAGCCTTGCTGACGCTGATTAAAACAGGTTAGACCGATCGGTTCTACGGTGCAGTGAAACCCACCATACGCCCAAGTTTGACGTAGGGTAAGGTCGAGATCTCCTCCGGCGGTAACTGAATCGTGTCTCCAGCACAAAGGATTTCTACCTCATCCGCAGCATTTAACACTAAGCCGTTTCCCCAATCGAGGGGACAATCGTCAGGTTGCGGGGGTAGAGGCTGGATAGGCTTACCTGTAGTCAGTTCACACCGTAAGTGTTCATCCATTGCCAAACACTGAATCTTACCACTGGGGGTGGCAAATTGGGGGGTGGAGAGTATTGCATCAGTTTGGGTAGCATCGGAGATCGTTGCATTTCCCGTGGACTCAGGGATTCGAGTGGCTTCCGGTTCGGAGGTTGAAGCACTACACGCGCCCAGGATCAGGGTAAGATTCAGAACGATCGCGATCGCTCCAGAGGCATGGGTTAATGGTCTAGAATAAACAAACATTGCATAGATGAAAGAAAACGGTGGGATAACTGTCGAAATTCTAACCTGCCAATCACCCCTCACCCCCTCACCTCAGGTTGTGTGTAGTCATACATTGCGCCTACACTAATATTTATCTACACCCAGATTGCCAAGACAGTTATGAACAGTGCCTTCCTAACTCGCCTTCATAGTCCCCAACGCCCGGTTCTCGTCTTCGATGGCGCGATGGGAACCAACCTGCAAATCCAAAACCTCACCGCTGAAGACTTTGGTGGGGCGAAGTATGAAGGATGTAATGAGTATCTGGTTCATACCAAACCGGAAGCCGTGGCGACGGTACATCGTCGTTTCCTGGAAGCCGGGGCGGATGTGATTGAGACGGATACCTTTGGGGGGGCGTCGATTGTTCTGGCAGAATATGATTTAGCCGACCAAGCCTATTCCCTGAATAAAGCCGCAGCCGAACTCGCTAAAAAGGTTGCAGCGGAATTCTCCACACCCGAAAAACCCCGATTTGTCGCGGGTTCCATCGGACCCACGACGAAACTCCCCACATTGGGGCATATTGATTTTGACACAATCCAAGCCGCCTTTGCTGAACAAGCCGAAGGACTCTACGATGGCGGTGTCGATTTAATGATTATTGAAACCTGTCAGGATGTGCTGCAAATTAAAGCCGCACTGAATGGGGTGGAAGAGGTGTTTCGGAAGAAAGGGGAACGCCGCCCGATTATGGTATCGGTAACGGTGGAAGTTCAGGGAACCATGCTGGTGGGAACCGAAATTGGCGCAGCCCTGGCAATTTTGGAACGCTATCCCATCGATATTCTCGGTCTTAACTGCGCCACGGGACCCGATCGCATGAAGGATCATATCAAATATTTGTCCCAGCATTCACCCTTTGTGGTGTCTTGTATCCCCAATGCAGGGTTACCGGAAAATGTGGGCGGGAAAGCCCATTACAAGTTAACGCCGATGGAACTCAGAATGGCGTTAATGCATTTTATCGAAGACTTGGGTGTCCAGGTGATTGGCGGTTGTTGTGGAACCCGCCCCGAACATATTCAACAATTAGCCGAAATTGCCCAAACCCTGACGCCAAAAGAACGTCATCCAGAATACGAACCCGCCGCCGCTTCGATTTATTCCACCCAACCTTATGAGCAGGATAACTCATTCCTGATTGTCGGTGAACGGTTAAATGCCAGTGGGTCGAAAAAATGCCGTACTTTATTGAATAATGAAGACTGGGATGGATTAGTCGCCTTAGCTAGGGCGCAAGTCCGCGAAGGTGCCCATGTCCTCGATGTGAATGTGGACTATGTAGGACGGGATGGGGAACAGGATATGCATGAATTGGTCTCCCGTTTAGTCACCAATGTTACCTTACCCCTGGTGCTAGACTCCACGGAATGGCAAAAGATGGAGGCGGGGTTAAAAGTCGCCGGGGGGAAATGCATCCTCAATTCCACTAACTATGAGGATGGGGAGGAACGGTTCCTCAAAGTTTTAGAGTTAGCGAAACGGTATGGCGCGGGTGTAATTGTGGGGACAATTGACGAAGAGGGGATGGCGCGAACCGCTGACCGAAAATTCGCGATCGCGCAACGGGCATATCATCAAGCGATAGATTATGGGATTCCCGCCCATGAGGTCTTTTTTGACCCCCTGGCTTTACCCATTTCCACCGGAATTGAAGAAGACAGAAGCAATGGGAAAGCGACGGTTGAATCCATCCGCCGGATGCGGGAAGAATTACCCGGATGTCATATTATTTTAGGGGTGTCTAATATCTCCTTCGGACTCAATCCCGCCGCGAGGGTAGTATTAAACTCCATGTTTCTCCATGAAGCCATGGCGGTGGGGTTAGATGCAGCCATTGTTAGCGCCAGTAAGATTTTACCTGTAGCCAAAATCGAACCCGAACATCAAGAGATTTGCCGGAAACTGATTTATGATCAACGGGAGTTTGATGGCGATATCTGCACCTATGATCCGTTAGGGGAGATTACTCAGCTATTTGAAGGCAAAACCACGAAGCGCGATCGCACGGTGGATGTGAATCTGCCAATTGAAGAACGTCTCAAGCGCCATATCATCGACGGGGAACGGATTGGCTTGGATAATAGTCTAGCAAAAGCCTTAGAAACCTATCAACCGTTAGAGATTATCAATACTTTCCTCTTAGATGGGATGAAAGTCGTCGGGGAACTGTTTGGTTCCGGACAAATGCAACTCCCCTTTGTCTTGCAATCCGCCGAAACCATGAAAGCAGCGGTGGCGTATTTAGAACCGTATATGGAAAAAGAAGACGGGGAAAATAACGCCAAGGGAATTATGGTGATTGCTACGGTGAAAGGGGATGTTCACGATATTGGTAAAAACCTTGTGGATATCATTCTCACCAACAATGGGTATAAGGTGGTGAATCTGGGAATCAAGCAGCCCGTAGACAATATTATTGAGGCGTATAAAGAGCATAATGCCGATTGTATTGCCATGAGTGGGCTGCTAGTGAAATCCACGGCATTTATGAAAGATAACCTGGAGAGGTTTAATGAACAGGAAATCACCGTTCCTGTCATTTTAGGCGGTGCAGCGTTGACGCCGAAGTTTGTCTATCAGGATTGTCAGTCTGCTTATAAAGGGAAAGTCGTGTATGGCAAAGATGCGTTTTCCGACTTACACTTCATGGATAAACTCATGCCCGCCAAAGCCGCCGAAGAGTGGGATGATTTAAAAGGCTTCTTAGATGAAGTGGATGACAGTCCTAATGGCAGTAATCAGCCCTCGGACAACGGTAAATCTGATCAGAAGAAAGAGAAGCAGAAGTCATCCGCGAAACAAGCGGTTCCAGA
>JGI11783J13700_1087944_pt1 | contig 13671 bp, 13 predicted proteins | sample ElkSlonscriptome_6_FD_13700 | JGI IMG/M metagenome (IMG submission 13700)
ATCAGTTATCAGGAGCTAGGGAAGCTGGGGGAGCTGGGGAAGCTGGGGAAGCTGGGGAAGCTGGGGAAGCTGGGGGAGATGATAATAGTATTGAAGAAGTGAATTTCTAAAATCGCCACTCATGCTTGATCACCGTTGCCGCATTTTACTGGTAGAAGATGACCCCGATGACCTCGAGAAACTGGAAAAACTCATAACCAATGCCAAATCTCCCTCATTTAGCAGAGGATTTGAACTCATTTGTGCTGAGACACTAGAAGAGGGAAGAGGTTATGTGACGCAAGGAGGTATCGATGTCGTGCTTTTAGATTTAATGTTACCCGATAGTCGGGGCATGGATACACTCCGACAAATGCAGCAAACTGCACCCGATGTACCGATTATCGTCCAAAGTACTCTCGAAGATGAGCGAGTTGCGGTTAAAGCCCTAGAATTGGGGGCTTGTGGGTATTTGGCAAAGGCGAAGCTAAATACCAGTTTACTCATCTACGCGATTCGCGCCGCCTTAGAGCGACAATATCAACTGGCTCAACTCGAACATCATCAGCAGCAGCAAGAGCTCGAAGAGTTAGAAAAGTTAATCTCTGGCGAGATTAACTCGACGCCAAAATCGTCTAGTGTCGAATCCCTGCGCCAGAGAATGCCCGATGTAGTGGAGGAACTCCGGCAACATTATGGTGATTTAATGGAATGGGCATTAGAAGAACGTGTCTATAAAGTTGACCATCAGTTATCGATGCATCTGACTAATTTCGCCGAACAGTTGGGATTACTCCAAGCTTCCCCCCGTGATCTGATAGAACTACATACAACAACCTTAAAACAAAAAAGCCAAGGGATTAATCAACGTAAGGCACAAGCTTATACCGCAGAAGGACGATTTTTACTCTTAGAACTTATGGGCAATTTAACCGCTTACTATCGGAGATATTTTATTGGATTGAGTAAAATTAACTTAGAAAAAGATGCTAACACATTCAGTCATTGATAAAAAGCAGTATGTTAAAGTCCATGATTACTCTAGCATGTGTAAACAATATCAGCTCAAGCTTTATGTTACTGGAGATACGCCCCGATCGCAACGCGCGATCGCCAACTTGTATCGACTCTGTGATCAAGAACTGCCGGGTCAATATAAAATAACGGTTATTGATGTGACTAAATCTCCCCAACTGGCGGAGGCGGAACATATTTTAGTGACACCGACCTTAATTAAAGAATTTCCCAATCCTGTCCAGCGAATCGTGGGCGATTTGTCCGACACGGAAACGGTTTTATGGGGGTTGAATATCGGAATCAGCCTCAATACGATTGAGCAATAGCTCCTCTGATGCTATTCTATATTTCCCACATTCACTAAAGCAGCAACGGAATGACTCAACAGCAACTGCCAGATTTTATCGAAAAAGTAAAAACAGGCATTTATGGCTTTGATCTATTATCGGAAGGAGGACTCCCTAAAGGTCGAACCACCTTAGTGGCAGGTACAGCAGGCAGTGCAAAAACCATTTTTGGCTGTCAGTTTCTGGTTGAGGGAATCAGAGAAGGACAAAATGGTGTCTTTGTCACCTTTGAAGAATCCCCCAAAGCCATTCGCAAAAATATGCGCGGATTTGGTTGGGATATTGAACAATGGGAAGCTGAAAAAAAATGGGCATTTGTTGATGCGTCTCCAAAAACAGGGAATCAACCCTTAGTTAGTGGTGAATATGATCTCGGTCCCTTGCTGGCTCGCTTAGAATATGCAATAGAACAAGTCCAGGCACAACGAGTTTCTATGGATTCCTTAGGAGCTGTGTTCTCTTATGTACCCAATATAGCTCAAGTACGCGGCGATTTATTTGATATTGCTTGGGCGCTACGAGAACGGGAGATTACGTCAGTATTGACCTCAGAACGGACTCAAGAATATGGGGACATCAGTCGCTATGGTGTAGAAGAATTTGTGGCGGATAATGTGGTCATCTTACGGAATGTATTGGTGCAAGAGAAACGTCGCCGCACGATTGAAATTCTCAAATACCGAGGTACTCCTCATCAACATGGTGAATTTCCCTTTACGATTTTGCCCAATCAAGGCATGGTTGTTCTTCCCCTAACAGCCACTAAATTAGAGCGAAAATCCTCCAACCAGCGAGTTACATCAGGCAATGCTGAATTAGATGGCATGTGTGGAGGTGGGTTTTTCCGCGATTCGATTATTCTGGTATCGGGAGCGACAGGTACGGGCAAAACCTTAACCGTAACCGAATTTTTGGCAGGGGGTATTAACCAGGGAGAACGATGTTTGCTCTTTGCCTTTGAGGAAAGCCGGGAGCAGCTATTTAGAAATGCTTCAGGTTGGGGCGTTGATTTCGAGTCGATGGAACAAGAGGGCAACCTGAAGGTTGTTTGTCGCTATCCTGAAGAAACAGGGCTGGAAAATCATCTGGTGAAAATCAAGCAACTGATCGAAGAGTTTCAGCCGCAACGGGTGGCAGTGGATAGCCTTTCGGCATTGGAAAACATTGCCCCTTTTAAAGGATTTCGGGAATTTGTACTCAGCCTCAATGCTATCCTCAAAGACCAGCGAATTATGGGACTACTCTCGGCGAATACAACATCGCTAATGGGCGGGATGTCGATCACAGAATCCCATATTTCCACCAATACGGATTCAATTATATTACTGCGCTATGTAGAAGTTTATGGAGAAATTCGCCGGGGCTTAACGGTGCTAAAAATGCGCGGTTCAAAACATGATAAAGAAATTCGTGAGTTTACCATTGATGAAAACGGTATGTACATCGGCAAACCATTCCGCAACATTACGGGCATTCTCTCAGGTAATCCGACCTATATGACTCAGAGTGAAATTGACCGCCTAGGTAGTTTGTTTGAAGAGAGTTAAGACATGCAAGGAGAGCGGTGTAGAGACGTAGCATGCTACGTCTGGGAGCAGGGGGAGCAGGGGGAGCAGGGGGAAGCGGGGGGAGTTCACTCAAAACGTTTCCAGTTAACTGTTCCCTGTTCCCTGTTCCCTGTTTCCTGTTCCCTATTCCCTGTTCCCTATTCCCTGTTCCCTGTTCCCTGTTCCCTGTTTCCTGTTCCCTATTCCCTATTCCCTGTTCCCTAACCATCGACAAATGACAAATGACAAATGACTTGAACCTTCTAATTCTACAAGACTCGGCTCTGGCAACAGAACCAATACTGTCGTTATTATCTGAAGCTGGGCTGACGGTGACGTGGCAGCGCGTCAGCACAAAAGCGGAGTATTTGGAACACCTGAATCCAACGGTTGACCTAATTTTAATCGACTATCCTTTAGCCGAATTTGATGGGATCGAAGCACTGTCTTATTTGCAAGAACTGGAGCTGAATATTCCTGTAGTTATCATTAGTCATAGTAACCGTGTGTCTATCGCTGTCGATTATATGAAAGCTGGCGCAACAGGCTATCTGCTTCACGAGCAAGTGCCACAGCTTTCTCAAGTTGTCAAGCAGGCATTAAATGCAAAGGACAGTGAATCCCAAGTCAAAACCCAGGATACCCTTGACTCTGTAGATTTAAAGCAACAGTTGCAAGTCCAAACCGCAGCAGTAGCGAAACTCTCAGAACAAACCCAACAGGACAATTTAGAAAAGGAAAAGATAAAAGCAGCACTGGTCAAAAGTGAGGCACAGTTTCAGGTTTTAATCTCCAAGAATCCAGATGGAATTATCGTAATCGACACCGGGGGTATTGTCCGGTTTATCAACCCAGCCGCCCAGTCACTCTTTAGTCGTCAAGAAGACGAACTTTTGGGTCAAGTCTTGGGCTTTCCAGTCGTGGGCGAGGATAACACGGAAGTGGATGTGCGGACAGGTACTGGAGAAAATCGAGTGGCTCAGATGCGGGTGGTGGAAATTGAATGGCAAGGAAAGGAAGGCTACCTGGTTTCCCTGAGAGATATTACTGAACAAAAGCAAGTAGAAGAAGAGAGGATTCAACTCTTAGAAAAAGCCGAAGCCGCCAACCGGATTAAAGATGAATTTCTGGCGATTGTGTCCCACGAATTGCGTACTCCCCTCAATCCAATTCTGGGCTGGTCAAAACTACTGCGGACGAGAAAAATGAATCAGGATAAGGTGGATAAGGCTTTAGAAACGATTGAACGGAATGCTTCCTTGCAAGCCCAACTCATCGATGATTTACTGGATGTTTCGCGGATTTTACGCGGTAAGTTGAACCTGCAAACCTTGCGGGTAGACTTGGCGCGGGTGATTCAAGCGGCTATTGAAACGATGCGTTTAGCCGCCGCCGCCAAGTCGATTGAGATTGACACCCAATTGGATTCAACGGTAGGATTTGTGTCGGGTGATCCCAACCGCCTCCAGCAAGTGGTGTGGAATTTGCTTTCCAATGCGGTGAAGTTTACGCCCAGGGGGGGACGCATCACGGTGCGATTGCAAGCAATTGACTCCCAGGCGCAAATAAAAGTCAGCGATACCGGGCAGGGAATCAGTCCCGACTTTTTTCCCTACATCTTTGATTATTTTCGGCAAGAAAATAGTACCACAACCCGGAGTGTTGGTGGGTTGGGGTTGGGGTTAGCAATTGTCCGCCATTTGATTGAACTGCACGGGGGGAGAATTGAGGCAGAAAGTGACGGAATTGGACAGGGCGCAACGTTTACGGTTACGTTACCTCTACTGTCAGTTTCGCCCATTAATACTCAGAATTCCTCGCCCGATGATGAGGGTTTAGATTTAACCGATGTGACGGTACTCCTGGTGGAGGATGAGGTGGATACGCTCGACTTGCTCACGATTATCTTAGAAAGCTATAGTGCCAGGGTTAAGGGGGTGACTTCAGCAAATGAGGCGCTTTTTGTGTTTTCTCAAGGGCAACCTGATGTGCTAATTAGTGATATTGGGATGCCAGGAATGGATGGCTACGAGTTAATTCGCCAGGTGAGAGAACTCCCACCCGATCGCGGCGGGTTAGTTCCAGCGATCGCACTGACGGCGTATGCAGGAGAAACGGATTACGAACGGGCATTATCGGCGGGGTTTAATCGTCATCTCTCCAAGCCAATTGAACCCGATCAGATCGTGGATGCGATCGCGAATTTGATTCAGTGATAAAAACGCCGGAAACGATGGCTTGGATACTGCTGGCGAATCAGGGGTCAGACCCCTGATTCGCCAGCAGTATCAAGGGGGGCTAGGGGGGATCTATATACTCGACATAACCTCCCGCGCGGCTTCTAGCGTGCGGTCAATATCCTCATCGGTGTGCGCCAAGGAGGTAAATCCTGCCTCAAACTGGGACGGTGCCAGATAAATTCCCCGTTCTAACATGCCACGATGGAAGCGGCTAAACTTGGCTAAATCCGACGTTTTGGCATCGTCGTAATTACGCACAGGACCGCCGGTGAAAAACATGCCAAACATGGCACTAATTTGTCCACCGCAAGCCGAATGTCCGGTTTCTTTGGCAATTTGTAATAACCCCTCGGACAGCTTTTTGGTGATTTTGTCCAGCTGTTCGTAAGTTCCCGGCTTTTGCAATAACTCTAGGGTTTTAATCCCAGCCGTCATCGCCAAGGGATTACCGGAAAGGGTGCCGGCTTGGTACATCGGACCAGCAGGTGCAACCATGGACATAATATCTTTACGTCCCCCATAAGCACCCACAGGTAAACCCCCACCAATCACTTTACCCAATGTGGTTAAATCGGGAGTGACGCCAAATTTTTCTTGAGCGCCGCCGTAGGCAATCCGGAAACCCGTCATCACTTCATCAAAGACTAACAGGGAACCATGTTCCTGAGTAATCAGGCGTAAGCCTTCCAGGAATCCAGAATCAGGGGGAACAAAACCAGAGTTACCAACTACGGGTTCAAGAATCACCCCAGCAATACTATCTGGATTGGCTTCAAAGAGAGATTTGACGGATTCCAAATCGTTGTAAATGGCAGTCAGGGTGCTAGCTGTTGCGGATTTAGGGACACCGGGAGAGTCGGGTAAGCCCAGGGTGGCAACTCCAGAACCGGCTTGCACGAGCAGCATATCGGCGTGACCATGGTAACAGCCAGAGAATTTGATAATTTTATCTCTGCCTGTAAAGGCACGCATCAGGCGAATGACTGCCATACAAGCTTCCGTACCGGAATTGACAAACCGCACCATGTCGATACTGGGAACGGCTTCAATCACCATGGAGGCTAAAACGTTCTCTAGCGCAGAAGGGGCACCAAAGCTTGTGCCTTTTTCTAGAGCGTCGTGCAGGGCACAAATGACCTCTGGGTGGGTATGACCGCAAATGGCGGGTCCCCAAGTGCCAACATAGTCAATGTACTGATTGCCATCGACATCCCATACGTAGGCACCCTTAACCCGGTCAAATACAATGGGTTGTCCGCCAACAGACTTAAATGCCCGAACTGGTGAACTGACACCTCCCGGCATCAGGTTTTGGGCTGTTTGGAAAATTTCTTCTGATTTCGTGGTTGTCCAAGACGAGGTGGTAACCAAAACTGTCTCCTGTTATTCGATGCTTATCTCTATCAGGATAAAGTTTAGTGGTGATTCGGGAAATAGGGGTAAGGGGGTTAACTTACGCTGCAAAGCAGGAGGAGTAGGGGAAGCAGGGGAAGCAGGGGAAGCTGGGGGACACCTCGACTTCGCTCGGCGTGTCAGCTGGGGGAGCCGGGGAAGCCCTATATAATAGGTGTTCCGAGGGAACTATGAACTGCATCGGCAGCAGGGACACCCTCGCTGAAAATTAGGATTGCCCTTCGCCAAATTAGGGACAATCGCGATTAGAAATAGTTCTATCGGGTAGAGTAGTATTACAAAATACTGCACCACCGAGGAAGGCTTGGGTTAGATCAGCATTTTTTAGACAGAGGATGCTTCGCTTTTGTTGCATGGGAGAAGGGGAACCGGATTCTCTTGCTTCCCTCTTGCTTCCCTCTTGCTCCCCTCTCCCAAGCTTGCTATGCATTACCCACATCTTTCTTTAAACCCGCCCCGACTTAACCCTTTTGCCATCTGCCTTCTCTACCAAAGACGATTACGACTGGCGTTAACTCGCGCTCCCTGAGTGCGATTAACTTCATCCAAAAATATCTCGGTTTCCTCAACTAAACGATTCAACTCTAGACAATCTGCACAAGCCGGATTCCGATTTCCCGGTTCTCTAGCAAATCGACGCGGAGCCTCTGGCTGAACCGCATTACAGCAACCCTCAGCCGCTTCTTCTAAGGCTTGATCCAGACGACGGGCATTCTCTAATATAGCTGGATCTAATTCGCCATCTTGATCAAAAATAGGTGCAGTATTATTCCAGATATTCGTTCCGGTAATATCTGACTGGTTGGGGGGTTGAGCATTGGTAGATGGTGTGATTAACCCAGTACCCATGACTAACGTTGTTATTGTCCAAACTATCCGTTGCTTTACTTTCATCACATTCACTCCATATTCCAATTTATACAACACTCAACACTTAGTCAGGGCGGGTTTTGCACAAACGTTATCATCAATGCAAAAAGAAAGTCCCATTACCCGCCCCTACGTCAGGGTAGATTTTGCACAAACGTTATCATCAATGCAAAAAGAAAGTCCCATTACCCGCCCCTACGTCAGGGTAGATTTTGCACAAACGTTATCATCAACAGCGAAAAGAAAGTCCCATTACCCACCCCTACATACTCAAAACTTAAACGCGAACCCTGCACCCAAAACAAATCGCGCCCCATCCCCAGCCCCCGCAATATCTCGCAATGCTGGGGTAATCACCAATGGGATATTTTTAAAGGGAGCAATGGACACACCCACGCCCAAGTCTTGTCCCGTCCATTCAGCAATTAAACTCACAGGTTCAGCCACCCGCACCGCAACGTTACCAAATACATTAATCGTGCCATTATCATCCTCTACCGCCTCCTCCGTGCGAAACTGTCCATTACCGATTCCCGCCGTTATTGCCACGCGACTAAAGGGTTGATTAATATCCTCTCGCGTCCGAATAATTTTACTCACCACGCCATAAACGGAATTCTCAAAGTCATTATCATCACCCAGGTTAAGAAAGCCATTCCAACCCGCTGCAACTGCCCAACCTTGGGGTAAGCGACGATGCACTTTAGCGTTAAAACCACCACTGCCAAAATCTCGATTAGAGCCGAAACTAGCAAGTGTGTATGAAAGTTCTACCCCCACAGACTTCTCAGCATCACCCAACCCAATCCCAATGCCTAACGCCCCATCATCAACATCACTATAGCGGGTGCGTTCTTGATAGGTAGCGCTAACAAACCCTGTATTGCGATGAGCGCCATAAGCGGTGGGAATGACAATACTCAAAGCTGGGGAGGCACGTAAGGGTTCTTGAGTGTCTATATCTTCTAGCGATCGCAACTCTTCTTGCAAGCGGTTAACGTCCCGACAGGGTGCGGGTTGTGTCGGATTGGGCGCTTGTGCCAAAATCATGGGTTGAGTTGCACGACAGGGCTTTTTCGGACTATTGGCAACCGATTGTCGGTTTTGCCGTTCATCCTGATTCCCCTGACTTTCCCGATCTATGGCAAAGGTCTTGACATGAGGCTCATCTCGTGCATCTTTGAATTTAGAGTTTGTAGTAAGCGCTTTAGCGCTTCTGGCACTAAAGTGCCTACTACGAAACTCAACCTGATTGTCCTCGATTGAGGATTGGTGATGAGTGATGGGTGACTGAAGACTGGGTAATTCTTCTGGTTTTTCCATTTCCCCATCTCTATCCGATTGGTGAACCTGTCGAACCACTGGCTTCACAACGGCTTCTGGCGCAAATTCCTGGACAATGATCGTCTCTGGTGAGGTAACAGTTTGAGGGTTAGGGGTTGATGGGGCGGATGATTCTACCTGGGTTTCACTGGCTGCGATCGCGCTTGGCACAATAGTATCAGGCTGATAGGTCGTCTGCACTGAAGATTTTGCCCAGGCGGGATGAGAAAAAGCGGGGGCAGCCATTGCCGCTACGCTATAGAGGGCAAGACTCGACACATTCTGTAGAGAGGTGTTCAGGCGGCGATTAGCTTGTTTATTTAACGGAACAGAGTGATGTTCCCTTGTGTAACATTTATTAGCAGGATGTAAATTTTGATAACGACCATTCGCATTCAGTTTGGCTGTCACAGTCTTCAATCCTTCCAAGGGTGTTGTCTTGTTCTACAGAAATTGTCTTCTGGATCAGGACAAAACTAGCCACCCCGGAAAGGTCGCGTCAACTGGGTTATTTTCTTTTCGCCAGAGATTCCCCTGCCTTCTTATGAATTATGACAATTGAATCAAATGCTTATGACTTCAATCTGATTCCTCAGAGTAATTATACAGAATTATACAGAATTATACAGAATTATAATGATTTTAAAAAGTTTATAAATTATCTTGAACACAGAAAAAATTAATAAAAAATGCCGATAAAATAAATAACGGAATTCATTAAGCCAAAACATCTGTGATTTACATCTTGCCTAAGTCGCTTGGTAAAAATAAACTATATTAATTTATGTAAATATTTCTCAACCCCTGACGAATGACCAATGACCAATGACCAATGACGATCCCCGCCTTTAACCTTAATTTTTCCCACCTACTTAAATAAATATGCCTCGACCTACCATATACATCGCGATCACCAACCATGGCTTTGGTCATGCGGTTCGTGCGGCTTGTGCCGCCGCCGCCATCCAAAATCTCTGTCCAGACATCCTACTAATTTTAGTCACCACAGCCCCCCGTTGGTTATTGGACTCTTATATTCCCGGAGATTTTATTCATCGCCCCCGCGCCTTTGATATTGGCGTGATTCAGTCGGATAGCTTGACCATGGATAAGGCGACGACATTGGCAAAACTTAAGCAAATTCGTGCCTCAGAAAATTCAATAATTGCCGGTGAAGTTAATTTTATCCAAACCAATCGTGTCGGACTTGTACTAGCAGATATTCCTCCCTTAGCTGCCAAAATCGCTACAACAGCAGGGATTCCCGGTTGGATGATGAGTAACTTTGGCTGGGACTTTATTTACCGGGCGTGGGGTGGAGAATTTGTCGAGATTGCCGATTGGATTGGTGAGTGTTATGGCGTTTGCGATCGCTTGTTTCGTCTCCCCTTACACGAACCGATGACAGCATTCCCCCAGATCACCGATGTCGGACTTACAGGTGGGATACCCAGTTATCCAGTCAGCCAGTTGCGAGAAAGGCTGGGTTTAACCTCACCCCCAGAGAAAACAGTATTACTCACCTTTGGTGGACTTAGTTTACAGCAAATTCCCTACAATACGCTGTCCCAGTTTCCTGACTGGCAATTCATCACCTTTGATCCCCATGCCCCCGATTTACCCAATTTAGTGAGAATTTTGGGTCGAGACTATCGCCCTGTGGATATGATGCCCTTGTGTGGACGAGTGGTGTCTAAGCCAGGATACAGCACCTTCGCCGAAGCGCTACGTCTAGACATTCCCATCGTCTCCCTCACCCGCAAAGATTTTGCCGAATCTCCCTTGCTACTGGAAGGTATTCAAAATTATGCGTACCATCAAATTGTGACCCCCAAAGAATTTTTCCTAGGTCACTGGGAATTTTTACACCAATCTCTCAATCCTCCCAGACAATCCCAGCCTATCGCTAAAGATGGGGCTGACGCGATCGCACAAGCTGTTGTCCATTATTTACAATCTCACTCATCTTCCTAACCTGACATGATAGCTACTGTGAATTCTCTGCTAGACAAAACCGCACCTACCTCGAAAACCTCAGATGCATCAGAAACGCCCAAGACAAGCAATAGTCCAGAAGCCACTGAAACCCTAGATAAACCAAAAACGCCAGAGACTACAGAGAAGCCGAAGACGGCTAAAACGCCCAAGACAACCGAAACCGCAAAAAACCAGAAAGGTTCAGAACACCCTGAAACGGTTAAACCTGCCCAACCCCCTAAAACCCCAGAGGCGACTAAGACGAAAACAGCCAAGACGACGAAAACCACTAAGACGACCAAACCCTCAGACCATAAAAAAGAGGGTAAAGAGAGTTCCACATCGTCTACCCTGGAATTAGCTGCTCATGATGTCCGCTTGGTCATTGATCAGCAACGGGAGCAAAGCCAAACCTTAACCACGAAGTTAAATATCTTATTTGTTACCAACGGCGCTTTGTTCACTAGCTTAACCATATCACGGTTATTATTCTTTCCCAACGGGTTTAGCCTTGCCGAACTTTTCGGATTTCTGGTAAATTTTACCTTGCTGATCAACGCCTTCCTACCGCGCCAGTTAGCCGTTAGCCCTAATTTAGGCGATAAGAAATTTTTGGAACGTTATCTCGTCCTGTCGCCAGATGAATATCAACTGCGAATGATTGTTAACCTAGTAGAGACCTATAATGCAAACAAGCAGCGATTGGAGGATGTCTCATCATCCTTACAATATTCTGCCTATGTGACCTGGGGGTTAGCCTTGGTTATTACCCTGCATGTTGTAGGGATTTACTTCGTGCCGTTGATTGACCTGAGTAGTTTTGGCTAGGTCTTGCGATTATGACTTCTCAACACGTTCACAAAAACTCTTCTGGGAAACGGTTAAATTTACCAGAACCCGACGCAGACAACATCACGGTGTTGACGCGCAACCTGCCCAACAAGCCAATTCTACCGTGGAATCGTTATGATTCTCCTTGGCGGGACCCTCAGGTGAAACAGGCGGATGAGTCTGAGGTACTAGATGATCAGGTATCGGATACCGATGAGGAAGACAGTTCTGAACAGGTTATGGCTGACACAGATGAGGAATTGGAGGATGAGATTGAGGATGACACAGATGAGGCAGAATTGGTAGAGGTGGTTACTGAGTTCGTCGAAACATCGGTAACTAATGAATGTGATCAAGAATCCGATGAAACAGAAGCGTTAGAAACCTTAGAACAGGTAGAATCCGTCGAGATAGAATCTGAAGCACTCGATATTCCCTTGGAAGACGAATTGGATGACGTGGAAAACGTCGATGAGGACGATCCTTTAGTCGCTCACTTATCAGAGAAATTAGGAATTGGCGATCGCGAAGAAGACGATGAAGAGGATGACGAAGAATTCCCTGAAGACGAAGAACACGAACTCAAGCAACTGGGTTAGCCTTCTAGCCTAGAATTGAGACTCTATGTCCTAATCTAATGAATCGATGACCCATTATCAACAGAAATTTACAATTAAGACAACCGCAAAATCTTTTACCCGAATCACCTCAAACATCAAAGACATCGTTGAGGAGTCAGGTATTGACACCGGACTTTGTACCGTATTTTTGCGCCACACCTCAGCCAGTCTGGTGATTCAAGAAAATGCTGACCCCGATGTACTGACAGATTTATCAAATTTCTTTGCCAAATTAGTGCCAGAAGATGGCAGCTACATCCACGATACCGAAGGACCCGATGATATGCCTGCCCATATCCGGACAGCGTTAACTAAAACCTCAGAACAGATTCCTATTGACAATGGCAGATTGGTTTTAGGAACGTGGCAAGGAATTTATATTTGGGAGCATCGACAATATAGACACAATCGGGAAGTTGTGGTTCATATTTCTGGAGATTGATTTGGTAAGGGTTAAGTAGGTGGGGATTGTCATTTGTCATACTCGCTCCCTTGAGAAGCAAGCTACGTTTATGTCATTTGTAAGGGTTTGAGGGTTGTTTCCATAATTTAATCGGGTTGAGTTTATTGTCACCGACCTACTTATATCACATCCACTTTGATCACTTTCTTTATAAGAAAATAAAGCACGACACAAAAAAGCAATCCTAAGGGATAAAACATGGCGCAGCAACTTTTGGAACTGGATACTGATGATGGGGGTACAATTCTGGTAGCGGTAGACGTGTCAGAATCCGCCGTGGGTCAGGTAGCAACGCCTGGAGAACCGCCAATTAAGAAACTCGATCGCAGCTTTAATATCATCCAAGCTTTAATTGTACGCGGTTGTCGCCCGTTGACGAAAGCTTTTAAACAATTACACCAAGAAACCCAAGCCACGGATGCGGAAGTGGAATTTGGGATTAATTTTACCACCAAAGGGAATGTGTATCTGGTGGAATCGTCGGGAACGGCAACGCTTAAGGTTAAAGTGAGTTGGAAGATGGATCAACAGAAACGGTAATCAAGCCTGATGAGTTGGGAACAGGTAAAACGGGCAACGGTTGCGATCGCGTCGGTTGAGGATGGTATTATCCGAGGGACAGGGTTTTTTGTCTCGTCTGATGGGTATTTGCTCACCTGCGCCCATGTGGTGGAAGCGGCTGGTGGCTGGGAACAAGTACGAGTGCAGGGGAAATCAGTTTCCTTGGTGTATCTGGGAGACAGTCGCCAGGATGATTTTGCCGTCTTGCAGATAACTGGGTATCAGGGGGAAGGCGTTCCGTTGTCCCTCTTAGTTACACCAATGCACCGCTTCTTAAGTATCGGTTATGGGCGTCCAGATTTTCCAGAAGGGGCGTCCATTGATGGGGCGATTACCGATATGAATCCCCAAGCCAATTTTGCTAATTTACCCATGCTGCGGCTGCGGGTAATGGCAGATGCTCAACGGGTACAGGGAGGCTACAGCGGTTCCCCTGTCTTTGATGCAGAAACTCAGGTGGTGATAGGGTTAATTGCCGCTTAT
>JGI11783J13700_1087970_pt1 | contig 13643 bp, 11 predicted proteins | sample ElkSlonscriptome_6_FD_13700 | JGI IMG/M metagenome (IMG submission 13700)
TACCTGAGCAAGGTGATGCCATACTTATGAAGGATGCTACCCCATTTCCTTGCACTTTATCCACTGTCAATATGGCTCAAAGCATTGATAGCTAAGGGTTTCGGCTTTGTGCAGCAAGCCCTATTTAGCGACAATGAATTCATCATTGCTTTCGAGGATAAACTTGTTGGGGGGTCTATAGTCTTCTTCCGCAAGATCCCCGACTTTCCAAGAAGTCGGGGATCTATATACACCTGGTTGGTAGGGGCGGGTTTTGACTACTAACATTTTTTGTCACCTAAATGTGACTAAACCCGCCCTGACGAATGACGAATGACATAAACAAATGACTATTAAATCTCAGCCATATCTTGGGAACGCTCCAACCAAATCGCTCTCAATCCCGCCGCTTTAGCCCCCTGATAATCCTCCCGCAAACTATCACCAATATGCCATGCTTGTGAAGGTTCACACTCATAGTTCTGTAAGGCGCGAGTAAAAATTTTGGGATCAGGTTTAGCCACCCCTGCTTCTGTAGAAATGGTGATTGAACTGAAAAATTCATCCAGATTCAGGGCTTTTAGCACTAAGTAAAGGCGAGAATCAAAATTTGACAAAACACCTAGCTTAATATCAACTCGCCGCCACGCCTCCAGCGCTGGGATAACGTCTGGATAAATAAACCAGGGTTCGGCTGTGGCAAAGTGGGTGTAAAGGTGGTCAAAAAAATCGGTAAAGTCGGCAAACTGTTCCAGAACACCGACTTTTTGGAACGTGCGAAGGGCAATCACGCGCCACCATTCAAATTCACATTGAGGAATCTCTTGAGAGTCTGTGTCGGGAAAAACTAAGGGATCAGTCGCAGCAAAAGCCTGGAAAAAGGCATCGTTAACCAGTTTCGGTGGTACATTCACATTAAACTGGCGAGCGATCGCACTGTAAACCTGACCGACACTTCCGCGCACCCCAAATAATGTACCGACGGCATCGAGTAAAATGACTTTGGGATTGGTCATTTGTCATTCGTTATTTGTCATTTGTCTTATTGTTCTCCCACTTGATCGGGGCGGGTTTAGTTCAATTAAGGGTTTTCTCCTCAATGTTATCGGTAAAACCCGCCCCTACATCCCTCGTGCGCTATGCCCTCTTTCCAAAGTGAAGAGTCAAAATGTTCTTACCCCTCATGTTTTAGCAGATTTAATAAAGGTTGTGCCATCCAATTTAAACTAACTTTGAGCTGATGGTCTAGGGTGGGCATACGATAAAGATAGGCAAGACGCCGCGCTAGGTGGGCGAAGACCCCATCAAGTTTTAATCCTAACCCAGTCAGTGTCGCGTTGTCTGTCCCTAATGTCATCATCTCGCCTAAATGCTGGTAGCGGAAGGGGAGTAAGGGACGCCCGGTTAGAGATGCCCAAATATTCCAAGCAGCGTAATCGGCTTGCTGGAAGGCAGATTGAGCCGTATTGGGGACTTGTTGACCGGTGATGTCTCGACAATCGGCTAGATCCCCTAAAGCATAAAGTTCGGGATGATCCACCACTTGTAGGGTTGGGGTGATCATGAGTTGACCCCGGTGGTTTTGTTTAAAGGGGAGCGATCGCACGACGGGGGCGACTGTGGTGCCAACAGTCCATAACACGATATCAACCGGAATGGTATCTACCTGTCCTTTGTAAAGTAGAGAAATAGTATCGGCGCTGATCGCCTCTACTGAGGTGTCTAGGTCAATCCATACCTTTCGCTCATTTAAAGCCTGTTGTGAGGCTTCACGGTTAAATTCGGGAGAGGTTTTCAGAATCATCTCACCCTGTTCAATTAACCGGATGCGTCCGCGTTCTCCTAACCGTTCAGCGAGTTTGCAGGCGAGTTCCACGCCACTATATCCACCACCGACAACCGCGACACGGATTTTTTCCGTATCAGATTCTTCGAGAATGCGTAACCGTTCTTCTAAACGATAAGCATCTGCGATCGCCCGAAAGGGAATGGCATGTTCAGCCACACCGGGGACGCTTTCCATCGGTGTAACTCCACCTAAGGATAAGACTAGGCGATCGTAAGCAAACTCTACGCCATCCTGCAATTGTACCCGCTGTTGCTCACTATCAATCCCCATCACCGTCGCTTGGGTGAAGCGTACCCCAGTATTTGCCAGGAGTTCTTCAAAGGGTGGGGCAATTTCCCAGGTTTGCAGTTCACCTGTCAGGAGTTCGTACAGCAGGGGCATAAATACGAAGCGATCGCTTTGATCAACGAGTATAATTTCTGGCTGCTGTGACGTTTCCCAAGGGAGTTGGCTTAAGCGCAGGGCAGTATAAAGCCCCCCAAAGCCTCCACCGAGAATACATAATCGGGTTGTTTGGTCACTCATTATTGAATGGGCGGATTATCCGTGGTAGGGGAACTTCCTTCCAGGATAGCAAGAGGCAGTGTAGAGACGTAGCATGCTACGTCTCTACACCACGTTAGATATCGCCGCGAATTTCTTCGACTACACCATCTCGTAGGAGAATTTCGACCTGCATTTTGCGAACCAGGTTATCTCCGGCTTCAACGCGGAAGAAGCTTTCGATCTGACCTTGATTGACTTCTTGGTCAAGTTCGAGCATCTGTACCTGTTGAAGTTGCTGGAGTTGCTGGTTTTTTTGCTCTAGCAGCTCACTTTTCTTTTGATTGACCTGCAATTGAATACTTTCGATTTGCTGCTTGACTTGAGGACCCGGAGGATTCACACTTTGCTTTTGAATTTCCGCGATCGCCCGTTGCCCTTGCATGTCCAACTGTTGAAGTTGAGAGTCCAGTTGGTTAATTTGTCCCTGGAGTTGTTGTTGTACCTCCTCCTTCCAGCGGGGTGTGACAATGGCTTTAATATTAACCGGTCGCTTCAAGAGTAGGTTGGATTGAGATTCTTTGGATTGAGATTCTTCTGTAGGCATATAGGTATTTCTCAGTAGGTCGTTCCTTTCTGACTTCAATACGGCAGTTTGGGCAATGGCGTGGGACTTATTGCCTCCCCCAATCCCCCACCGCAAGTTAAAAAGGTAAGGGTTAATCCGACTAACAGGATAACCCAAAGTTTAGGGGCATAATCATGTTAAGAGCCACAGGCAACTTGCCAGCAGACTCTTTCACCCTATTTCCCCGCAATAGGGGCGAACATCCCGTTAATGATATCGCGATATCGTTGAGTAACAACGAGTCGCCGGATTTTCAGTGTTTGAGTCATCATGCCATTTTCTATGGAAAAGGGTTCTAAAATCAGCGCAAATTGACCAATTCGATCATCAGGGCGATAGCCCGGTCGATTTTTGACTTCCCGGTTCAATTCTTGCCGGAATAGGTTCTGCACCTCTTTACTTTTCAGCTCAATACCCGTCCGGAACGACTCGCTGTCCTCGTTCGTATCGGAGTTGGGCAAGTTTAGGGTAACATTTTCAGCGGCTGCCCACTGTTGCAGGGCGTCTAGATTCGGCACAATTAACGCACCGAGCGATCGCTGATCTTGACCCACTAGCATAATTTGTTCGATATAGGGACTTCGCAGACAGGCATCTTCAATCGGTTGCGGCTCGATATTTTCGCCGTTGGTCAATACGATGGTATCTTTTGCCCGTCCTGTCAAGACTAAATCATGGTTGGGCGTCACCCATCCTAAATCTCCGGTATCAAACCATCCCTCGGAGTCAATGGCTTTTGCTGTTGCCTCTGGGTTTTTATAATACCCTTGCATCACTTGGGGTCCTTTGACCAAAACTAACCCCTGTTCGCCTGTGGGTAAGGGTTTCCGGGTTTCGGGATCAACAATGCGAATCTGGGTTCCGGGCATGGGAAGTCCGGAGGAACGGCGCAGATTCCGTTCCATCCGGCGAACGTTCGTCACAGGAGAGGTTTCGGTGAGTCCATACCCCACCAGAATCTCAATCCCGGCAATTTCAAAGAAGTTTTCTAAATGCATTGCCAGGGAACCCCCACCACTGATAATGGTTTTGATTTGACCCCCGGTTGCCTCCCGCACGGTTTGATAAATGAGTTTGTCGGCTAATTTGTGGGCGGGTAATAGGAGTGAGGCTTGGATGCTGGCGCTAAGACGTTCTAGGGGACTAGGATTAAGCTGGTTCAAGTCTAACCCTTGGGCGATTCGCCGCGCTTTAATATAACGCTGACTGATATCCAGTAAGGTGAACACTAATTTTTGCTTGTTCGGTGGTTGCTCCCGAAACTGCTTTTGCACCCCATCATAAATCGATTCCCACAGCCGAGGAACGCCGATCATGTAGATGGGTTTAAAGGCTTTGAGATCGGCTTTGACATGGCGAATCGTGGTGTAAATTTGGGTACATCCTTGGGAGAGGAGGAAGTATTCAACGGTGCGTTCGTAGACATGCCACGTCGGTAAAATACTTAAGACGCGATCGCCCGGTTTGGGTTGGAGGACGATACCAAATGTAGTCACTTGATGCAACAGGTTACCATGGGTTAACATCACACCCTTGGGTTTCCCGGTGGTGCCGGAGGTGTACATTAAGGTGGCGAGGGTTTGACGGGTCGTCTGAATCGGTTGTAGAGTTGCGTTTGAACCCAGACTCATCACCTCAGAGAAATTAAGCACCTTGAGCTTTTCTTCAGCAGGTGGTTCTTCATCGGAGAGTAGGATCACAAACTGAATCGGCAACTCGTCAAGATGAGGTTTGAGTTTGGTCAGTGTCTTGGTATCTTCGACAACTAAAGCAATGCTACCACTGTGTTCTAAGATATACCGCAATTCTTTGGGATCAGCTTGGGCGCTACGAACCACATTTGCCGCCCCAGCTGTCATGATCCCCTGATCCGCAATCAGCCAACGGGGGCTGTTATCGGCAATTAAGGCGATACGGGGAGGAAGTTCCGAGGACTCTTGTTCCGCTTGGATCACCGGATTATCAAACAGGGTTTGTAATCCCGCCGCCAATTGTTGAATCTGGCGCACCAACTGAGTGTACGTGAAGATCACCTCGGGTTGGGTGTGAGGATCTCTGAGGGCAATAATCTGTCCAAATCGCTGCGCCGCGATCGACCAAATTTCTGGCAGAGACTGGATAGAGGAGTAGTCAACTAAGGAGTGGAGCAGGTTACGCTCCTGGGGACTCATCGACAACGACATAGAATTAGTTGGTTTTGTGTTTAACATCTATTACAATCGCTTACAATCGCTGGTTTTTTTACCATACTCTTTTGAAGTGAGGCAGAATAGGGGTTTCAGGTGGACAGAATCTCTTCTGTCTGCCATTATCGCGTCTTCCTATCCCCCATCTTTCCACCTCCTGAAAAATTGTCACAAATGATGTAGGCAAGGCGTGGGTTTCAATAGGGGAGGAATTTCCTGCTTAAAAATCGGGGGATATTACAGGAAGATTCAGGATCATCTATTGCACAAAAGGGAAAAAAAATGAAACTTTTGGTTATTGAGGACAATCAAACTTTAGCCAAAACCATTGTGGCAGGGTTAACTCAACAAAATTATGTTGTTGATCTGGCGTATGATGGCGAGACAGGATTGGACAATGCTTTAGCCTATAACTACGATTTGATTCTGCTTGATATTAATTTGCCTCATCTGGATAGTATTAGTCTTTGTCGCCGTTTAAGACAAGCGGGAAATACCAGTCCAATTGTTCTACTGAGTGCATCAGCTGCAACGCAAGATATGGTGGCGGGATTAGATGCAGGCGCTGATGATTATATTATTAAACCCTGTCCTGTTGAGGGGCTAGCGGCTCGAGTTCGGGCATTACTCAGACGTAACCGGGATGCTAGTACACCAACGTTGCAATGGGGAAACTTGGAAATCGATCCGAGTACTTGTGAAGTAACCTGTCAGGGACAACCCTTGCGTCTATCTCCCAAAGAATATGGTCTTTTATATTTGTTGATGTCCTCTCCAACCCGGATATTTAGTCAAGATTATATTATCGAAAAACTTTGGACGTTTGGAGATCTACCAAACCGGGAAACGGTTAAGGCACATGTTAAAGGATTACGACGCAAGCTCAAAAAAGCGGGTGCAAGTGACATTATTGAAACTGTGTATGGGTTCGGCTATCGTTTGAAGGATCTCTGTGAACTGCAAACGGCGTCCTCTAAGCTTAACCCCATTCTGGAAAGGTTTGTGGCAATGCGCCAGATGGAGTATTTGATCCTTAATCCCGATTTAACGATTCGCGAGATTTCTGATCAGGCTCACCAGTTTTGTGATTTTCCCGAAAAATTAACCATTGGCAAATCGGTCTGCATTAGTTTTCCAGAGTTGATTGGTTTAGACGATATATTATTGGATATTTTGGCAGGAAAAACAGAAGATTTTAGGCTCGAAGGTGTGGCGCGTTCTCATAATCCGCAGCGACCGGAGTATATTGATATTTATAGTATGAATGTTGATAATCAGTTATTTATCCTACTTGAAGATGTATCTCCGGAAATGAGCTGGAGACAAACCGTTACTCAACAAGAAAATGAAACCTATCTTTTATTGGGATTTTAATCTGAATGTCCCGTTTTATCAGACGCCCTTTATAGGTTGGACTCTGGGAACGTAGGCTCTCACCTTATCGTACTCGCCTAGGAGAACCCGAAGGGTAGAGTAACCTAACCAGCGTGGGTTAGTCTGTTGGGTTTCGCTTACGCTCAAAAGGGGTTTACTGACTTGCAATCTGCTATAAAAAATTGGTCTTGTGGGATAGAACAAGACCAATTTAAGACAGAAAAACTCCGTTTGAGATTAACGGAATATTTGTTCATTTAAGATTGATTAAGAGGGGATATCTTCCAGGGCTAAATCGAAAGTAATCTCGTGAACACCAGGAATATCTTTGATCTTTTCAACGATCTTACGAGCCGTTGCTTGGTCTTTAACCGTTCCGGTGAGTCGAACCGCACCACTCGAAACGCCAGCAACTAGGTTCTCAGAAATATCGGATTCAATTTTATCCTGAATCTGAGAATCAGTGAGTTCCTTTCCACCTCGGCTCGATTCAACATATTCAATGCCTTGATACTGACTCCCTGCTGCAGAGGTGGTCACCTTTTCATTATTGGTTTGTTGACTGCTTTGAGAGGAATCAACAGCAGCTTGCGGGGGGGCAGCGAAAGCAGGAAAAGCACTATTAAATGTAAAGATGGCAACACCCAGCAGCATCATAGCTGAGCGAAACAGGCGATTCGGCTTCACGAGAACAAGGCTGGCGATCGCCAAGGTAGCGATGATCATTAATAAATTGATCATATCCATAGTTATCATTTTCTCCGTACACTACAGCTAACATTACCGACTGCTGCGAAAACAGGCGTCATTCTACAGTCATAAATTACTTTTCTATCCAAAGATAGATACGAAATTAAGGAAACCGGGATATGGAAAACCCCTGGAGACGCGCCCTGACGTAGAGACGTTGCATGCAACGTCTCTACATCTTCAAGCAACACCTAAAGCGCCTGCACCTGCGGAAGCTAACGCGGAAACCAGCGCTGTGCCAAAGAGCCACCAAGCAGCCGTCGCAGCGGCTTTGCGAGTTTCTTCGGCTTGGCGTTGTGTTTGATGCTTGACCTGTTCTAGGCGCAGTTGGGCTTGTTGTTGAATCCGTTCTGCCCGTTGTAGCAAACGAGTGCGAACCTGCTCAATTTGACCAATCATCCGATTAGCATCGGCTTCGGAGATATCATCACGGGAACTGATAATCGCGACTAGGGTATCCCGATCAAACTGAGACAAGCGATCGCGGAGTGCATCAAACCCAGCTTCTGGGTCATCAAACAACGTCCGCACATCTTGCTTGATGCCATCATAATTCAGTTCAGGACGTTCTAAGCTATTCAGGTAGTCGCGAATGCGCTCAAAAATACCGTCAATAATCGACTGGATGCGATATTGCACCGTCCGAATTTGGGCGATCGCTTGGTCGCGCACCTTGAGGATTTGATCGGCAATCTGGTTAACATCCTCTTCTGAGATATCCTCCCGTTGGGATAACAACGCCACCAATGTCGAGCGATCAAAGTGGGACAAGCGTTCTTGTAGACTCGACATCCCAGAACCGGGTTCACTCAGCAGTAGTTGCATATCCCGCTTAATTCCTTCGGGATTCAGTTCCTCTTTACCCGTCGAACGTAAGTAATCCTCAAAAGCGGCTTGGAAATCTTGGGCGGTTTCCTGAGTGCGTAGCGCCCAGCGTCGGGGGGCTTTGGCGATACGGCGCAGGGTAGAAAACACTTGCTCAATGATCTGATTAACCTCTTGTTCACTCAGATCATCTCGTTGGGCGAGTAACTGTACCAGGGTATCGCGATCCATTGAGGCTAACCGCTTTCTGATTAAGCGGGTTCCATGCTGTGGATCATCCAGCAGTTTGGTCAAATCACGCTGAATCCCGTCTGGATTGAGTTCTGGCTTCCCGGTGTTCCGCAGATATTCAGCGATCGCGGACATGGTTTTGTCGTATTGCTCTTTTGTTGTATCTGCCATTTTTTGGGGGATACTGCGAACACGAGTCCAGGTACTCTCAACCTGATCGATAGTTTGGTTAATTTGGCTTTCACTCAGATCTTGACGTTGACTCAATAGTTGTACCAACGTATCCCGGTCAAAGCGTTCAGCGCGTTTACGCAGCAGCAGCCATCCCGCTTGAGGTTCATCTAAGAGTAATTTGAGTTCCTGTTCAATGGCTTGAGGATTCAGTTGATCTTTACCCGTGTTACTCAAAACAGACTGAACCTTCATCCACTGGGCTTCAACTTTTGCCTTCAGCGCCTCTTGGGTTTCTCTGGCTGTATCCAAAACGCGATCGCGGGCTTTTTCCATCTCAACGATTACCGCTTCCCCTTCAATCGGGGTTAAATCTTGGCGTTGTTCGACCAACCGCTCAAATAATGGACGATCAAACTGAGCCAGACGATTGCTCAGGTGTTCATAATCTGCATCTGGATCATGGAGAATCTCCCTAATATTCAGTTGAATCTTCTCAGGCGTGAGTGCTTCCTTGGGCGTGGATAGGAAATATTGCTCCATCGCGGCTAATAGTGCGATCGCCTCACCTCGTTCTCTAGCTGCGATCGCTACAGATAATACCTCTAAGCGAATAATATCCAACCAGGTCGCAATTTCTCTGATCCGTTCTTCAGTAAAAACACCCCGTTGTGCCAACAAATCAGCAAAATCTGACCGATTGAGCTGCTCTAATTCCTGTACCACACTGGCAGGGTCAGCTTCTGGATCATAGAGTACATCTCGGAATTCCCGCTCCAATGTAGGTCGATGCATCTGCCAAGAATATTTATTGAGCAGATAATTTTCCACATCGGCTCGCACCGTACTGTAGGATTCATCCTGAGTCCCACCACGGATCTGAGCGGAAACTTGACCAACCTGTTCAGTAACTTGGCTTCTTGCGTTTTTAAGCTGACCGACAATTTTCTCCATATCTAAGTCTGATATATCCACACGTCCCATCACCATGCCCATCAGACTATGTATACCTGTGGATGCAGCTTGAGCCAGAGGTCCTGGATTTTGGGCTTTGCGGCGCTTGCGTACTTCTGTGACTAAATCATCGAGCTTCTCGGTAAACTCATCACTAACGAGCTGATCCGGCGTAGCGGACTGAAGGTACTCCCTAAATTCTGCCATAGCATCTCTAGAAGAAGGCAACCGATTCACCGTTTTCTTCCAGACGGCTTCAAGTTGGTCAACAATTCGATTCACATCCCGTGGCGGTAAATCGCTGCGGCTACTTACTAAATCAATAAATGTCTGCCGATTAATATCACGCAGGCTGTCACTACCAGCAATTTCTTGTAAATTTGGGTCATTGATTAAGTCTTCTAATTCCCCCCGAATCTTTTGCAGATTCAGTTCTGGAGGTCGTATCGCCTGAATATAATCTTCTAAGTTCTCGCGAATCGTCTCCGGGTCAATTGCAGAACCCAGTTCTCGACGTACCGCCGCCGCCGTTGCTTCTGCGGTTTGCACCACCTCTTTTTGGACGGCGCTACCGCCAATTGCGGCTGTGGCGGTGCCTAAAATGGCTTGAAAACCAGAGGTAGCGGTACTAATTACTGATCCGATCAAAGAACCAACCGTTGTTGAACTGACCCAAACAAGTAACGAAAAGTACGTTGCCCAAATCACCAACCCGACGATCGCACCCAAGCCTGGATCATTTAGTAGGCTTAATTCTATGGCAAATAGACAGGCAAAAAATAGCGCCAAGGTTACGCTGATTAACGTTGCTAATCCTAATGCTGTACCAACCTTGCGAATTGTCCCCTGCACCGTCTCTGAGGATTTCTGATTTGACGATGATGAGTCTGAGCCTCCAGCAAAGGAAATTCCCAACGCCACACCCAGATTGGTTAAGAGCATCTGGAACGCAAACGCTAAAACCACACCGGCAATCAATGTGGTAAAAAATTGGGGTCCGTCAAAAATCAGCGCGGCATCTTCGACGGTATCGAGTTCTGGCTCTATCGGTATCTGTGCTACCCAAGTTACCCAACTCATGAGTCCTAGTCCCACACTCTCAACCATAATGTTCTTCCTCGTTGTTTCGGTTGTGTTAACGATGACCGGAATAGGATTACCTACTCAAAGGCAAATCCTCCTGTCTTTCTGTCAGAATCGTTGTCTAAAGGCTTAAAATCATCTCCCCAAGGGGTGAAATCCATGGGCAAATTGCAAATTTATGCCCACCGATAGAGTAATTTGCAAATTGGTTTTGAGTTTTGAGTTATCTCCCTCATCTTTCCCAGCTCCCTGACATCCAAAGGATGAGGTAGCATATTAGCGAAGCGCACGGGTATTAGGAGTCAGTCAGAAGTGGGTTTATTTGAGGATCTCAATCGCTTTCTGGAAAATCGCCTAGATGAATTTCTCCGCAACAATCCCCATTTAGAGTTACAGGCACTCGAAGAACAGTTACGGGAACAAGAAGAAGACACACTAAAGCTCATTGCTGACTTGCAACTTCAGCAAAAGCGCCTACAGGAGGAAATATTAGGAGTTGCCCAAGAGATTCAGCGTTGGCACGAACGGATGAATAAGGCTCAATCGAAAGGCAGACCTGATTTAGCCCAAGCCGCTCAACAACGAGAAGCTACGCTTTTGCATCAAGGGAATCAACTCTGGGGCAAGATGGAAGGGGTTAAACAGCGAATTGCTCAGACTAAAGCATTACAGCGTCAGATTCAAACCCGCCGCAATGAAGTTCATACCAAAGCCAGAGAAGCAGAAGCTGCCCGCACTCAAGCCCAAGCTCAATCTCAATCTCAGTGGCAGAAATCGGCTTGGAACCAGAGTTCAAACTACAACATTGGAGCAGGTGTAGACCCCTTAGAGACTCAATTTCAGCGCTGGGAGACTGATGAAGAGTTGGATCAAATGAAACGAAATATGGGGCGCTGAGGGGTTTCCCTCCCATTAGATATCGGTAACATAGATAATAGAAGTTGTAGGGGCGACCCGCCGCATTTAATTGACACCACCCAACCTTTAATTTGATCGGGTCGCCCCCAGCCCGGTATCGGTAATTATCTAACACCACGTACATTTGCAATTGGGCGAGTCGATATAGGTTAATTCTTACACAGCCTACTATGTGCAGCGACTCGCCCCTACACTCGCCCCTACAACTGAGATGATTCCGAAAATCCCGACAATCTTGATCATGGATTCCCTGATGAACGGCGAGGAATCGTAAAGGAAATCGAACGAGGCGGTTTAGGTAGTGATGTGGATGATGATGGATTAAGCACCGTCGAGTTAGATGCTGGATTGGCACTCTCCACCGAGGGAGACTGAGTTTGATGGCTTGAGAGTTGTCTGGGTTGTAGAGAAATAGACCAACCTGGAGATTTACCGTAGTTAGACGCGATCGCGAGTAACGCTCCTGCCAAAATGAATACTGGCATGGGTAGGATAAAATCGCTCATCCACTGGGACAATTCTATTAGGCTAAATACTACCACAAAGGTGGTAATTACAACTCTCATCGCTCTGACTTAAAACTAGCGCTGCCGCCATCATCATACACCATGCAAATTTTTGCGATTCGCTTAAAACCAAATGACGATTTAAAGGCAAGTTTAGGGCATTTCGTCAAACAGCACCAGATTGAAGCTGGGTTTATGATTACGGCTGTGGGTAGCCTCAAACAAGCCACCCTGCGCTTTGCAGGTCAAAATTATGCTCAAGCCTTCAAGCGGCGCTTCGAGATTGTTTCCCTCGTTGGCACTCTGTCAATCCATGGTATCCACTTACACATTGCTCTGTCGGATAAAAAAGGAAAGACAATCGGAGGGCATCTTCTAGAGGGATGTATCATCTATACGACGGCTGAAATTATTATGGGCGTCAGCGATGATTTAATCTTTTTGAGAACGATGGATGAAACGACGGGATATAAAGAGCTAGACATCAAACTTAAATAAACTTTACTGTACGACCAGCCGAAATTTGTATTCCTCAAATCCAGCCAAATCACTCTATCACAGTCGTTTAGGATCATAAACTCAAAACGGATGAGCTTCACGCTCACTCAGATAGTCACTGAAAGCCGATTGAAAAATAAAAAACTATCCTTCACCTAGAATTAGCTGAAGCGTTCGATGCGCTTCTTGTAGGGTTTGGAGTTCGGAATTAAACTTCCATAAATAGGGTTTAACTCTATTACCCCCCACAATAGCAGGTTCCCAAGCCGTCAATTGCCATCCTTGCTCAGTTGCAGTCAGGCAATAATCAATTCGGGGAGGAATAATCGAGGGGTTGGCGTTAGTAATCATCATTGCTTGCTCGTAATACCCTGTAAGTGGTCAAAAAATTTGTGATTGAGGGTAAGGAAGCGATCGCCTATAGCTTACTGGTGATGCCCTGAGTCCTATCAATCATCATGCCACCCCTTTCTGGAGATGGTAAGCCTTACCCGCAATCTTTATCGAAATATCATAATTAAATTGGAACAAAACACGAGGTTATGGGGGGTTGCCGAAGTCTCTGTGAAATTGAGCTTCATACAACCTTCACATAACTCGGTCAAGTAAATATACTTATCTTACGGATTCTCAGAAAATAGGCAAGAGGGGAGATGGGGGAGTTATCAGTTATCAGTGAGCAGTTATCAGTTATCAGGAGATGGGGGTGATGGGGAAGATGGGGGAGATATGACGAATGACAAATGACAAATGACAAATGACAAATGACAAATGACAAATCACCACTCAAACGCCTATTTGCCTACGGTCATAACTATCGCACGGAAATCAGGCAGGCGATCGCGTGTTCGATTCTGAATAAAATCTTTGACTTAGCGCCACCCGCTTTAATTGGTGCGGCGGTGGATGTGGTGGTTCAGAAAGAAGATTCTCTCATCGCCCAACTCGGCGTCACTGATATCTTCACTCAACTGTTGATTCTGGCGGGGCTGAGTCTGATCATCTGGGGATTAGAATCCCTGTTTGAATATGCCTACAGCCGACTCTGGCGCAATCTGGCACAGACGATTCAGCATGATTTGCGCTTAGATGCTTACGCCCACTTACAATCGCTAGACTTAGCTTATTTTGAGGATAGGAGTACGGGTCGGTTGATGTCGATTCTCAACGATGATATCAACCAACTGGAACGCTTTCTAGATGTTGGC
>JGI11783J13700_1084050_pt1 | contig 13631 bp, 5 predicted proteins | sample ElkSlonscriptome_6_FD_13700 | JGI IMG/M metagenome (IMG submission 13700)
ACTGCTCTGGTTGAGGACAGTGCTTACACTCAACCGCTGTTAACGACTCAAGAACATCCTACCTTTTTGTTTTATGTACCTTTTAGTCGAACCTGGGAAATCGACTCCGATGATGGTCAGAGCTACAATATCACCTCTGCAGAGTTTGAGTTGCTCGATGAAAACGAGAATCCAGTACTGAAAAATCAAAAAATTATCTTTTCCTTACCCGAAAACCCAGGACTTGTCAAGGTTACACTACCCATTACTGAAACCGAACTGGAGCCTGACAAAGAATATTTTTGGATTTTCAGGGTTATTTGCGATGCCAATGATAATACCGCTAATCCAAGTGTTGCAGGCTGGATTAAACGGGTAAGAGGGGATTCTAACCCGAACTTATGGTTTGATCGCCTAGAACAACTTGCCCAGTCTCCCACGTCTCGTTTAGAGCAATTGAGGCAACTCTTGGTAGAGGTTGATCCTGAGCTTCAAAACTTGGCTCAGACTCCAATTGTTGAGTTGGAACCTGAAGCCTCTGGGACAAGGAGACAAGAAGACAACGGCTGTTATTATAACCAACTGCCAACTAGAACATACGGTGCCCAATAGCGGGGATGGAAGTATTTTTGGCTATTTAACAATGCTAGCTGTGCTTGGCGAAGTGCTTCAGCTCGAGTGATACCAGGTTGACCTAAATGTTGATAAAGTGTTTCCGTAAACGTGGGACTAGGCTTATCGGCTAGACTCCACAATCCCGCGATCGCACTTCTTGCACCCGCTCGTACTGCTGTACCTGCAATCCCCAAGACGGCGCGATCATTCCCGGTTGCTGTGCGACAGGCACTTAGCACCAGCAAATCAACCGCCCTGGTGCCTCGCAGAGTGCGGAACATCTGATCCAGTTGATTGAGTTTGATCTGACTATCTGCTGTCAATATATAAGTATCGTTTGGATCAGCACCAAATTGACCGTGGGTGGCGAGATGTACAACTTGGAAATTCTCCTGATTTAAGGTTTTGTTGAATGCTTCTTTTGTGAACTTCTCGTCTCGAATGAAGCGAACCGATACTCCAGTGTCGTTAATTTTATTCAGTTCAAGGTTTACCTCATGGAGTTGAGCATACTGTTCAAATCCTGTTGGTGGATCGGTTAAACCGGCTGCCAATACCTTCATTTTGGCATGATTTAGGGGAGTCGTATCACGTACTTCTAATCCTAAAACCAGCACCACAGAATAATTCTCGACCAAGAATTGATTGCCATCATAGAGTGCGGACATAGGAACCATCCGCAGCGCATCATCTAGGATAAAGATTAGAGTCTGAGATCTACTCTCCTCCAAGCGATCGCGAAAGGGTTTGATCAGCCAGTTATAGACTTCTTCTCCAGTTTTTAAGACGGCATTAATTTTATACTCATCGTGCAAGTTATCCTGGAATTCATGCAACGTTTCTTCAATCTTGTTCCGAGATTCTCTTACGGGAGTATATTGGTACAATTTTTCTTGCTCTGGCAGTTTGAGAATAATTTCTAGGCGATCCTCCAGGATAATCGGGTAAATTACTGCCGCTTTCTGACCTTTTTCTGCTTCCCGATTGACCACATTATCAAGTTCTAATTTGATATCTTCGCAGGCTTGTTGGAAGTAGTTTTGTAGCTCTGCCACCTGCAAGGCATCTAAGACTTCACGGGCTTTTTTGAGTTTGTCTTGCTGGGAATCTATCGGTTTATCCAGGTTTGGCTTAAGTGATTCCCGTTGTTTTTGGGTTGACGCCGTTTCCATCGCCGAAGCTTGTAGCAGCAGATCCACGAGTTCGCGATAGACGGGTTTGACACCTTCTCGGAAGGAAAACTGTACGTCGGTATTTGTGCCAACTAAGTCACCCCGTACTGATTTTAAGGCTTCGTAGGCTTGCCAATAAGCCGCGATCGCCTCCTCAATCTTGCCCTGTTCTCTAAAGATACGTCCAAGTTGCCATGCGACATGATACGAAATCTCTGAGGCGTTAATGGATTGGGATAAATTTAGTGCCTGTCGGGTTAAGTTTTGCGCGGTAGATAATTGCTGGGTTTGCTGATAAAGTTGTCCCTGTTTCTCTAAAACAAGAGCTTGCGATCGCACATCTTGCAGACGTTCGGCTTCTTCATAGGCAGCCACCAGAATTTGGTTAATTTCTTGGGCATCCGCAGGGGTTAACCGTTCATTTTCTTGATTCCTTGTTCTCAGTTTGCGTAAACTGATGGCAAAATTCACCTGAGCGTAAATTTTTGAGCGCCCTGGTGGTAGCTTGGCAATTTGTTGGGGTATCTGGGGATAGAACGCTTGTGCCTGCTGCCATTGTTGGAGTTCGATGAGTACGCGCAGAATGTTAAGTTGGGCTTGGGTTTGAATAGCTGGAATTGGTGCGGCGATCGCTTTTTGATAAAAGTCTAGCGCTTTGTTCGTTTTCCGGTAAATTTCTTGACACCGGGCTGGATCATCTTGGCTCTGTTCACGAAGTACCTGACTCTGCGCCCAAGCCACATTGCCCAAACTCAAATGAGCTGAAGCAATAGCTACTGGTGATTGCAGTGTTTTGGCAAGTTGTAGGCTTTCCTGTAATACTTTTGTGGCACTAACACAGTCTGATTTGAACTCCGCAGTACAGGTTAATCTGCCAATCCCCCGTAGAGCCTCACCCAAACTTCGCAGGTTCTCGGCTTGGGCAAGAGAAGGGGCATTGGGTTGTTGAGAATTGAGGGTGTTTTGTAAATCTTCTAAAAGTAAACGTGCCTGACGGTACAATCCCAATGCTTGTAATGCCTGTGCCTGATTAATCTGACTACGAGTAGCACGGTTATATTTCTGTAACTGAGTGTAGAGGTGGGTTGCCTGTTCCCAGGAATCAACAGCTTGGGCAGCTTTTCCCTCTGCGAGTTGGAGATTTCCTTGTACATCTAAGGCTTGCGCCCAAATCACCGATCGCTCTGGTGTCTCTTTGGGACTTTCTTTAAGCAATGTAAAGACTTGGGCGATCGCTTGATTTGCCCCCTCCCACCTCCCAAGCTGTTGATAACTGAGGGCAAGATTGCTGAGAACGACAGCTTGCCCAATGGTATCTCCTCTGTTCTGATAAGCTTGGAGCGCTTGTTCTAACAACTGAGAGGCTTCAGCATATCGTTCCGAGTCGTAGAGGATTTTTGCTTGTTGTTCCAGACTATCTACTGGGGTTTGATTCCCCTGAGAACGACTTAAAAAGAGAGGAATTTCTGGGTTGAATTGGGATGAGGGAGTTGGGGGGGTTTGGGTTGTGCTAATGTGGGGCATTAAGCCTGTAGCGATCGCGGGTAATCCGACGATACAAAACCATGCCGATAAGCTGACGATGAAAAGATACTTAACTGAACCCTTAAATAATTTGCCAGTCCGACTCAACCCTCTCCACCTTATTATCCAAACCTTTAAAAAGGTGTGTAAATAATCGAGAAATAAACGCCGTTTTCTTGCCATGTGTCACCTCTGTCTTCAATTGAAACCAACGGAATACCAAAATCTAAACGAGCGGTGAAATTATCTCCCATCTGCCACAGCACACCCAATCCCGTACTCACCAATGTATCGGGAATACCGGGAACTTCTGGTGCGTCACCGTTGTTCCAGGCTGTACCTACATCGATAAATGGTACGACTTGCAGCAATCCTTGAACTTCGGAAACGCGGAGAATGGGCAGACGCACTTCTGCTGATGCCAAAATTCCATTATCTTTGAGTAAATAGTCTTGTCGATAACCTCGCACCGTTTGTTGTCCACCGATGCCAAACTGTTCTAATCCCAGTAGCCGACTGTCGGCAAGTTGCATATCAGTTCTCAGCAGCAGCAGTGTATCCCGTGCGAGTAGACGCGCCCATTGTCCTTGTCCTCGCCAAGCAAAAAAGCGACTGTCCGGTTCACCATTATCGTTAATTGTGGCATCCAAAACATCCAATCCCAGGCTAAACTGCGATCGAAAGGCGAGAACTTCCTGGCTGCTGCGTTGCGTCCACTCTTGAATAAACCGCAGTGCTGAGACACGGGTGCGCCCCTCTTGATCCGCACCAGGGGCGAGGGGAAAAGGACCAATGAGGGGAAAAGGACCAATATTGTCAAGACCCAGGAACGTCTGGCTGCGTTGGTGGGAGAAGGTGAGTCCCAGGGCAAATTCTTGAGTGGGATTTCGGATAACGGGATGGCGGAATGACAGTTCGTAGTAGCGGTATTTGGAGGAAATATCCAGGTCATCGAAGGGAGGCTCGATCACGTTACTATCAGTGATCCCCAAGGCAAAGGTTAGTTTACTGTCCTTAGCACTAACCGGAAGCGTATACCTTAAGTCTCCACCATTACTACCATCGGTGTTCGTATAACCCAAGCTGAGGGCATCGCCAAAACCCAGTAGGTTGGCTTCGTTGACAGCAATTCGACGACGGATACTACCGACAACAGGCGATCGCAAATTATCTGAGATCAGGTTAGAGTCAAAGCTGTCAGCTTCTGTGACTTCAACTTGCAGGATATTGGTACCGGGGCGCGTACCTGCCTGCAAATCAGCGGATAAGGTGTCAATTACTGGGTCAAGTTGCAGCAGTTGCAATTTCTCCAGTAAGCTATTCACATTTAGGGGTTGAGTCTGGGCAAGTCCCAGCCGACTGCTGATGTAACTGGGTTTTAACCGTCGGGTTCCGGTGATGTTAATTTGTTCCAAACTCCCTTCGACTAGCTTGATGGTGACAATAGCTGAGTCTGGGTTAGAGATTTTTTGTTCAGGAATGATAGCTCCAGAGGTAGTGTAGCCCTGCTCAACATAGAGTTGGGTGAGTTCTGAGCGGGCTTGGAGAAGTTGGGCAAAGGACATCCGCCGCCCGATATAATCGTTGAGGGTTTCTGCCAATTCTGCATCACTGAAGACGGTATTGCCTTCAAACTGAAAGCGCTCAACGATAAGTGTAGTGGGAGCTTCCTCTGGGGTAGAGTCTGGGGGTGGTATGTCTTGAGTGGGGGGTGAGAGGAGTTGCTCATCAGGGGGTAGTGTGGGTAAAGGTTGCGGTTCCGGTAGAGGTTCTAAGGATGGCGGTTGCTGCTCCCGTGGTACTTGAGTAATGGATATCGGAGTTATCAGTTCTGCTGCATCCTTGCCTAGGTTTATGCTCCACTCCTTTTCCTGATCAGCATACGGGTAAACTGTTGGAGTGATTTGCCTTGCTATACTACTCTCCCCTTCTTTTTCCATGAGGGTGGTGTCTTTTGGCTGGGGTAAAGTGGCATTCTCTTTATTTTTACTTGCTTCAAATTCCTGAGCGTGGAGTGGCTTGGGAGTCAAAGTGAAGCCGACTAGGATTAAACTAAACCAGCAGGACTTGTAGAGGTACGCCAAAACCCCTAATAATTCAGTCAATGTCTCTATTTTTAAGGGAGATTTAGCGGGAGTTGAATCTGATGGGGAAGAGAAAAAAACAGGGTCTAGTCGATCGAGTTGTAGCACTGTAACGGTGGAATAATAAGAACAGCAGTTGTAGCAAGTATTCGCTAATGGCGATCGCTGACTGGTGAACAAAACTTAGTAGACAGTCCGGACTGACTCGGGTTGGTTTGAGATGATTGAGCGGTGAGAATTAGTTCACCCTTGGCATTAATAAACATACCTTGAGCTTCGACTAGGGCGTCAGTGGAATCAGCAGCAAGAGGCTGATTGGGAATGTCGGTGCGGTTGACATTGCCCAAATCACGAGTCACCCACTCTGGCGAAAGAGTTCCAGGGGTTTGCAGATCATCTGGTTTAGGCGGAAGTCCACCGCGTCCCGTAACCACAAATTCACTTTGACGGTTGGCGGTTGTGCCACCTGTTGCTCCACAGCCTGTAGCAATTTGATTGCTGGGATCAACCACATCTATAGGTAGTTCACCAAGTCCTTGACTGGGGTCAATATTGAGGGATTGAATGGTAACAGTTCCCTGGATACCAAATTGGGAGCTAACGCTGATGTCGCTAGTGCGATTTTGCCGTAAGGTGTCGAAGGTTTGTCCGTTCTGCTGCTGGAGACCCAAGACCCGATTAGCAGTAATGTTAATCTCTCCACCGTTGCCCGTAAAGGCATTAGCAATAATATCGCTATTTTCCCACGGTACGGCAATGACAAAGGGAGCGTTAATGGTGATATTGCCACCATTAGCATCGCCGTTAGCATTAGCCGAAATTAGGCTTTGATTACGCAGGAGTAATAAATCTGTAAGTTGCAGATTGATGTTTGCCCCTCCTTGCTCACTCCTTTTTCCGGTTTCGGCAGTGATTTGTCCTTCATCTAACGAGAGAGTATTAGCGGTGATAGAAAGATTTCCGGCTTGTCCTTCGGGGCTGCTGACAGTGACTTGTGCGCGATCTTGAATACTGAACTGTCCCGCAGTAATATTAATATCGCCAGCATCACTACCACTGATGGCTTCTACTGATATCTGAGTTCTACCTTGAAGACTCAATGTTGGACTATTAATAGTTATGTTACCTGCCGGATTTGGAGTAAAAGTTGCACTACTAATACTACTGGTGAAGGACTCACTTTCCTTTTGTCCAAATAGTTCAACCGAATCAGTCGCATTTATTGAAATATTTCCGGCTAGACCTCCTTGTTTGCTTTTCTGTTCGCCTAATTGATTCCTTAAAAGGCTTGAACCACTGGTGCTTAATAGTGCGGAGCGATCTTGAATGATCAAGCGCTGGGTATCAATTTCTATGTTTCCTGACCGACCACTGCCAATGATACTAGAAGTAAGCAGGGACGTGGGGAGCGTAGTGTTGTTGCCATCGTTCCGCAGTTCTACAGAACTAGCATCTTTTATATGTATATTTCCACCTTGACCTGTGCTAGTCGTTGTAGATGAGACTGTTGCTCCATCGTTGAGAATAAACTCAGGGGTATTAATCAAAATATCACCAGATGTTCCTCCCTTTTGTCCGGCATTGAGGGTTGCACTGATTAAGGATGAATTAGTTAATTCCACTTTTTCGGAAGCATCTATCATTATATCTCCCCCTTGACCTTCACCAAATACAGTGGTTGAAATCAATGCTCCATTTTGGGCAGTCAATTTTTGTGTCTCAATCGTGATACTACCTGCCTCTCCATTACTCTCACTTCCAGCCAGTAAAGCCACAACATTAGCATTAGCATTAGGGTTATTGAGTAAACTCCTTAGACTTCCCTTGCCAGTTAAAGCAGGAATCAAGACATCATTTTGCAAGTTTGCTGTACTACCCTGTAACTCGACGGATTCGGAAGCGTCAATTTTGATGTCTCCTCCTGTCCCTTCTCCCAGACTAGACGTAGAAATTTGAGCTGAATCACTTAGTATCAATCGCCCAGTATTGATAGTCAGGTTTCCCGCATTTCCTTGATCTCTAGTAATAGTAGAGATAACCGCGTTATTTGTGATACTCACATTTCCATGATCAGGAGTGTTAATTGATACTTGCCCACCATTGCCGCTAGCCCCTGAGTTAACATCAGCGATTAGTTGATAATTATCGATAGTAACAGAACCACCGCTAATCGTAAGATTACCACCTTCGCCAAAGGTATCGGTGTAAATGCTGGGCGGCTGTGACATTCCAACAAGTTTAACAGAACCTCCATTGGTCGCATTTATAGTTACATTTCCAGTTTTACCGTCAGAACTAAAGGCAGCAGCATCTATCCCAGTATTTATTAATTGGATTGCTGGTTGACTAAGGTCAGTTGAGCGAGCTTCTATTGTGACATTACCAGATTTGCCATTACGAGAATTTGAATAGATAGAACTATTAGTGAGATTAATACTGCCACCTGCCGTCAGAGCGATATTTCCCCCATTACTAGATGAAGAGTGAGAGGAGAGACCATCAGCAGTAGTATTATTAGCTATTGTAATATTACCAGTGGCATTCAGGGTAATGTTGCCCCCTGCACCAAAATTATTGGCAGTATCAAGCTTGCCCACACTGATATTGCCATTTGTAGCATTGAGTTCTATCGAACCACTCTTTCCACTAGAAATACTAGGCTGAGTAGAACCTAACTCAAACACCAGTTGTGTCCCAGTTGCTATTCCCCAATGTGCAGTCTCATCAGCCTTAAATAATGTGCCGCTATCTCGGAAAGCATTGTCAGTCACTGTCAAAGTCCACTGACCATTAGGTTTCTGACCATCGAAAGTTGCCAAACTTTCATCAGGTCTGAATGAACCTTTAAAGGGCGCTGTACCTTGGTCAATACTCGTTGTTGCCTCATCATCTAGTAGGGTGTCCTGGAAATTGTCGCCATCACCCCCAACACGCGAAAATAAGTTTAATTGTGTACCCTCTGGTGATTGGAGGGAAACAGAGAGGTCAGAGACCCAAGTATGTTCTGCCGAAAACCTTACATTCAGGTCACTGATGATAGAGTCTTGTTCTGAAACATTGAAGTAAAATTTAGTCTCTTTGGGAATAGTCGTAAACGTATCATAATCAAAAGTGGCATCATCAATAGAGCCACCTTTATCTACATTTACTACTACTTTCTTAGTTTCAGGACTTTCAACAGAGGAAAAAGTATTGATATTCCCCAGTGTCAAACTTGCTCCTGAAATTGTAATATCTCGTCCGTTGGTGTAGATGGTATCTTTCACATCCTGCATCAGGAAAGAACCAACCCCATTCCCATCGGAATCGGCTGTAAATGCAATTTTTCCCGTCCCCGTTTCAAATGTGAGTTTATCATCGTCAAGGTCATTGATGGTGATGTTATTCGTTGCCTGTAAGATAACATTAGTATCGCCGGATAACTCTTCTAGTTTAGTTTGAGAAATTGTGAAGGATGAAGCCCCCCCATCTCCTTGCAAAATCTGACTATCGTCTAATTGACTATTATCTGCTGATCCATTACCATTCACTATCGTGATATTCTCCGGATCAAGCAGTAACGTTCCAGGATTTCCCTGACTCGCACTCGTATCAACATTGCCTCGAAAAATCAGGTTTTCCTTTCCTGATACTTCGACAAACCCACCATTCCCTGCCTCAATTCCCCCACGGGCGCTAATATTGCCATAAAACCCTGTCACCTCATCCGCCCAGATGATGACACTACCCCCATCACCTGTCACTAGCGCATCCGCCTCAATCTGAACACCTGCATCAACAAAAGTTCTAGCCGCATTAGGAACAGTACCATTCCCCTGCAATCCTCCGCCAATCAACACCGTACCGCCCCCCGTCTGGGAGGAAACATTAATTTGGGCATTGTCGAATAAGCCAATGCGATCGCCTAATATCATCACTGTACCCCCAGGTGCGCTGAGAGAACCTGTGCTAGTGACATCACTACCCTGTAACGCTAAGGTTTGCCCAGAACCGACTTCTAAATTCCCTGCATTAGTAATCGTCCCCGATTGTGCGCCATACTGTACCCCCACCGGAACACTCATCGTCAGCAGGGGCGGCGCTTGGGGATTACTCGCCCCAAACTCCATCCCATCGGGAAAGATAAAGCGATCGCCTGTACTCGCCACAAAGGAACCCTGAATATCTAACCGAGCATTTTGCCCAAAGAGAATACCATTAGGATTGAGTAGAAATAAATTCGCCGCCCCCTCTACCCCCAATGTCCCCAAGATATTAGAAATATTAGACCCCGTGACGCGGCTAAAAATATTCTCTATCCCGGCTGGATCAGCAAAATAAACCCGCTGTCCGTTATTCACATTGAACTCAGAAAAGCTGTGGAATAAACTGCTTCCCCGTACCGCCCCCCCATCAATGCGATCGCCCAGACTTCCACCAACATTTACATTCGGAGTCACTTGAGAACTTTCATTACCCAACGTCGAATCCGGAACAATCTGGGCGAAAGCCGGAAGACTCAAACAAGCTATTCCTAGAGAAAAAACTCCGACTACTCCTCTAGCTAGCTGAAAACCGACTCTTTTGGTCTGATTACTCCAGATCTTATTCACGGTAGTCTCCCTAAGATTGATTTTATGGTGTAGCCGAAAACGCCGGAAGCCCCACAATTCCGGAGAAAGGCAGCGCTGGGTCATTGCTCGGTCATTGGGATGGGGATAAATTTTGATTGTATGGTTAAATCAGGCGCATATCTGTGCGCTCCCACTAATCTATCAAATTAACGTAAGTAAACGTAAGTAGGGGTTTGGTTCCCAAACCCCAGAGGTTTGGTTCCCAAACCCCTAACCCCGATGGGGTAACAACCCGAGAAGAAAGTGTTATCCTCCACAGTATTGTGTTGTGTGAGGAAATTCAAGTTATGGTTACATCTCCTGTCCGCCGTCAGGACATCCATCGGTTTACCCCCAGACATCTATACAAATCTGCAACTCATGGAACGCTAACGGATTTATCGTTAACCCTGCCAAAGACTCCCTTGTTTGGTACGGATGGCATTCGGGGACGAGTGGGAGAACTGCTTACGGCTGAATTAGCGCTACAAATTGGGTTTTGGGCAGGTCAGGTCTTGCATTCGCAAGCCTCAGCATTGGGTCCAGTGATTGTTGGACAGGACTCGCGAAACTCCAGCGATATGTTGGCATCGGCGCTGAGTAAAGGCTTAAACTTAGCGGGATTGGAGGTTTGGAATATCGGGTTATGTCCAACGCCTGGAGTTGCTTATCTTACCCGTTTCTCAGAAGCGATGGGTGGGGTGATGATTTCAGCCAGTCATAATCCCCCAGAAGACAATGGGATTAAGTTTTTTAGCGCTCAAGGGACAAAACTGCCAGGGGAATTGCAGCAACAGATTGAGGCAGGTATCCGAGGTATAGTGGATAAGGCTGTAGTTGCTCATACCCAAGGTCAGCATTATCACCGACCCGAATTAGTGGGACGTTATCTGGACTCCTTACGGCGTCCCCTGCACTCTGTAACCCATTTACAGGGGATGAAAATCGTCCTCGATTTAGCTTGGGGGGCTTCGGTGAGGTTAGCTGAACAAGTCTTTTCTGAGTTGGGAGCAACAGTTATCTGTTTGCATAATCAACCTGATGGCGATCGCATTAATGTTAATTGTGGCTCAACTCATTTAACCTCCCTCCAGAACGCGGTACGAGAACAGTCGGCTGATATGGGGTTTGCCTTTGATGGTGACGCGGATCGGGTCATGGCAGTTGATCGTGAAGGTCGAATCATTGATGGTGATTATATTCTCTATTTCTGGGGACAAACATTACGACAAGCGAATCAACTCCCCGATGATTTAATTGTTGCCACCGTTATGGCAAATCTGGGCTTTGAACGGGCATGGAAAGCCACTGGCGGTAAACTGGTGCGAACGTCTGTCGGTGATCAATATGTGCAAGCGGCAATGGATCGCAGTGGTGCTATGCTTGGTGGTGAACAGTCGGGACATATTCTTTGTTACCATTACGGCTTGACTGGGGATGGTATGTTAACGGCTTTGCATTTAGCCTCATTGGTACGTCAGTCGGGGGTTTCATTGAAAACCTTAGTAGATCAAAGCTTCCAGACCTATCCCCAACTGTTGCACAATGTACGTGTTGAAAACCGCGATCGCCGTTTACATTGGCAAGACTGTCAACCTCTGATGGATGCCATTTCCCAAGCTCAAACCCTGATGGCAGATCAAGGGCGAGTGTTAGTCCGGGCATCGGGAACCGAACCCGTCATCCGAGTGATGGTAGAAGCCATTGAAGCGCAAATGGCAACTCACTGGACAGCCAAACTGGTTTCTGTTGTGGAAAAACATTTAAGTTAGAAGGCACCCCATCTTCCCCATCTCCCTCATCTCCCTAATCTCCCCCTACATAAGAAATGGGGTTTGGAGACCAAACCCCTACAACTCCCATCTTCCCCATCTCCCCTACACCTTCACTGGTGGATGTGCCACAATCGAAAGAAACGGGCAGCCTGACAGCTTTGCCATGGTGAAATCGAAATCAAAATCAAAAAAATCGAAAACTTCAAAAAAAGGAAAAAAACAATCAAAGCAGTCTGAAGCCCCTCTCCTGAGTTTAAAGGAGCAGTTAGCCCAAAAGCGTAAAGCGCAAAAGCAGCGCCAAGAACTGATTCAATGGCTGTTCATGACGCTATTGCCGGGGATATTCCTAGGCGCGATCGCGAGTGTGGTTGCTGAACCGAAGATGGGTGTGATCGCCGGAGCAATCATACCTTGTTTTGGTCTGTCCTACAAATATCCCCGCAAGGCACTATGGCTATTTCTCATTTATATGCCCTTTAGCGGCACGGTTGTTTATATGCTTGGAGGTAGTGCCCTACTCCAATTAGCCAAAGATGGATTATATATTCCTGCCCTAATTGGCTTATATCAACAGTGCCGACGCGAAAAGAAACCCTTCTTTGTTCCCCAAAGCCTGATGCCAACACTGAGTATTTGCTTGGTGTTATCTCTGTTAACATTATTCTTTGTCAACGGTTTAGAGTTGACAGGCAAAGAGTCAGGACAACCCTTTCTTCAGGGGATTTTGGGCTTGAAAATTTTCCTGGGATATGCTCCCTTGATTTTTTGCGCTCAACATTTGCTCAAAAGTAAAAAGGAGTTGCTATTTTGTAGCCGCTTACATCTAGGTTTGGCAGTTATTTGCTGTCTCCTAGGGCTGTGGCAGTACATGATGCTTAAGCAGGGTATCTGTCAAGGTACGGATCATCTCTCCGGCGTTGAGTTATTTAAAGCGAGTTTAGAGGCTCGCTGTTATATTGGTGGGGCGTTGCTTTACAGTCCATCACAAAATATGATTCGCTTGCCAGGAACCTTTGTGTCTCCTTGGCACTGGGGTTGGTTTCTGATAGGCAATAGTGCGTTAACCTTTGCCGCCGCCTTTAGCGATTCGTCTTTCTTGTGGCGAATTGGAGGTTTGGTGGGAATGGCACTGGTTTTTGTCAATGCGGTCATTTGCGGTCAGCGAATTGCCCTAGCTTTGGTTCCGGCTATTACGATACTTTTGTTGATCCTGACAGGTCAGATCGCGAATTTAAAGCGGTTTATTCCAATTGGCGTGGGACTCGCCTTGCTGCTAGGAATTGGCTTAGCCACAAACCCAGAACTGGTTCAGGAACGGATTGACAGTTTTAAGGGGCGTGCTGAGGCTTCACCACCACAAGCGTTTATTCAAGAGCAATTTGAATGGGCGACTTATAACACCAAGGGATGGCTCGGAAACGGTTTAGGACGAGCCACGAATTCTACTCGCACCTTTGGGGATATTTCACTGGTTGAAACCTATTATCCAAAACTTATCTTTGAAATGGGTACGATCGGTACCCTAGGGTTTTTGGCGTTTGTGACGCACTTGACATTTACTACATTTAAAGCCAAACAGTCAGTTCGTGACAAAAATTTACGTAGTTTTGGCTCTAGTTATTGGGTTTTTGTTTTGATTATCAGTTATAACACCTATTGGTATCCTTTGGATACAGACCCCGTAGCAGTCTACTACTGGTTCTTTGCTGGGGTAATCCTAGCTTTACCAGCAATAGACCGACAGGAACTGAGAAAACAGAAACTTATCCAACAAGAGGATGAACCTGACGTACAAAAGAACGGTAAAAAAAAGGGTTCTAAACCACGAATTGCTACCCCATCAGCCTCCTAGTGTATCAGGGGAAGCAGGGGAAGCAGGGGAAGCAGGGG
>JGI11783J13700_1083673_pt1 | contig 13544 bp, 9 predicted proteins | sample ElkSlonscriptome_6_FD_13700 | JGI IMG/M metagenome (IMG submission 13700)
ACAATTGCTCGACTGTAGCTGCCCATAAACTAGAGAGAACATGACGCCAAGCCTGAAGCTGGGCTGAATGTCCCTCTTGCTTGCACCATTGTGCGATCGCATCAGATAGATTTTCTATTTTATCGGGTAACGGTTTGATTAATTCAGCCAAGTTAGCCAAGTCTTGAGGCGAGAAAAGTTCTCGTTGATGAGTTAACAGTTCCATAAAAGCCGCAACATTCTGTTGAGAGAATGACTGTGTTGCGGGTTGAACGACTTCGAGAGGTAAATCTAACCCTTCAGCAATCATCTCCACGTTTAAACCCAACTGCATCATCCGAGGGATGGCTTCTAACTTGGCTTTGAGTTGACCTTCATCTAACCCTTCTTGCTTGGCTTCCTGATAAACTTTGGTTTGTTTGAGTTCACTTAATCCTAACATGGCTTCTATCTCCTCCCGGCTTTTTTGCGGTAATTTGTAAACAATGATTGTCTCAATTAAATTAATTAGGTTCCGTTGTATCGTCTGATCCGTTATCTGGGCTTGGGCTTGTTCGATTAGAGTCCTTGCTCGTTCAGGGGCTGTTTGTTCCCTCTCAATTACTAGCTTAACAATATTAACCCCCAGGGAATCTGATGCATCGTCTCCTAACTCATCCAAGTAAATCCGTTGCACTCGGGTAAACAGTTCCCGAAATTGTAACGGTTGTTCTCGTTCAATCCGGCGAGTTGGATAAATGACGACAACCCGCCAAGGACAAGAGGGTTTATCTTGTCTCAAGTACAGAAAGAGTTCAGCAAATATACGATAGTATAAATCCTCATCGGGTTGAAACTGAACTTCGACGACATATAAGGGGTTTTCGGGGTTTTCCGTCTTGGGGAAAAATAAACCATCCAGTCGAAATGCTAGTTGTTTGATTTCACGGGAGGTGAATTGATAGGTTGTTGCTTGTTCTGTTGACTGGTTAATCAGTTCAAAGAAGATACTGGGAAATTCTTTAAACAGGCTATAAAACAGGGTATCAGTTTTCACGTTCTCCTTTGGTAACTATTACACCGTGGACAACGGCTACTATGCAACCCTCTCTGGTGCAAAATTCCTATCAGGATTGTCTTGACTAATTTTAGAAAATATGCATAGACCGAGAAAGAACAGCGCGATCGCACTTCTTTTCGGGTAGCGAGTTCTACTTCTCGCCTTTAATTGTGTCTACCTACTGATCAGGGATTGAAACCTTCAAATCATACTGATTACAAGTTGCGATTAACTCATCAATATAACGCGATCGCACCGAGTCAGGGGCGATGATTTGACAGTCTTTGCCATATTGCTTCACCTCCCGCAGAAACCAAAACGTACTCGATATATTTCTCACCACCCGCCGTACTCGTGGCTTTTCAGGTAACCAGTCATTTTCCTGATCCTCGCGTCTGGCTTGATAGGCAAATGCTAATCCTCTAAATAGATGCATTTCCACCTCAATCTGATCCAAACTGCGTCGCCATTGTCCCTTAATCGGCGTTATCGCGGCGTCTTGAATCCGATCTAATCGCAAACACCAGTTATGCTGTAACTCCGGAATATCCAGGTTTCCTTCGGTTTCTTCACACCAGCAATCTAGGTACTGACGTTTGTCGTGGAGATTGATTCTCCCATAACGAATCGTAAACTGCCATAAACGCCCTGGGGCATCTTGATAGGATAACTCAAAAGGATGATTCCGGCGCAGATAGCGGTCAATCTCTATCCGCCACGGTGGGGGTAAATTATCGACAAACCCTTGAATTTTGCGGCGTAGGGGAATCGAGAGTTCGCTGCGTTCGAGTAATAATTCTGCCACAATCCGCGCTTGTTCCATCTCGCCGATGTCGGTTAATGCGCCAATTGTCCGATCTAACGCCTGGATGCGACTATCGGTCCAATCCTGATTCGGTAATACCAATAACTGACGACGAGCGATCGCTTCCACTAATTTGGAGATATTGGCACGCTCTCCCCATAAGATACCTAATTCTAGCGCGATCGCTTCCAGTTCGGTTTTGTCTCGTGCGGATAGGGATAGGGTGATCGACTGACCTTTACGACTCATCGAATTTATACGGACACTTTATCCGGATAATGTGGCTCATTTTCTATTTTGAGTGTCATCATGGGAAATAACAAGACGTTACGGACACTGTTTTAAGGATATGTCCGAGTATCAAATTACGCTCAAACCCATCTATTCTTGTCCGGCTGATCAAGTACCCGCAGGGTTCACCTTACCCCAAGGCTGGTCATCCCTTTCTGGACATCAAGTGGAAACCTTAGCCGCCATCAGAAATCCAGACATTGATGTTATTTTCAACACCGCCATGACTGGAGATGGGAAAAGTTTAGCCGCTTATTTAGAGGTTCTGCAAGGGAACAGTTGTGCCATTGGACTCTATCCTACCAATGAACTTGCCCGTGATCAAGAACTCCAGATTCGCGGCTATATTGATACCTTTCAGCCTGCCAATGACCCCCGTGTTGTGCGACTGTCTGGGGCAGACTTAGAACAATATGCCGAAAATGAAGGATTACGAAAAAGCGCCGCGATCGCCTCTCGTAGCGGTCAGGCGGAAGTTTTACTCACCAATCCCGATATTTTCCATTATTTACATCGCGGGGCGTATTTGGTGAAGGGGGATAGTCCGGATCGGTTATGGGGGCGAATTGATAAGGATTTTGACTTATTTATCTTTGATGAATTTCATGTCTTTAATCCGCCCCAAGTTGCCAGTATTATTAACACCCTGTTGCTGATTCGCTGTACCAATCGCCGCAAAAAAATCCTATTTCTATCGGCGACACCAGAACCACCGTTAATTGAGCGATTGCAAAAAGCAGGATTTCGGGTCAAGCTAATTAACAATACCTATCAGTTTCCCGATACCGTAGCCGCCTGTCAAGAGTTAGAACAGCAGCAGTGGCGGCAAGTTTCTCGGTCAATTACGCTTAATTTTCTTCCCCTCGATCCCTCATTTAATGCCTCAGAAGCCTGGATAGTCAACCAGTTAGCGTTAATTTTAGCTCAGTTTCAGCAGCATCCAGGGAGTAAAGGGGCGATTATTCTCAACTCCATTGCTGCTGTGAAGCGACTGGTACCCTTTTTGCGAGAACAGTTGCAGCCTGTGGGGTTAACGGTGGGGGAAAATACCGGGTTATCGGGGATAGGAGAAAAAGCGCGATCGCTGGCGGCGGATTTAGTGGTTGGCACGAGTACCATTGATGTGGGCGTAGATTTTAAGATTAATTTCTTAATCTTTGAGTCGGCTGATTCCGGGAACTTTATTCAACGGTTGGGGCGGTTGGGACGCCATCAGGGGTATGAACAAAAGGGTAAATTTGTCAAGTTTAAAACCTTTACCGCTTATGCCTTAGTCCCCAACTTTTTAGTCGAACGCTTGTTTACAGCAGAGATGCCCCCATTACACCCTACTGGAGACTATGATCGCTCGTTTTTGCATCAGACTATTACCGAAAACTATCGCCAGATTAACGACTTTCGCGGCTATTATTCCCGCTGGGGGGCAGTGCAGTCCTGTTTCTTAGCCTATCAGTTACGCGATCGCACGATTCAGTCTCAGTACGCCCAGAGTCGGGAAACATTTTGTCAACTCAGCGAAGCCGTATTTAATACCCAATTGAACCGAGTGGCGGGGCGGATTCGGGGATGGGCGCAAGACTGGCAAAAATTATCAGGAAAGAAAGGTAATCCCATTGCTGAAGATGCGGCAAGTTTTCGGGGGGTAAGCGTATTACAATGTGGACTCTATGACATCACCGAAGACAATCCCGTTGACCGATTTAAAACCTACAACCTACCGGGAATTCTCAGTAACCTAGAGATTGAATGGTGGACAAAAGCCGGATTTATACGGACACTTCAGCAGGCCGCCACAGACACCAGACAACCGATTGCCAAAGGGAGGTTTGAATACTGTCTGGGGTTTATGAAATTGCACGCCTATCGGGAGGAACGATTAAACTGGCGGTTTACCTATCCAGGAGACTTACAACCGATTGCAGAGGCGTTCAAGGTGCAGGTAATCACCGGGATTCAAATTTGGCAACCCGATAACCCTTGGGTGGGTGCAATTAACCAACGGTTACAGAAGCAGGGATTAGTCAGCTATATCTTGTCGCATTCCGTCGTAGAAGTAAGACGGCGATTACGCTTACCGATGCACTTTCAGATCTATCCGATCAGCGACCAGTACAGTATACACGAAGCTACCGCCCCTTATGCGATCGCCCTTGGACAATCCGCATTATTACTCGATACCCTAGCCCATCGACTTCAGAATCAGGGAGGAGAAATATGGATTACTTAATTCGTTCGTAGTTGCGCTTGTAGTTGCGCTTTAGCGCCATCAACGCCGAAACACTGACGACAAACTTGGCGCTATTCCTAAATACATTCAACTCAACTTAATCTCAAAATGCAGCAAAATCAACCCACAATACAACAACTAAAAGAACTATTAGCCGTTGAACACATTCTCGGAATGCTGGCAGCAGGCGATACCATCGAGAAATTGTTAGCCAGTTATCCCTGGTTAGAACCGGAAGATGTACACGCTTGTTTACTCTATGCGCGTGAGTTCATTGCTGATAATAACGTTTGATTTTTATGGAGTAAGGGCACGGCAGTGCCGTGCCCCTACAGGTAATAATTGTGACATCAATTTGCTTATGTCTTGTCTTAACACCATCGCCTATCGTGAAAAGGTGCGTTACGCTTCGCTAACACACCCTACCACCCTAAAAATAGCTGGTTCCAAATATCTGTTTCCCCTTCTCCCTTGATGGGAGAAGGGGTTAGGGGATGAGGGTGAAACAGTCCCTGAGAAACCTAGGAAAATATCAAGATTTATCGAGGTAAACCATGACCCAAAAATCCCATCAATCCGACCCCCAATTTAACCAATTATCCCTATTCGATATAACCCCAGAACCCGATGATGACTGGTTAGAAGATGACGACTTAGGCTTGGATACAGAATCCTCAAATCGCACCATTGAAACCCCTCAATCTTTACTCACCCTAAACTTACTGCGAGACGCAATTCAAGCACAGAATCCCGATGACCCCGTGATGCAGGATTTTGGCGAGTATGTTGTACCCAATCTCTTACAATTCGCCATTGGTGTTACTGCAAAAGGGGGAAAATTCTTTGATCACTTAGATCAACAGCGAGAAGCCGAAGGGAAAGAAAAAGTCCGCCGAGATAATGCGACTGATCAATCCCTGAATACCCATTTACTTAATGGCGTATTTCCTGCCAATTTAATTCAAAAGCGACTCAAAACTCTAAACACAACCGTTCAACGAGTCGTGGGAGAACGTGAACGCCGCTTAGTCATCGCCGCCTTTATTCTCCATGACTTTGAAAAGTTCCCCGATGTCCCCAAAGATTGCCGAAAATTGTCCCTCAATGAACATCGGCAGATTATTGATCAAAAAGTGCGCCAACTGGGATTAGATTCCTTCATTAATCCAGGAGATCCTGACACCTATTCTGAATATATTGATGATTTATTATGCATGGCGTATAATGCCCAACGACGCTGGGATACTAACTGGAACTTCTCTGAATATGGACTCAATCCAGTATTGCGCGATCGCACGCTGCGCTGTCTGTCTGAGTTAACTTGTTTAGCTGACTCCTTGGCGTCGATTGTTAAGCATCCTCAAGACGCGACAAATCCTAGACTTAAAGAACTTATTCACAGTCTTAGTGATGGACAATTGACATTTACTTATCACAGTATTGCCGAGAATCGCGGCGTATTAACTAATGTGGTAAATAATGCCTTAATTCAGATTCATCAGACACATCCAGATATTGAACCCTTACTCTATTTACCCACCGGGGTTATTTATGTGGCACATCGCCACGCGCCTGCGATTTCCCTAGCGGGTTTATCCGATAAGGTTGTCGCTAGGATTAAATCTCTATGTCGGGAACAATTGCGCCTGAGACAAACGGGATTTGGGCGCGATGGGAAGGGAATGAAATATGCAGACTATTATCAGTTATTTTTTGATGAGTCTGGGTTAATGGAGGTAGCCTTAGATGCAACCTTGCGGATTTTAAATCCAAATAAACCCTCAGTCGCCAAGAGTCGCAGTGATAACCTAGTTAAGTTTCAGCAACAGGGAATATTATCCGCCGATTATGACTTTAAATTTGGCGATGATATTCGTATTGATCAATTGGCAGAATTTGGCGATTTAGTCAGTCGTAAGATTTGGGGGGAACGGGTGAATCAAATTGAAGCAGCGCGGAAGCAAAATAAGTCGTTACCTGAACTTCCCCATCTGGATTTAGTCCATAAACTGGCGGAATATTGGCATCTAGGGGAGTATTTACCGCCAATTCGGGAGATTCAGCAGATTAATCAACGACTGAAGCAGAAGAAGTTAAAAGGAAATACAGGGGGTGTTCCCTACGAATGGTATTTTTTGGCGGCGAAATATCTGCAAAAGCATCCAGGGTTGGAAACTATTCGCGACACAGGGGAGGAGTTAATTGCCTATATAACCGCGTTAATTCAACCTCTGATATCTGAGTATCAAGTACCCGATGGCTGGGATGATTTAAGGCTTTGGCTGGAACGGGTGGTGATGTTACCCAGTCATCGAGATGACAAGGCGACAGTTGATGTATTTTTAGCAGAATTGGCGACGTATCAGGCGGCGAAGAAATCCGGGCGAGGGCGTCAGTTAATTTGTTCGATTTCCCATTCTCCCTATACGGTAACGGAACAGATGGAATCAGCGGTTTTATTTACGCCTCAGGTGTATACGAATAAGCAAATGCTGGGCGGTTCTAATGCTAAGCGGAATATTTCCAGTATTGCGGGAATTGAGATGATGTTGCGGCAAATATTGATGAACCAAACCCAGGCGGTGGGGAAAAGGTTTGAGGATGGGAAATATCGGTATCTGTATTTTTATCCCACTTATTATTTTACGCCAGAGACGAATAAATTCCTGCAAAAGGCTTATAATGGGATTGCCCAAACCCGGTTTAATACTCAGATTCGCAATCATTTTATTAGTCAAGAGTTGAGGGCAGACTTAAGTCGTAGCCGTTATCAGACGGTGGACATGTTTCTGATTCAAGACACCTTTGAACCGGGGCGCGATCGCACGTTTAAATTGGCATATCCTGATGATCAACCGATGACATTTTATTTTATGGCAATCCCGCCGGGGCGCGATAGTACGGATACGGAGTCGTGGGTAATGCCGAGTTGGTTAGGGTTAGCGTTTCCGATGATTCTGGATGTTAAAACGGTAGTGTCTGAGTCTCCGATTCCGCCGTTTACGGATGGCGCGGCGTTTGAAGAGACGGTTTTTCTGGATAGTGCGCCCCCAGCATTTCGGGCATTGGTGAAACGCGATCGCTTCCGGTTAGATTATATCCTGGAAGGCTGGATGGAGAACGGAATTGAGTATCCTGCACCGTTGAATGTTCTCACGGCGGCGTATGCGATTCATCTGGATATTAATGCTAAATCGGGTAAATCTGGGTATGACCCGAATTGGGGCAGATTAACCGAACTGGCAAAAGATTTTGAAACCAGTCCTCTCTATGTCTTTAGTTATCTAAACCGCTGGGTTCGTAGCCAAACCCATGATACCGCACCTTTGAATAAAGTTCGCCTCTATGCTTATCAGTTTTACCCTTGTTTTGACCCCTATACCTATTATGATCCCGAACGGGAGGAGTTAATCGTGACAGAAAAATCGAGTCTCAATCATCCTAAACGGTTGATGCAACTATATCGCCAATTTTATCGGGCAAATAAGCGCTATAATCCTAAAGCGAATGCGGTGTTAAAACCCATTGATATTGCCGCTGATACGATTTTAAAAGCCGATACAACTGTGTTTCAGGGTGAAACCCTAGTTATGGCGGTAGCGGCGGAAGTGTTTAAACTGATGGATCGGGTTCATGGATCAACGGCTGAGGGGCGCTGGGTGATTAGTAATCGGGAAAAAGAACGGCAGGCAATTGTCGAATTTGCCCACTACTTTGTGGTTGAAGTTTTTGATAAAGCATTGCGGTGCGATCGCGCCCGGTTAGCTGGGCGACAATTGAATTTAATTCGGGATACTTGTGAGTTTTTGTATCGCCTGGAAGATGATAAAGAAAATCGTCAGCGCCAGGAGGAATTAACGGAGGATGGAGTTAGGGAGGGCTGAGGCTAATGGATGAGCAAAAATGCTTTTTTAACGCAGAGGTACGCAGAGGTGGGCGCAGAGGTACGCAGAGATTTTAATAGATTCGGGAGGAGTTTATAGAGTTGGAGGAATGAGCTGTTCGGCATTTAAACCTTAATGTCAATAATGACGAAATCCTTGTAGTGCGTTTAGCGAAGCCATGGCGCAGGCTTTGCATCTTGTTCGCTACTAATACCCAATTTAAATGCATGACAGCTTCAGCGAAAGATGAGTCGTTAAAGTTTACCTCTTTTTCAATTGTCACTTACTAATTAGGAGAAAACGAATGTCATTTCTTAAAACTATCGACACGAATCTATTTCATTCAGAACTTCCCTACAAGCCGATGGGAAAATATGTTCATTTTCTCACCCTTCGGATTACTGAATCCTACCCTCTGTTTCAAACCGATGGCGAACTGAATAAGGCGCGAGTTCGGGCGGGGATTCAAGATAAAACTACGATTAGTCGCCTGTCTATGTTCAAGCGGAAACAGTCTACCCCAGAACGTTTAGTCGGGCGAGAGTTATTGCGAAACTATGGTTTAATCACGGCGGATGAGTGTGAATATAACGTCAGTTTTGCCATGGATAATCCCGACTGTATTATTTATGGATTTGCGATTGGGGATTCGGGGTCAGAAAAGTCAAAAGTTGTCGTAGATACTGCCTTTTCTATTACCGCCTTTGATGAATCTCACGAAACCTTTACCCTGAATGCACCCTTTGAAAATGGCACAATGACATCGAAAGGAGAAAAAGGTTCTAAACCGGGAGAAGTCACCAGTCGAATTAATCAACAGGATCATATTCGCCCCCAAGTCTTTTTTCCCAGTATTGTCACCCTCAAAGATGCCACAGAAGCCAGCTTTATTTACGTCTTCAATAATATCCTCCGTACCCGTCATTATGGCGCACAAACCACACGCACGGGACGAGTCAGAAATGAATTACTGGGGGTGATTTTTGCTGATGGAGAGATTATCAGTAATTTACGCTGGACTCAGGGAATTTATGACCAAATGAAGGCAAAAAATACCTTGCCCACTCTTGATCCTTTAGATGAAGAGGATGTCATAGATGCTGCAACAACCGCGATTGAACAGTTAATGAGTCAAGAATTTATTGTCCACACCGATTATATTGGCGATGAGTTTCAACCGCTGCTGAATGAGGTGAAAACTTTGGTCGGAACTGAAGCCGGAATTAAGTCTGTGTTACAACAAGCCGATGCTGAAGCCAAAGACTATGCCCAAAAACACATTAGTTCTAAGAAAAAGGCAAAAGCGAAATCAACAAGTTGATGTAGGGGCGCAAGGCTGATATTGGCATCAACGTCAGTTCAATGTAGTTCCCGTTTAGATCCCCCTAAATCCCCCTTAATAAGGGGGACTTTGAGAAGTGTTTTGTTCCTCAATTGCTTCAAACAGTCCCAACCAGCTAGAATCATCTTAAAAAGGGGTATTTTGAGAAATATCTTGTTCCTCTATTTTTAGGGAAACGTTGAGGAATATCTTGTCCCCGCCTTTTTAGAGGAAACGTTAACCTTGAGAAACATCTTGTTCCCCCCTTTTGAAGGGGGGTTAGGGGGGATCTCTTATCGAGTAAATTCCCCAACCTCCAATCCCCAATCTCCATGAACATTATGGCAATCCTTTATCGCTATCAAATTGAATTACACGATAGTCTCTATTTCGCCACTCGTGAAATAGGCAGACTCTATGAAACCGAACCCATACTCCACAATTATGCCCTCTCCTATGCCTTAGGATTAGTTGATAGTGAACGATATGCTACAACCGTCCCTCCAGAGGCATCCTATCGCTATTTTTGTGCCGAACAAGTTCCCCAATATCAAGCACAATTAACCCCGCTGAATCAACAAGGCATTTATGTTACCCCCGCCCGCAGCATTTATCATGCGTCGGTTCTCAATACCTGGAAATATGCCGACAATCGCTATCACGTTGAGATGAAGAAAACCCAGAAAAATATCCCCAGTTTTGGCAGGGCAAAAGAAATTGCCCCAGAAAGTCAATTTGAAGGCTTTGTGATTAGCCAAACTCCCTTAACCTTGCCCACCTGGATTCGGTTAGGAAAATGGGTAAGTAAGGCACGGGTGGAGATTGTAGAAACCCAGGAAAGTAAACTATCTGGGAGGGCAGAAGATTTTACATTTCCCTATCCGCTTAACCCGTTAGATGTGATGTTTTCCCATCGAGTTACCAGTTATGATGTGATTAATATGCCTCCGGTAAGTCTGATCAAAATGGTAAGTTTACATGGACAATACTACCGATTTAATCGTCTCAAAATTCCCGCGCTGATGCAGTATCGCTTTAGTTGATGATGTAGGTAAGGGCACGGCAGTGCGGTGTCCCTACAAATACCCTGATAATTGGTTATTTCCATGCCTCATAGTCTAATTCTCAACCTGCTTCCCCAATCACCAATTCCCACCCAGTTTCTCAGTGGACGCCATTTACACGCCCTATTTCTTAATTGGGTGAGTTCCGTCGATAGAAAAACAAAACCCGCCCTCTCCACCTTGCACCGGAATATCTCTATAAATTGGTTAGGTTATTGTGTAGGGGCGGGTTTAGGGACTAAATTCAACGATTCACCGATAAATGAACAACAAAACCCGCCCTCCCCACCGAATAAATGAACTAGATTTTCCACGAACCTAATTTTATAGATCCCCCCTAGCCCCCCTTCAAAAGGGGGGAACCGGATTTTAAGCGGGATGCGAGGGGGATCTCAACATAAAACCCTAACCCTTCATTTACAGGTAAAACAAATGAACAATACCGATTACATTCCCATCGCCTCTCTTAACCACTATTCCTACTGTCCCCACCGTTGCTGGCGGATGTTTTGTGCGGGGGAATTTAGCGAGAATTACTATACCATTGATGGCACCAGTTTACACGATCGCGTCCATAGATTAACTGAATCTCAACGGGAGGAAGTTTGGCAGGTACGGGCGATTTGGCTGAAGTCTCAACAGTATCACCTAATCGGGAAATCCGATTTAATTGAGTTAGAATCTGGTGAACTCTATCCCGTGGAATATAAGCGGGGGCGGAAGGGGGAATGGGATAATGATGAATTGCAGGTGTGCGCCCAGGCGTTGTGTTTAGAAGAAATGACCGGACAATCGATTCATCGTGGCTATATTTATTATGCCTATTCTCATCAGCGGCAATTCGTCGAGATTTCTGATACATTGCGACAGGAAACCCTGGATACGATTGCATCGGTGACAAGATTACTGGAAACCGGGAAAATGCCTCAACCGATTTACACGAAGCGTTGTAAAGGATGTAGTTTTTACTCTCAATGTTTACCCCAAGCCGCCAAAAAGGTGGGGCGATATCAGGAAGACGAATAAAACCTAACCCCCTAGCCCCCTTCCCACCCCCCTCATTCCCCCCTGCGAGGAGGGAAGTCAAAGGATGCTTCGCTTTTTTTGCAGGGAAGGGGGAACCGGATTCAATACTGCCATTGATCATTCTTTTTTAGTAACGATAAACGATGATAGTTCAAGGATTTCTTGATATTCGAGTTTCGTAACCATTGGACTCCGGCTCCCCTCTCCTTGCAGGAGAGGGGCTGGGGGAGAGGTCAAATCGTGAATTCGCCAGCAATATCTGACCCAATTATTATCAATGTTTGCTTGTAGTTGCGCTTTAGCGCCGCCAACCTCACGACTAACAGGAGAAAAATCATGGGAACCGTTTACATAACTCAAGATGACTCATTTATCGGCAAAACCGATGAACGCCTTAGCGTCAAAGCCAACAAACAGAAACTTTTAGATGTCCCCCTAATTAAAGTAGATGGGATAGTCGTATGCGGACGGGCGACGGTATCGCCCGCCGTTGTCACCGAACTATTAGACCGAAAAATTCCCCTCAGTTTTATTACTGGAACCGGGAAATATCTGGGACGATTGGAACCAGAACTAACCAAAAATATCTTTGTTCGCCAAGCCCAATGGCAAGCCGCTGGGGAATCAGCAGCAGCGCTACATCTTGTGCGAGGATTTATTCGGGGAAAACTGAAAAATTATCGCACGATGCTAACCCGAAATCAGCGCAAATATCCGGAACTGACGTTACAAAAAGCAATGAATCGTCTACAAAATGCGATCGCGCCCATTGAGAAAACGGATAAAATTAACTCCCTGCGGGGGTTAGAGGGGGCGGGAAGTGCAGCGTATTTTGGTGTTTTTGAGCAACTGATTCGCATCCCTGGATTTAAGTTTACCGCCCGCCGCCGTCGTCCCCCAACTGATCCGGTGAATGCAATGCTGAGTTTTGGCTATTCACTCCTGCGTCATGATATCCAGAGTGCGGTGAATATTGTGGGCTTTGATCCCTATTTGGGCTATCTTCATTGTCAACAGTATGGTCGTCCGGGATTAGCCCTAGATTTAATGGAAGAGTTTCGTCCCTTGGTTGTGGATTCAATGATACTCAATGGGATTAATCTGCGAATCCTCACCCCTGAGCAGTTTACCACGGAACCCCTGAGCCAAGCCGTATTTTTATCTCCTGAAGGACGGCGAGAGTTTCTCAAACTCTATGAACAAAAGAAGCAATCAACCTTTAAACATCCTGTCTTGGGGCGCAAATGTACTTATCAGGAAGCCTTTGAAATTCAAGGGCGACTTTTGGCGAAGTATTTGATGGGGGAAATTGAGCAGTATCCGCCGTTAATTGTGAGGTAGAGGGTATGTATGTAGTCGTGTCCTATGATATCCCGGAAGATAAGCGTCGGACGAAAATACACAGTATTCTTAAGTCTTATGGGCAGTGGATGCAGTATAGTGTGTTCGAGTGCAGTTTGACGGATACCCAGTATGCCAAGTTGCGATCGCGTTTGAATAAGGTGATTAAGCCAGACCAGGATAGTATTCGTTTTTATTTCCTCTGTGGCTGTTGTCAAGGGAAGGTTGAACGCATCGGTGGAGAAGCGCTTCGGGATAATTCGATTTTCTTTGTCTGATGCGACAACCAGTAGGTGTTTTTTTCGGGGAGTCAAAATTTGAGGCTGTATTCCTTATGCTCTCAGGGATACAGCCTTTTTCACGGCTGAGGAGGTTGTCGCAAAGGCTGAAAGGCTGATACAGAAAGGATTTGAGACTTTTTTATTCGAGGGGGTTGTCAAAACCGAGGGCTGAAATGCTATAGTTAGAGGAGGTTGTCGCAATCGAACCTTGAAAACTAAATACAGCAAGCGTTTCAGAGGTCGGCAGTCGAAATCCTCTATAATCCCTATCAGGGATTGAAACNCA
>JGI11783J13700_1002948_pt1 | contig 13366 bp, 7 predicted proteins | sample ElkSlonscriptome_6_FD_13700 | JGI IMG/M metagenome (IMG submission 13700)
CTCGTTCGTCAGAACGGATAATGAAAGGACGCCGACTCAAATCCACAGACGTGACATCCTCGGTGTAGCACTCCGTTCCCCAGCGTTCGGCTTGGGCTTTCATCCGCTCCATCAGTTGCGGACCTGTGATCCCTTCGGGGAAACCGGGAAAGTTCTCTACGTCAGTGGTGGTCATTAGCTGACCGCCAGGAAGTCCTCCCGCTTGGAAGCCTTCAAACATCACGGGTTTAAGATTAGCACGGGCGGCGTAAATGGCAGCTGTGTAACCGGCAGGACCCGAACCGATAATCACCAGATTTTCTACGGTAGGGTTAGGCATATAAATAAACTCATAACGACTCCGCTTAACGTTCTAGTATAGCGGTTTTTGAGGGTTGAGTTGGAAATTATCTCCCTTCAATCCCCTGTTGCAACATTTGTTTGGTGAGAAGAGAGGAAGGGATGTTCAGGGTATCGGGGTAAGTTTTCAAGATGGTTTCAACGGTAGCTTGCCATAAATCAGAGAGGACTTGACGCCAAGCCTGACGCTGGATGGCATGTGATTCCTGATTACACCATTGTGCGATCGCCTCGGATAAATCTTCAATCTGATCCGGTACAGGTGCAACCCACTGCTTTAACTGTGCCAAATCTTGGGCTGAAAACAGGTCAGGCTGATTAGTTAAGAGTTCGATAAAAGCGGCAACCTTTTGTTGCTGAAATAACCCTTCTGTCTGTTGCACAACCTCTAGCGGTAAATCTTGCAACTGGGCGATTTGCGACAAACTTAAGCCAAATTCTATCATGCGCGGTATCGCGGCTAACTTGGCTTTCAGTTCACCCCGGTACTCACCTATCTGCTCACCTTCTTCTAAGGCTTCTTGATAAACTTTAGTCTGCTTGAGTTCACTTAAGCTGAACATTGCTTCAATCTCCTCGCGGCTTTTGTGTGGTAACTTGTAAACAATGATTGTCTCAATTAAGTTGATCATTTTCTGCGTCTTCCGTCGTAGGTAAGAACAAGCCGTCTAACCGGAAGGAAAGTTGTTTGATTTCACGGGAGGTGAATTCATAGATGGCGGCTTCTTCGGGCGAAGAATCGATGAGTTCAAATAAAATGGCTGGAAATTCGAGAAACAGGTTATAAAAGATAGTGTCAGTTTTCACGCTGAATTGCGGAGTTTTGAGTTGAATACTATTGTTATAAACGTAAATCTTAATCGTTTAGCGATCACGTTTTGGTTTTCGGATACACTCTGCCTCTAGAACCATCAATCCTGGCGTTTCCCAAACCGCACAATCGCTGCTCAACGATGGCAAAATGGGTTGTTTCCCTGCTTCAAGTTGAGCGATGGCTTGATTTGCCGCAGGTTGGTACTGCATCAACCAAGCATCATTCACAATCGATTCGGTTGTTAACGGTGTAGTCGGTAGCAGCAAAAAATCAATCTCGTATTTTTGGATAAACTCCTGGACAATCGCCAAATCTGGACTATATTGTGCTTCAATTAAATCCGACATCCGCTGGCGAAATTGGCGATAATAGCCCCAATGATAAGGGATCGCATATTCACGACCAACTAAAATTGATCGTTGGGCAAACGTGGGTAAATTATTGGCTTCTTCCACTAATGAGGCAATTTTACTGTCTTTGGGTTGCTGTTGAAAAAACTCATATAACGTCGGCACATTGCCACCAATATAAGCCGTCCAGGGAAACGTATTCAGAACCAAGTGAGGATATCCGATTAAGGTAATTCCGATTAAACTGGTTAAACCCAATGCCAAAACTGATCCCAGTTTGATCGTAGAGATGCGCCATGGCACGTCTCTACACGCGAAAACCGCGTCTAGGATTAGGGTAATAACGATTGCCGCCGCCAGCGCGATCGCAATCCGCAGGCTATGCTGAGTATAACGGCTGGGTAGGTGTAGTTTGAACAGCAGAACATGGGCGGCTAAAAATAAAATAGCTGACGCGACTAAGAACTTGATTAAGACTCCCATCTTTCCAGTTATCTGCTTGGTGAGGGGAAAACGAGAGGGAAAGCATAACATAATAGGTAATAGCAAGCCCAAATAACTCAGAGGCGGCGCTAAGGCGGTATCAATGCGGATACCACTGCGTCCATTAAACCAGAATGACCAAGCGTCATTGACAAAAAAGCGGGTTCGCCCTTGAGATAAGAAATCGGGTAAACCTTGGGCTTGTGCAGCCGTGATCACTGGGGCAAATTCTGACAGACTAATTGTGTAGGGTAATAACACGGCAAACGCCACCGCCAAACCCGTGAAACAGAATACATAATCGCGGCGAGTTTGAGACAGATAGGGGAGTTTTCGGTTAAACCGCCACAACTGCAAAATTAGAAACGCCGCGCAGACTAGCACTAATGAGGGATAGAATAATCCTAACAGCGCGAGCGCGATTCCTGTGCCTATTAGTGACTGGCGCATCCCATAATACAAAAACGCCAACAGGATAGGATAAATAAACGCCTTGGGTGTTCCCGATATCAACCCATCTTGCATCCACAGATTTTGGTTGAGGAGTAGAGACGCGATAAATCCAGTCAAAGGTATCGGTAACAATTGCACCGCCACGCCAAAACAGTAACCTGTGGTAACTAATCCCAAAACCACAGGCAAAACTTTACTCAAAACAATCGGATCAATGCCAAGTTTTGCTATGAAATAGTACAGGGCGCGATATCCTAAGGGGGCAACCGATTGGAAATAATTGGCAATAATATCATTCGGAAATAACTCTGGATCTAAAAATCGCCGCATCCAGAAGACGTGTTGTCGCGCATCATCCTGCACCACGTATTCGCTGCTGAAGGCGGGTTGAAGGGCTAACGTGCCGTAAAGTGTGGCAATTAGTAGACTCAGCGTCAACCAAACCCTAAAGTAAGGCTTCGTTGTACCTGTGAGAAAACGGTGCAAATTGGTTATCCACATTCAGTTGATCCCAATGGTTTCGATTTATAACTGGGCTGTATTACAAGTCATATAAATGTATGACATAAAAAAAATAAAATTAAGCTTGATTTAAGCATCTAATAAGTTTTCATAGAGTATAATTACATAAAACTGTGTTAAATAAAGGTAAGCCACGCTAACGCTTCATTTTCGGGTGTCATTTACCGTTACCTTTGTCAGGTGGGTTTCGCGATCGCTCTCTATAGCCAACGTTAGTCCTATTTGCTATGTCATTAACCAGAGTTGGTGAATAGCAGGGGCGTTCGCCTACTCCCCAGGAAAACTCATAGAATCCCATTCGCGCCCAGATTTTTCGGTTCGACGGCTAAATGTCTGAGGCGATGGCTCGATCATTACCACATTATCTTGTTTTTGTAAACGCTCTTATCGGAATTTCCCCGTCCGACAACGTATGACGAATAACACCATCTTAAAAATTGCTAACTACCGCATTTTGTCTCAACTCTACGAAAGTGCCAATACCTTAGTTTATCGCGGTATTCAGGAAGGGGAACACCAACCCGTGATTCTCAAACTTCTTAAACAAGACTATCCCACTCCACAAGAGTTAACTCGATATCGACAAGAGTATGAAATTACGCACAATCTGACGATTGATAGCGTAGTTAAGGCGTATAAGATCCAACCTTATCAGAGAACCTTAGTGATAATATTAGAGGATTTTGGCGGTGAATCCTTAAAGCAGTGGATGAGTCAGCCAACAAAACTCTCCTCATCTCTACCTCTACAGGACTTTCTCAACATTGCCATCAAGATAGCCGAAATTCTCGCCCAGATTCACGCCGTTGATGTTATTCACAAAGATATTAACCCCAGCAATATTGTCTTCAACCCCGAAACCGGACAACTCAAAATCATTGACTTTGGCATCTCCACCCAGCTTACCCGCGAAAATCCCGCCCTCAAAAATCCTCATGTCTTAGAAGGAACATTAGCCTATATTTCCCCCGAACAAACGGGACGAATGAATCGTTCTCTCGACTATCGCACCGACTTTTATTCCCTAGGTGTCACCTTCTATGAACTCCTAACCGGAAAGCTGCCCTTTGAGACAAAAGATGCCATAGAATTAGTCCATTGTCATATTGCCAAAGTCCCGACACCGCCTCATCTTGTGGGTGAGGAAGTGCCTAGAGACGTTCCGGCAAAACCTCTAAAACCCATTCCGCCAACCATTTCCAATATTGTCATGAAACTGATGGCAAAAACGGCTGAAGAACGGTATCAAAGTGCTTGGGGAATTGTGGCTGATTTGCAAAACTGTCAGAGAAAATTAGCAGAAACTGGAACAATTGAAGACTTTTCGCTGGGTTCTCAAGATATTTCCGAACACTTCCAAATTCCCCAAAAACTCTATGGACGAGAGGCAGAAGTGGACACCTTACTCGCCGCCTTTGATCAGGTGGCGAATCGAGAGGATCAGGAACTTCAAAAATCGGCAGATACTTCCGTCGATGCTTCACTTCCCACGTCTCATCTCTCCATCGAGATGATGCTGGTGGCGGGGTATTCTGGGATTGGTAAATCCTGTTTAGTCGCCGAAATTCATAAACCCAATACACGATTACGCGGCTACTTTATCTCCGGTAAATTTGACCAGTTTCAACGCAACGTTCCCTACTCGGCGATTGTCAACGCCTTTAAGGAATTGGTGGAGCAGATTTTAACCGAAAGCGAAGCCCAACTCAATCAATGGCGAGAAAAATTATTAGTCGCTTTGGGGGCAAATGCTCAAGTGATTATTGATGTTATCCCGGAAGTAGAACGAATTGTCGGTCAACAGCCTGCGGTGCCAGAATTAGGGTCACAAGAAGCCCAAAATCGGTTTAATATTGTCTTTCGCAAGTTCATGCGGGCATTTTGCTCACCCGAACATCCCTTAGTGATGTTTCTCGATGATTTGCAGTGGGTAGATTTGGCGACGCTGAAGTTAATTCAACTGATTATGACCGATAGCGAGATCCATTATCTATTTTTAATCGGTGCCTATCGGGATAATGAAGTCAACTCTACTCATCCGTTAATGATGACAGTAGATGGATTACAAAAACAAGGCGCGACGGTTAACTGTATTACCTTATCCCCTTTAAAATTAGACCATATTAGCCAAATTATTTGTGACACCTTAAAATCCCCACAAGAATCTGCCCAGCATTTAGCCGAACTGGTGATGAGCAAAACGGCAGGTAATCCATTTTTCGTGAATCAGTTTTTAAGGAATCTCTATACTGAAAACTTGATCACTTTCAATCTGCAAAATCATCAATGGCAGTGGGATATTAATAAAATTAAGGAGAAAAATATTACCGATAACGTCGTCGAGTTGATGACGAATCGGTTAAAAAAGCTGCCGGATTCAACCCAGCATATCTTACAGTTAGCTGCCTGTATCGGTGCTAATTTCAACTTATCGACACTAGCAATTGTCTGTGAAAAATCGGAGGATGTGATTTTCTCGAACTTAGTCACAGCGGTTCAATCGGAATTAATCGTCCCCCTATCTGAACTCAATTCAGACTTGCTGGTTCACGAGTATAAATTCCTGCATGACCGAGTACAACAAGCGGCGTATGCTTTAATTGATGAGTGCCAAAAGAAAGCGGTTCACTTACAAATTGGTCGCCTACTTTTGCAAAGTACGGATTCGGAAACCTTAGCGGAGAAAATATTTGCAATCGTTGATTATCTGAATCAAGGGATTGGTGATACCTGTGATTACACATCAGGAGAAATTAGTCAAGCTGAATGCCATCAAATCGCCCAGTTGAATTTAATCGCGGGTCAAAAAGCCAAAGGATCAGCCGCTTATGGTGCGGCGCTAAACTATTTAACGGTGGGACGAGAACTTCTAGGTTCAGACAGTTGGCAATGGGACTATGACTTAACTTTAGCCTTGTATGAAGAAGCTGCCCAAGCTGCCTATTTAGGTGGCAAGTTTACGGTGATGGAGGAATTGACTGAAACTCTTTTCGCCCATGCTAAAACTGTGCTGGAAAAAGTTAATGTGTATGAAGTCAAAATTCAAGCGATCGCGTCGCAAAATAATCTCCAAGAAGCGATTCATCTTGGACTGCAAGTGCTGAATTTATTGGGAATCCGTTTACCCGAAGAACCCAGCACGGCAGAGTGGCAAAATGGACTAGATGAAACGGCTACACTATTGGTAGGACATGAGATTGAAGACTTAATTAACCTACCGGAAATGACTGCTGCTGAACCCCTAGCTGCTGTGCTAATTCTCTCCAATTTAATTGCCGCCGCCTATATTGCCGCACCGGATCTTTTTGTCCTGATTGCCTCATCAATGGTTCAGTTATCAGTCAAGTATGGGAACGCGCCATTGTCGGCATTTGGCTATGCCTGTTATGGATTTATTTTATTAGATCGTCAGCACAATTTTGAGGCGGGATATCAATTTGGGAAATTGGCACTGAGTTTAGTGAATCGGTTTAATGCCCAGCAAGTTAAATGTAAGGTATTTGAGGTGCTTGGCGCTCATATCTTGCATTGGAAAGAACATTTTAGTCAAACCCTCCCTATTTTAATTGAGGGCTATCACAGTGGCGTGGAAACGGGGGATTTTGAATTTGCCGGGTATTGTGCTTTTTATACCTGCGATCATCTCTATTTTAGTGGGGTAGAACTAACGCAGGTGGAACAAGAAATCACCATTTATAATCAGGCGGTGCGACAAATTCGCCGGGAAAGTCCATTTAATTGGACGGCGATTTTTTTACAGGCGGTGCAGAATTTACGGGATCAAGGAGAAAATCCCACCCAGTTAACGGGGAAGGTGTACAATGAAGAGACATGCTTACCCCGGGCGCTGGCGGCGAATGACCGAACAGAACTGCATTTATTCTACTTGAATAAGCTGATTCTCTGTTATCTCTTTGGTGAGGTTAAGCAAGCAGTAGAAAATGCAGGGTTAGCGGAACTGTATTTAAATGGAGTTACGGCGATGATCGTGATTCCAATATTCTATTTTTATGATTCTCTTGCCCATCTCGCCCTCGTACCTGAGGCGACACCAACTGATAAACAGGCGTTGATTAGCCGGGTTAATGCTAATCAAGAAAAAATGCAGATCTGGGCAAACCACGGTGCAATGAATCAGCAGCATAAACTGGATTTAGTCGCCGCCGAAAAAGCGCGGGTTTTGGGGGAAGTGGTGACAGCGATGGAGTTGTATGAACAAGCGATTAATGGGGCGAGGGAGAATGGCTATATTCAGGAGGAAGCCTTAGCTTACAATTTAGCCGCCCTATTTTATCAGCATCGGGGGATGGACAAGGTTGCCCATACCTATCTTAAAGAGGCACATTACGCTTACACGCGCTGGGGGGCGACGGCGAAGGTGAAGGATTTAGAAGCCGAGTATCCCCAGCTTTTTGCGCCATCGTCTCCCATCAGTTATCTCACAGACACCCGCACCACGGTGAGTAGTATTTCCCAGCGGAATCAGTCGGCTTCGGTGTTAGATTTTGCCACACTGATGAAAGCATCTCAAGCCATTGGTAGTGAAATTGCACTGAATAAGTTACTGGCGGCGTTGATGAAAATTTTAATCGAAAATACGGGGGCGCAAACGGGAGTTTTGATTTTAAATAAATCGGGAGAATGGGTGATTGAGGCGTCGCTGAATGTGGAGACAAATCATGTCACTGTGTTGCAATCTCTACCCGTGGCGAATCACCTACCACTCTCAATGATTAACTATGTCACTCATACCCAAGAAACCGTGGTTACAACCAATGCCGCGAAGATGGGCAAGTTTACCAATGATCCTTATATTCAAGCCCATCAAACCCAATCAGTTTTGTGTGCGCCGCTACTGAATCAAGGTCAACTCAGTGGTATCGTTTATCTGGAAAATAACCTGGCTACAGACGCCTTTACGCCAGACAGGTTAGAAGTCTTACAACTCCTATCCGGACAAGCCGCGATCGCGATCGACAATGCCCGACTTTATAACACTCTAGAACAAAATGTCGCCGCCCGCACCCAAGAGTTAAAAAATACCCTCGACTCTCTCAAAGCCACCCAAGATGAACTGATTCAATCCGAAAAGATGGCAGCCTTGGGACAATTAATTGCTGGGATTGCCCATGAAATTAATACACCCTTGGGGGCGATTCGTTCCTCCGCCGGAAATATTTCTAAGTTTTTAAGTCAAACCCTGGAACAATTACCTACCCTGTTTCAATCCTTATCGCCAGAAAAAGGACAAGATTTTCTGAAAATGTTGCAACGTTCACTCCAAAACGAATCGGATTTAACCGCGAAAGAAGAACGCAAACGGCGGCGAGTCTTAGTTCGCCAATTAGAGGCGGAAGAGATTCAGGATGCGGATACCCTAGCGGATACTTTGGTTGATATGGGGATTTATGAAAATATTGAAGAGTTTTTCCCTCTACTGAAACGCCCCGATAGTTCGCACCTCTTAGAAACAGCGTACAAACTATCAGCATTACAACGGGGAACTCAAACCATCAACACAGCAACTGAACGAGCCTCTAAAGTAGTGTTTGCCTTAAAAACATACTCCCGTTATGACGAATCGGGAGAAATGATTCTGGCAAACCTAACCGCAGGTATTGAAACCGTGCTAACCCTGTATCAGAATCAACTCAAACATGGAATTAATGTCATCCGCAACTATGACGAGTTCCCACCGATATTATGTTATCCGGATGAACTGAATCAAGTCTGGACGAATCTGATTCATAATGCGTTACAGGCAATGGATAATAAAGGAACATTAACCCTTGATGTCAAGCAGCAAGACCAACAGATAAACGTTAGCATTACCGATAGTGGCAAGGGAATCCCTCTAGAAATTAAAGCGAAGATATTTCAGCCATTTTTTACAACCAAGTCAGCCGGAGAAGGAAGTGGATTAGGACTCGATATTGTGAAAAAGATTATTGAAAAGCATCAGGGTAAAATTGATGTTGAATCCATTCCAGGTAAAACTACGTTTACAGTTTCATTACCTTTTCGGACGGCGGAAGTCTAGTCTAGAGAAGGCAGTTTAAGTAGGTTGGGTTTCGCTATCGCTCAACCCAACAAGCTCTCTAACTTAGGTTACTAAAAAATGTTAAACGGACTTTATAGTACAAATAACGAATGACGAATGACGAATGACGAATGACAAATGACCAATGACAAAGGACAAAGGACAAAGGACAAATAACCAATGACTAAACCTGTTATTTTGTGTGTTGATGATGAAAAAGTTGTTCTCAAAAGTCTTAAGACTCAACTCAAAGAAGCCTTTGGCGATGCTTATACCTATGAACTGGCAGAAGCGGCTGATGAAGCGTTAGAATTAATAGATGAACTTGTGGAAGAAAATGTCAGTATTATTCTGATTGTATCGGATTGGTTGATGCCGGGAATGAAAGGGGATGAGTTTCTAGTTCAGGTGCATCATAAATTTCCCCAGATCATTAAAATTCTGCTGACAGGTCAAGCAGATGAGCAGGCGATTGAACGGGCGAAACAGCAAGCAAAGCTGCATCACTGCTTATACAAACCCTGGTCAGAAGCGGAATTAGTGGAAGCCATTAAATCAGGATTATCTCAACTCTAACGTACTGATTGGAAAATTACTCACTCAATCCGATGATTTCAACCCCATCCAAAATCCTTGTGACTTCGGCGTAACCCTACGGGCAATCTACTATGACTAAACAGGTAATTATTTGTGTCGATGATGAGAAAACAGTACTCAGAAGTCTAAAAGCTGAGCTTAAGGAAGCGATTGGCAAGAATTACCTGATCGAAATTGCCGAAGCGGGAGAAGAAGCATTAGAGTTAGTTGCAGAACTCTTAGACGAGAACTATGAGATTCTTTTGGTTATCTCTGACCATATCATGCCAGGGATGAAAGGAGATGAACTCTTAAAGCGTGTCCATGAGTTGTCACCGAAAACGCTGAAAATTATGCTCACTGGGCAAGCGAATATTGAAGCGGTAGGCAATGCGATTAAGTATGCCAAACTCTATCGTTATATCGCCAAGCCCTGGCAGGCGTCAGACTTGAGTTTGACGGTAAAAGAAGCCGTTAATAGTTATATGCAAGCAAAAAAGTTAGATGAACAAAACGCCAAACTTAAATGTTTAAATCGAGACCTACAACAATCGATTAAATCCCTCAGTGCTAGTGAGTTAAAATTTCGGGCGATTTTCAATCAAACGTTTCAGTTTACGGGAATGCTGAGTGTTGACGGAATTGTCCTAGAAGTCAACCAAACTGCCCTTAATTTTGGGAAATTGCATTTAGAGGATGTAGCAGGAAAACCGTTGTGGGACTGTTACTGGTGGACTATTTCCAGCGAAACCCAAACTCAGTTACAATCCGCCATTGCTCAAGCTGCTAGCGGTAAGTTTGTCCGTTATGAAGTGGATATCTTAGGCGCACAACAACGCATTGCAACAATTGATTTTTCGATTAAACCCATTATTAATGACAATGGCAATATTGAGTTTTTGATTATCGAAGGTCGAGATATTAGCGATGTCTATAATGAGTTACGTTTGCGGAAAGAAGCTGAAGCTGCACTGGTGAAAGCAGAACAAAAGTATCGCTCTATCTTTGAAAACGCCCAAGAAGGAATCTTTCAGATTGCGCTAGATGGGAGTTATCTGAGTGCTAACCCCGCTTTAGCTCAAATTTACGGCTACGATTCCCCGGAAGAATTGCTAACAATCATTAATAGTATTCACTATCAACTCTACGTTGACCCCCGTCGGCGTCCGGAATTCATGACACGGATGCAGCAGCATGGTGTTGTGTGTGAGTTTGAGTCGATGATTTGTCGCAAAGATGGCACAATTATCTGGATTAGTGAGAACGCCCGTACTGTTTATGATGCGTCGGGAACTCCACTTTATTATCAGGGGTTTGTGGAAGATATTACCTCTCGCAAACAAGCGGAGGCGGAGCGAATCAAGTTCACGAATGAACTGTTCCAACTGAATCAATCTTTTTCCCGCTTTGTTCCCAGCCAATTCTTACAGATTTTAAATAAGCAAAGTGTGGTTGATGTAGAATTAGGCGATCAAGTTCAGCAGGAAATGTCCGTCCTTTTCTCAGATATTCGGGATTTCACTACCCTCTCGGAACGGATGACTCCCCAAGAGAATTTCAAATTTATTAACGCCTTTTTAAAGCGGATGGAGCCAGCGATTATCGAACATCAAGGCTTTATCGATAAATATATGGGCGATGCGATTATGGCACTCTTTAGCGGGATTGCTGATGATGCGGTTAAAGCCGGAATTGCCATGGTTCAACGGTTGTATGAGTATAATCTATGTCGTCTGCAATCAGGGTATACCCCCATCAAAATTGGCATTGGCATTAATACTGGCTCGTTGATGCTGGGTACAGTTGGGGGAAAACACCGAATAGATAGTACGGTGATTAGTGATGATGTGAATTTAGCGGCTCGTTTGGAGGGACTAACGAAACAGTATAAGGTGTCGTTATTAATTTCGGGACAGACGTTAACTCGTTTACATAATCCAACCGAGTATAGTCTCCGGTTTGTGGAGCAGGTTAAGGTTAAAGGTAAGTCAAAAGCGGTAGCGGTGTTTGAAGTGTTTGATGGAGATCCGCTCAAGATTAAGGAGGGCAAGTTAGCTACTATCTCCATATTTGAAGAAGGGTTGTTCCTCTACGCCAAGCAAGCCTTTAGCAAAGCGAAACAGCGGTTTGAACAGGTGTTGAGAATAAATCCCCAAGATGCGATCGCACAAATCTATCTTAACCGTTCCCTGGCGCACCTCCAGCATGACGGATTTTTTTTGACGATGAGGGATGAGGGATGAAGTTGGGAAGCAGAGGGAGCAGAGGGAGCAGAGGGAGCTGGGGGAGCTGGGGAAATTGAGAGCGTGGACACCTTAATTTGTCCGGAAATAAGTCGTTGTACAAAAAGCTTGAAAGCACCCAGAAAACTGAAATTGCGACCTCGTGACGAGTATGAATCACTTAACGCTCGTCGCCAAGAGCAAAAAACTAAAGAATTCAAGAAAAAGTACTCCTGTCGTGCGGGAGTTGAAGGGACAATTTCTCAAGGTGTGCGGAAATTAGATTTACGACGGACTCGATATTCCGGGCTAGCTAAAACGCATTTACAGCATATTGCTACAGCTCGCTGCTCAGAATTTAGCTCGTTTTTGTGCATCGGTCAAATGGGTTATTAAAAGCGACGACTCGCGGCTTAAATCAGGCATATAAACAGGCAAAATCTCAAGGACGTAACCGCATCTGTATCCAAGGTCAATGTTAGTCAAAGTGAAAGGATGAGAAGGAGGGGCGGCGTTATTTTGCCTGGGGAGTGGCGCGAGAAGTTTTATGTAAAATTGTCGGGAATGATTTAAGAATTCGTCAGGATATGACGACAGAAGAGTTTCAGAATCGATTTAGAGATTTGGAGTTTAATCAGCAGGTTTTGTTAACGGATTTACTAGGGATTTAAAAATACAAGCAGAGGATGAACCAACTCCAGAGAAAGGGCGACCCGATCCCATTGAGTGGATTGGTGGTGTTAATTAATGCAAGCGGGTCGCCCCTACAGGTCTGATTAATTTGTATTACACGCTACATTATCCCTCAAAGGCAAAATGCGCGGGAGCAAGCCGTTTGAGTCTACTGAATGTAAGAATAGTCTGATAAGCTATCTAGGAAGCTGACTCTAGGGTCAGTCCTAAAGTTTTCACGGCTCAAAAATCGGGTTGGGATTGAGAGACACCATGGAATGGCACGGAACAGATGCTCAAAGTTTGGCAATTATCGATCGCGAAATTGGCGCTCATACCTTTTCACCCGCCGAATACGAAATTGTGCGCCGGGTGATTTATGCTACAGCCGACTTTGAGTATCAAAAGCTGATTCGGTTTTCCGAACGTGCGTTACAAGCTGGTGCGGCGGCGCTAGCGGCTCGGACTACGATTGTGGTAGATGTGCCGATGGTACAGGTGGGAATTACACCTCACATCCAAGAAACCTTTGCCAATCCCGTCTATTGCAGCATGGAAGCCATCACGCGCCCGCAAAAAGAAAAGACGAAGGCGGCTTGGGGAATTCAAACCCTAGCCAGACGTTACCCAGAGGGTATTTTTGTGGTGGGTCAAGCGCAAACGGCGCTAACGGCGTTGGTGGAACTGATTGAAGCCGAAGAAATCCGTCCCGCCTTAGTCATTGGCACACCTTCGGGATTTGTTGAAGTAGATGTTGCCAAATCCCGACTCGAAGACTCCTTAGTGCCTCATATTCGCATAGAAGGGCGCAAAGGTTCATCGGTCGTCGCGGCAGCTATTGTTAATGGACTGGTAGACTTAGCATGGCAGGCATACGGGCAGGATAGTTCCAGTG
>JGI11783J13700_1088887_pt1 | contig 13336 bp, 12 predicted proteins | sample ElkSlonscriptome_6_FD_13700 | JGI IMG/M metagenome (IMG submission 13700)
GGGGAGATGAGGGAGATGGGGGAGATGAGGGAGATGAGGGAGATGGGGGAGATGAGGGAGATGGGGGAGATGAGGGAGATGATGTAGCCTTAGAGAATCAACCTGTCATCCGACTTGAAACCAATCAAACCCAAACCACTATCGGGGTTTCGATTCCAGATGGTCTACAGTTACACGTTTTTAGTTTACCCAACCCCAATCGCTTAGTCATCGAACTTCGACCCAATGCCATGGTGGAAAAAGATATTCTGTGGGCACCAGGTATCTGGTGGCGTCAGCGGACTGTGACTCTGGGTGATACTCGATTTCCTGTGGTGTGGCTAGAGGTTGATCCCAAAAATCCGCAAGTCAATCTGAAACCGATGTGGAGTAATCCCACGACTCAAGTGGGAACCGCCCCCCTGATTAAAACAGCGCAGTTGTGGAACGCTTCAGCAGCGATTAATGGTGGCTTCTTTAACCGCAATAATCAACTGCCCTTAGGTGCGATCCGCCGGGATGGATATTGGTATTCTGGACCGATTCTCAACCGAGGTGCGATCGCGTGGACAGATCAGCATCAATTTAAATTTGGACGCCTTAGCCTCCAGGAAACGTTAATTACCGCTAATGGAGAACGTTTTCCGAGTCTATTTCTGAATAGCGGTTATGTGCAAGCTGGGATGTCTCGCTATACCCCAGCTTGGGGCGTAACCTATACCCCTTTAACCGATAATGAAGTGATTTGGGTTGTGCAGAATAACCAGATTACTGCTCAATTACCCGGAGGAGTCGCTGGAGAGGAATCCTTTGTGATTCCAGTTAATGGTTATTTGCTTACCAACCGAGGGCATGATCCCAATGCGATCGCTAAGTCACTCACCATTGGCACAACAGTTCAGATTGAACAGAAAACGTTGCCAGTTGAGTTTAACAATTATCCCAATATCCTTGGTGCTGGTCCCTTGTTACTGCAAAATCGTCAAATTGTCTTAGATGCCAAAGCCGAAAACTTTAGTAATGCCTTTGCCCAACAATCTGCCATTCGGAGTGCGATCGGAATCACAGCAAATGGCACACTAATTATTGCGGCTATGCACAATCGTGTCGGTGGCAGGGGACCCAACTTGACGGAAACGGCACAGTTGATGCAACAACTGGGAGCCGTTGATGCGCTCAATCTCGATGGTGGCAGTTCTACTGGACTCTATTTGGGGGGTCATCTTCTAGATCGTTCTCCTCATACAGCCGCCCGGGTTCACAATGGTTTAGGGCTTTTCCGACCTTATAAGTAAGTGGGTGGACACAATAAAAGAAGAGTGGTGGAGGTCGTTATTTTTCATTTGTCCTTAGTCCTTTGTAAGGGTTTGAGGATACTTTACAAAACTTAATGAATTACCTTTTCTTTTGTCCGACTCTTTTCTTAAAGTTTTGATAAAGCTCAAGCCTCTAAATGTAAAGACTTCCGACAATTTTACGAATCCACTCCCTACTGTATTCAAAATCTTAACTGAATTTGCTAATGTTGATTGTGGTTAGGTTTTGCGTTGTTGAGAACCTGGCAATAGCTAAAAATTCAATAAAACGTTTTTACGTGCGATTAACGCAGGCGCGGAAGTCCTCACCCTCAACGATAGTAGGGTGAGGATGGACAGCGGAAAATTGAGGAACGAAATTTTCAAATTACAATTAACTTTTGGCGCTATAATAACAGTAACCCTCCTAGGTCTACATGGTAATGCATGGGCTAAAGATGGCATGGGCTAGGTGTGATAGAGATGTAGTCCTTGCGCGTTAATGAACTCGACCACCGTTCGCTTTATAGCGTCCAGAAAAGAATAGCGCAAGATGCCTAATGGCATTATTCGGTTAGTACAGACGCTTCAAAAGCGCGTCTCTACAACCGCAAACCGCTATCATCCAAGCGGACTAACAAAATATAACTGTCTGCGGAAGGCGGACAACTGCCTGTGGACGCTGAGTAAGACCAATAGAGGGCAACCTTTAGAGGCATCGGCGGATGAAGCGGGAAATCCTAAAGACGAATAAGACCGTCCTTGTTTAGCTAAGTTGGAAGCCCTAACTTCAGCGAAGCAAGTTAGGGTACTTCACTGTCGTAACTATTTTCAGGAGAAAGACTATGGTTCAGCAAGCAGTTCCTCAAGATTCGGCGATCACCCTACCCAGATCGTTGACTGCCGAAGGCGCTGCCGCTACAGAACTAAGACCTTGGGGTTCATTTACTGTTCTGGAAGAGGGGCGAGGATACAAAATTAAGCGTATTGAGGTGAAGCCTGGTCATCGCCTCAGTCTGCAAATGCACTACCATCGTAGTGAACACTGGATTGTTGTCAGTGGCATGGCGAAGGTTATTTGCGGGGATAAGGAATTATTGATTCATCAAAATCAGTCCAGCTACGTTCCTCAAGGACATGCTCATCGCCTAGAAAATCCGGGTGTCATTCCGCTGGTATTAATTGAAGTACAGAATGGCGAGTATCTTGGCGAAGATGACATTATTCGCTATGAAGATGACTACGCCCGCAGCGAGTCCACCTGACGATAGGTTGGATTATCTGAAGTAGCTAGTACGGCTTACCTGTGCTTTACTAGCTTGACGCCAAATTTGCTCCTCCCTAATACTAGGGGAGGAAATTTTTTTGCCCCAGGTGACGAAAGTTCTCATCGTCATCAATAGAAGGAGTTTTTGAGAATTGCCTGTCAAGGTGATTTCTGATCCAGGACAAAACCATGATTACACTGAGTCAAGCGGCAACCGATGAAATTAGACGCCTGCAAACCAAGCGCCAGCAACAGCAAGCTCGATTACGCTTAGGTGTGAAGCCAGGAGGATGTGCCGATTTATACTATATTCTGGAGTTTGATGATGCCGTCAGAGCGAGCGATCGCGTCTATGATTGTCAAGGCGTCGCTGTTGTCGTGGATGAGGCAAGCATCAAGCATTTAACTACCCTCACCTTAGATTATTCCGAAGATCTCATGGGCGGTGGGTTTCGCTTTTATAATCCCAATGCCATTGAAACCTGTGGCTGTGGTAACTCGTTTCGAGTTAAGACGTGAGGAATGATCCTAGGTTTAAGGAGTAATTAAAGCACAAAGGACGTAGCTGGCTTCTTTTCGGGAGCGAGTATGACCAAGGACAAAAGACCAAAAAATTGACATTGTTGCCTAAAAGTCAGTACAATCAGAATTTGTCAATACTTACAAACGATTCAAGGAATTTCACGCGCCTTAACTCATGCCCACTATCCAGCAGCTTATTCGTAGCGAACGTGCCAAAATTAAGGCGAAAACCAAATCGCCTGCACTGAAACAATGTCCACAACGGCGGGGTGTTTGCACCCGCGTCTACACGACAACCCCCAAGAAACCGAACTCAGCCCTGCGGAAAGTGGCAAGGGTACGTCTGACCTCGGGTTTTGAAGTGACGGCGTATATTCCAGGGATTGGTCATAACCTTCAAGAACACTCAGTCGTCATGATTAGAGGAGGACGGGTTAAAGATTTACCCGGAGTTCGATATCACATTATTCGAGGAACTCTAGATACGGCGGGTGTGAAAGATCGCAAGCAGGGTCGTTCCAAGTACGGAACCAAGCGTCCTAAGTAAACCAACAGAGCTTTTCTAAATCTGCCAAAACCCTGCTAGACTTACCCATAGCGGTTTGTTTGGGGTAACTTGATCAGGAAAATAGGTAGATGAAGTGGCTTGCTTTTTTCAAGCAAGTCCTAAAGACTGGAGAAAAAATAATCAGTTCCAGCACAAATAGTTAAATTTGCCGTGTATGTATTTTGTAAAGGTTTACTATGTCTCGTCGTACAGTTGTTAAAAAGCGCCCAGTCCCCCCTGACCCGGTTTATAACAGCCGTCTGCTTAGTATGATGATGCGCCGGATTATGCATCATGGGAAAAAATCAGTAGCATCTCGGATTATCTATGACGCCTTCAAAATTATTGAAGAACGCACCGGAAAGGAACCGCTAGAGGTATTTGAAGAAGCGGTACGGAATGTCACTCCCTTAGTAGAAGTGAAAGCCCGTCGGGTTGGAGGGGCAACCTATCAAGTTCCCATGGAAGTCCGCTCAGAACGCGGAATAACATTAGCCATGCGCTGGCTGATCCAGTTTTCCCGAAGTCGTCCAGGGAGAAGTATGGCGAGTAAATTCGCAAATGAGTTGATGGATGCGGCAAATGAAACGGGGAATGCCATTCGTAAGCGGGAAGAAACCCATCGGATGGCAGATGCCAATAAAGCGTTTGCTCATTATCGGTACTAATTCAGTAAGCTGGTGACTGACAGGCAGAAGGAGGCTAAGGTTTAATTCGGCGTTCCGTGAGGAATAAAGTCGCTGGCTGACTTTTTGAGGAACAAGTAGGACAAATCCCTAAAAAGTTAAACAAAGTATAGAATTGTAAAGAGATAGTAACGCAACGTGTAAACTTGCGGCACAGACGAAGGAGGTAGCTGTGGCACGTACCATCCCGCTTGAGAAAATACGCAATATCGGGATTGCCGCCCACATTGATGCGGGCAAGACAACAACAACAGAACGGATTCTGTTTTACTCAGGAATCGTTCATAAACTAGGCGAAGTCCATGAAGGGACAGCCGTGACCGACTGGATGGAGCAAGAGCGGGAACGGGGAATTACAATTACTGCTGCTGCCATCAGCACGAACTGGCTGGATCACCGGATTAACATCATTGATACACCGGGTCACGTAGACTTCACGATTGAAGTTGAGCGTTCGATGCGGGTTTTAGATGGTGTAATTGCTGTGTTCTGCTCAGTGGGAGGTGTCCAGCCCCAATCGGAAACCGTGTGGCGTCAAGCTGATCGCTACCGGGTGCCGAGGATTGCCTTTGTCAACAAGATGGATCGCACGGGTGCTAACTTTTTCAAAGTATACGATCAACTCCGCGATCGGCTGCGTACCAATGCGGTTGCGATCCAAATTCCCATCGGCAGTGAAAGTGATTTCCACGGGATTGTCGATCTTGTGCAAATGCGTGCCCGGATTTATACCAATGACCTGGGTACGGATATGCAAGACACCGAAATCCCCGAAGAGGTTCAAGAACTAGCCCAAGAGTACCGAGTAAAGCTGATCGAAGCTGTAGCTGAGACCGATGAAGCGCTCTTAGAAAAATATCTGGCAGAAGAAGAACTCACCGAAGACGAAATTCGTTCTGCCCTGCGTAAAGGTACAATTGTCGGTACGATTGTGCCGGTGCTGTGTGGTTCAGCCTTCAAAAATAGAGGAGTCCAGTTACTCCTTGATGGAGTGGTGGACTATCTACCCTCTCCGCCGGAAGTTCCGCCAATTCAGGGACTATTGCCAGATGGGACACCGGACAAGCGACCAGCAGATGATGAAGTTCCCCTATCGGCGCTGGCATTTAAAATTATGTCAGACCCTTATGGTCGCTTAACCTTCATGCGGGTCTACTCAGGCATCCTGAAAAAAGGCAGCTACATTCTTAATTCCACCAAAGATCAGAAGGAGCGGATCTCCCGGCTGATTATTTTGAAATCCAACGAACGCATTGAAGTCGATGAGCTACGAGCTGGCGATCTCGGTGCGGCAATTGGTCTCAAGCAAACGACAACGGGTGATACAATTTGTGGCGAAGAAGCCCCGATTATTTTGGAATCGCTTTATATTCCAGAGCCGGTGATTTCGGTAGCCGTAGAACCCAAAACCAAGCAGGATATGGAGAAGCTTTCCAAAGCACTCCAAGCCTTATCGGAAGAAGATCCGACATTCCGGGTCAGTATTGACCCAGAAACCAATCAAACCGTGATTGCGGGAATGGGTGAACTTCATCTGGAAATTCTGGTTGATCGGATGCTGCGGGAGTTCCGAGTTGAAGCGAATGTGGGTGCCCCTCAGGTGGCTTACCGAGAAACCATTCGCAAATCCGTGCAAGCTGAAGGTAAGTTCATCCGCCAAAGTGGCGGTAAAGGTCAGTACGGTCATGTCGTCATTGAATTGGAGCCAGGTGAAACCGGTAGTGGGTTTGAATTTGTCTCCAAGATTGTTGGTGGTTCCGTACCGAGAGAATTTATTTCCCCGGCTGAGCAGGGTATGAAAGAAGCCTGCGAATCGGGTATCCTAGCTGGGTATCCCCTCATTGATGTCAAAGCCACATTAGTTGATGGTTCGTATCACGATGTTGATTCTTCGGAAATGGCGTTCAAAATTGCTGGTTCGATGGCAATTAAAAACGGCGTAACGAAGGCGGCACCCGTGTTACTCGAGCCTATGATGAAAGTGGAAGTTGAAGTGCCTGAAGACTTTCTCGGAGATGTCATGGGCGATCTCAACTCCCGCCGTGGTCAAATTGAAGGGATGGGGACCGAAGAAGGTCTAGCCAAAGTTTCGGCTAAAGTTCCATTAGCCGAAATGTTTGGTTATGCTACGGATATACGGTCAAAAACCCAAGGTCGAGGTATCTTCTCAATGGAGTTTAGCAACTATGATGAAGTGCCTCGTAACGTGGCTGAAGCTATCATTGCTAAGAGCAAAGGGAACGCATAACTAAGAAAAGGAAAACGTAATTCATGGCACGCTCAAAGTTTGAAAGGACTAAACCCCACGTCAACATTGGCACAATTGGTCACGTAGACCACGGCAAAACAACGTTGACGGCTGCCATTACCATGACTCTGGCTTCATCAGGTCAAGCAACCGCCAAGAAGTACGAAGAAATCGATGCGGCACCAGAGGAAAAGGCGCGGGGGATTACCATTAACACCGCTCACGTTGAGTATGAAACGGCGAATCGCCACTACGCTCACGTTGATTGCCCAGGACACGCTGACTACGTGAAAAACATGATCACGGGTGCGGCTCAAATGGATGGCGCGATCCTGGTGGTTTCCGCCGCTGACGGTCCGATGCCGCAAACACGGGAACATATCCTCCTTGCCAAGCAGGTAGGCGTCCCCAACTTAGTCGTCTTTTTGAATAAGAAAGACATGGTGGACGACGAAGAATTACTGGAATTGGTGGAACTGGAAGTCCGCGAACTCCTCAGTGATTATGAATTTGATGGAGATAATATTCCCATCGTGGCAGGCTCGGCGTTAAAGGCGCTTGACTCTCTTACCTCTAACCCAAGCATTAAGAAGGGTGATGATGAGTGGGTTGATCAGATCTATGCGTTAATGGATGAGGTCGATGCTTACATTCCTACCCCAGAACGGGATGTGGATAAGCCCTTCCTGATGGCAGTTGAAGATGTCTTCACCATCACTGGTCGGGGTACAGTCGCCACGGGGCGGATCGAGCGCGGTAAAGTCAAAATTGGCGACGAAGTTGAGCTAGTTGGACTCCGGGATACGGTCAAGAAAACCGTCACTGGCATTGAGATGTTTAAGAAGAGTCTTGATGAAGGGATGGCGGGTGACAATGCCGGAATTCTGCTCCGAGGTGTTGAGAAGAAAGATATTGAGCGGGGAATGGTAATTGCCAAGCCCGGTTCTATCACTCCTCATACTCAGTTTGAGTCGGAAGTCTATGTCCTCAAAAAAGAAGAAGGAGGACGTCATACTCCGTTCTTTTCCGGTTATCGCCCTCAGTTCTACGTTCGTACCACCGATGTGACGGGAACAATCAGTTCCTACACCGCTGATGATGGTACCAATGTGGAAATGGTTATGCCCGGAGACCGAGTAAAAATGACCGTGGAGTTAATCAACCCGATCGCGATTGAACAAGGAATGCGCTTTGCCATTCGTGAAGGTGGTCGCACCATCGGTGCAGGTGTTGTCTCCAAAATCCTCAAGTAGCACTGTTCTCACTCCAAAGAGTAGGAGCAGAGAAGCTGATGCTTTTCTCTGCTCCTTATTCTCTGTGTTGGCAAAACGTTATGAATTCTGAGTGTTGAGTTCTGAGTTCGGGAACATTCATTCAACACTCAACACTTAAAACTCCTAATTATTTCAGAACCTAGACAACTCAAAAAAATGGCAACGATTCAGCAGCAAAAAATTCGGATTCGTCTTAAAGCATTTGATCGGCGATTACTAGACACTTCATGCGAGAAGATTGTGGATACAGCAAATCGCACCAATGCTGCCGCCGTCGGTCCAATTCCCTTACCGACCAAACGTCGTATTTATTGTGTCTTGCGATCGCCCCACGTTGATAAAGATTCGCGGGAACATTTTGAAACCCGTACTCATCGGCGACTTATTGACATTTATCAGCCATCGTCCAAAACCATTGACGCCCTGATGAAACTGGATTTACCGGCTGGTGTGGATATTGAAGTGAAGTTATAGGGTGGAAGATGAGAAGGGTAGGAGGGTAGAAGGGTAATGCTCTTGCCTAAATCAGTACAGGTAATAGACATGCCATAAAACCGGACAAGATATGAGTTAGTACAGCTTTAACGGATTTTGTGGCTTCTTGTCCCAAAAAAATCCGTTAAAGTAGGTAAAGAAGCGCAGTTACCCTTTTCACCAAGGCACAATGGCATCCTCTTCCTCAATTGCTGTTAGAGAACTTCCTTTGTTTCCACTGCCAGAAGTGGTTCTATTTCCGGGACGTCCTCTGCCCCTCCATATCTTTGAATTTCGCTATCGTATGCTGATGAACACGATTTTGGAGAGCGATCGGCGTTTTGGGGTATTAATGTGGGACCCGGTGCAAGGTCAACCCGCCGCCGTTGGCTGCTGCGCTGAAATTATACATTTCCAGCGTCTGCCTGATGATCGGATGAAAGTCTTAACCCTGGGTCAGCAACGATTTCGGGTTTTAGAATACGTCCGAGAAAAACCCTATCGTGTCGGATTGGTGGAATGGATAGAGGATCAACCCTCTCAAAAAGACTTAAAAGAAATTTCCACATCCGTTGAGCAATTGCTGCGAGATGTTGTCCATCTTTCTGCCAAGCTGACGGATCAGAAAATCGAGCTGCCCGAAGACTTGCCAGATCTGCCCTTAGAACTATCGTATTGGGTAGCGGGCAATCTTTACGGCGTCGCCTCCGAACAACAAGCGTTGTTAGAAATGCAGGATACAGCAGCCCGTTTGGAACGCGAAGCGGAAATACTTACCTCCACGCGCAATCATTTGGCTGCCCGTACAGTCCTTAAAGATGCATTTAATTAAGCTTAATTCTCAATCAGCGCAGTTGAATTAATGGGTATGACGCTGTAGCTGCCAAAAATTTTCAGAATTTCTGTATGAGAGGCAGCTTCTGAGAGTGCCTCTTGCACCAACGGTGTAGAGGCATCGGCTTCTAAATCAATAAAGAAAAGATACTCACCCAGCGATCGCTTCGTCGGGCGAGACTCAATCCGACTCAGGTTAATCTCTCGCTGGGCAAAGGCTTGCAGAGGTTTAACTAAGGCTCCCGGTACATTGGCGGGCGTGCTAAAAGCCAGGGAGGTATGACTACCCCCAGGAGACGATTGCTGACCCACAATCCAAAAACGAGTACAGTTGTCTGGATAATCATTGATAGCCGCAGCCAAGATCGGTAATTGATAAAGCATCGCCGCCCGTTGAGACGCGATCGCACCTGCCGTATAGTCGGTATCCAGATGCTGTAAGGCTTCTGTGGTTGAGTTTGTGGGTACGAGTTGTACCGAGGGTAGACTGTTTTCTAGCCACCCTTGACATTGGGCTAAGGCTTGAGGATGAGAATAAACTGTTTGGATTGCCTGAAGACGAGATGCCCGTGATAACAGGGCATGTTGGATTGGCAAAACCAATGCCTGTTGAATTTGTAGTTGATCCAGTTGCCACAGCGTATCCAACGTAATCGTGACACTGCCTTCAATGGAATTTTCCACAGGCACTACCGCCAAATCCGCTTGCCCTTTGGCGACGGCGTGCAGAGTTTGGGCAATGCTGGGATAAGGACATAACCAAGGTTTTGAATCACTTTCACGGGTAAGAGTGCGACAGTAAGCTAATGCTGCCGCTTCCGCGTAAGTCCCTGGTGGTCCAAGATGGGCAATTGAAATTGACATAAACTGCGCTTTAGTTTATAATTTATAACTTTATTTGTACTCAGTAATGAGATTTAATAATTTCTGTCCTTAGGACTAAACCTTTGCTTTGATCGAGGCACTGAAAGTCTTCTATAGGAAGATAACGGTTGGCGAGCATAATTTCTACAATCGGAGTAAGGATTAAGTTACATGCAGTGGTCTCATCTACGAGACTCGCTCATCCCCCTAACCTTAAAAAATTCCCCCCAGTTATGTAAATAAACTTTAATTAAAGTAAGATTAACTTTAAGAAACTTAGACAAAACCCAACGTTGCTCTCACCCTATGACCAGCCAGTTTACTGCATCGCAATCCGTAGAAATTACTGTACCCGAACAACCTGCCCCCATTCAGCACTATTTACGTCAACCTCAGCGGTTGGTACACGCGATCGCTGATCCGAATCTGATCGAGCAACTGAGTCGAGAACAGTTTCGCCTGAAGATGCGTCCATTGCAGTTTCTGTCGTTAACCTTTCAACCGCGAGTCATTCTCAAAGTTTGGGCAGATGGTGAGGGTACAGTTCATCTGCGATCGGTAGATTGTGATATTCCTGGATTGGACTACATCAATCAACGCTTTACCCTGGAGGTCAAAGGAAAACTCTATCCTGATCAACAGCAAAACACCACTCGGCTCAAAGGTAAGGCTGATTTAAAGGTGCGGGTGGATATTCCCTTTCCTCTATCGATGACACCCCAACCCATTATTGAAACAACCGGAAATGGATTACTCAAAAGTGTGTTGCTGCGAATTAAGAATAAACTAATGCATCAACTGCTATCAGATTATCGCCAATGGGCTAACGCGGATCGCCCAACCCTGGCTCAATCTAAATCTCAACACCTTGCACCAGTCGATAATCCCAGCATCTAAGTATTGTGCCGAGGGGAGGGAACAGGGAACAGGGAAAGTGGGGAAGCGGGGGTTGATGATTAGAGCCTGATTCACAGGCAATTTCTAGATATTTCCGGAAAAATACCTGAGATTTATTTTTCCTCTAGACAAAAACTTATGGTTGTATGATAAAAGGGTCACATTTTCTGGGTGTCAATGTTATTAGGATTCAAAACTGAGCTAAGGCTGAATAATCAGCAGAGGACACTGTTAGCCAAACACGCGGGTACAGCCCGTCACGCCTGGAATTGGGGACTGGGATTAACTAAGCAGATATTAGACCATAACCGGGATAACCCAGAAGACAAGATTAAGTTTCCCACTGGTATTGACCTCCATAAATGGTTGGTAGCGTTGGTTAAACCCGTTTGCCCCTGGTACTACCAGGTGAGTAAATGTGCTCCTCAATATGCGCTCAGGCAATTGGTTGAGGCTTGGAGACGGGCATTTAAGAAGACAAGTAAACCCCCACGGTTTAAACGCAAGGGACGGGGCGATAGCTTTACCCTGGATGGGGCAATCAAAGTCGAACATAATCGGGTGAGAGTCCCGGTCATTGGTTGGCTGAGAACTTATGAGCAATTACCTGATGCATCTCAACCCAAATCCGTAACCATTTCCAAAACGGCTGCTCGCTGGTTTATCAGTTTTAAGTTGGAGATTGAGCCGTTCAACACCCATAAACCTTACCCCGTTGTCGGAGTGGATTTAGGCGTAAAAGCATTGGCTCTCTTGTCTACGGGGGTTGTGGTGGAAGGTGCGAAAGCTTACCGGAAGTATGAGAGGAAGCTCTCTCGTATGCAATGGCTCAACCGTCATAAAGTCAAAGGCTCGAACAACTTCAAGAAAGCTCAAATCAAGATAGCCCGTCTGCACCGGAAAATAGCTAACATCCGCAAAGACACATTGCATAAACTCACCACCTATTTAGCCAAAAACCACAGCCGAATAGGGATAGAGAACCTCAATGTGTCTGGCATGATGGCTAATCACAAGCTGGCTAAAGCAATAGGCGACATGGGCTTTTTTGAGTTTAAACGCCAGCTAGAGTACAAGTGCCAATTGTACGGGTCAACCTTAATCGTGGTTGAGAGATGGTATCCCTCAACCAAAACCTGCTCAAGATGCCACACCGTCAAAGACTCAATGCCCCTATCTGAGAGGGTTTTCCGGTGTGACAACTGCGGGCTGGAAATTGATCGCGATTTCAACGCCTCCATTAATTTGGAGATAGCCGCTAGTTAAGTGGTGGTAGCCTGTGGACTGGACAAGTGCCGACACGACCAGAATGAAGCAGGAAGTAAACAGCAGACTTTATCGGATATTGGTAGATTTGTGTAAGTTTTACGTAACGGAAGAACAATTCAATTACAGCTCACTGCGAGCATTATTGACAGTAGGGTATTGTGTAGGGGCGGGTTTTACTATTATCGTTTTTTACCCAACCCGGATGTAACTAAACCCGCCCTGACCCAGTGCAAAAATTCACAAGAGAACTCCCTTCCTTGCCCCTCTGCCCCTCTGCCCTCTGCCCCTCTGCTCCTCCGCTCCTCTGCACCCCATCTTCCTCATCCCCCATCCCTCAGTTGACAAGGACGAAACGAACGGCGATGCTGTGGCGAAGGACCCAACTCTTTGAGGGCTAAACGATGTCGTTCGGTTCCGTACCCCTTATTAGCGGCTAAATCATAATCGGGATACTTCGTCGCTAAACGTCCAATTAAATCATCGCGCCAGACTTTTGCCACAATGCTAGCCGCCGCAATTTCCAGCGATCGCTGATCTCCTTTAATCAGGCTTTTTTGGGGTACAGGTAAACCTACCAATGCCTGTCTCCCATCAATCAAACATAAATCAGGCTGCACTTTTAACTTAAGCACAGCCCGTTTCATTGCCAACAGAGAGGCTTGTAAGATATTAATTTGGTCGATTTCAGTACTGGTGGCATAACCAATACTCCAATCGACGGCTAACTCTTGAATCTCTTGCGCCAATTTTTGGCGTCGTAGACGAGTTAATTGTTTACTATCTTTCATTCCAGAACCAGCCAAATTGGGCAGCGTTGATGCAGGTAAAATAACCGCTGCAGCCACAACAGGACCAAATAAAGCACCACGCCCAACTTCATCCACTCCGGCGACCAATTTGCGATCGCCCGATAGTTCCGGTAGTTGACAATAGTTAGCTGAATTTTCCATTTTCATGGATTCAAGAGAGTCAACTTAAGGTAAAAACCAGTACTGGCAAGCCTTGAGGCTATGTATCCGTACTATTGGGCTGTTCTTGCTCCCCTCTCCCATGCAAAAAAAGCGAAGCATCCTCTGTCATCCCCCCTGCAAAAAAAGCGAAGCATCCTCTGTCATCCCCCCTGCAAAAAAAGCGAAGCATCCTCTGTCATCCCCCCTCTTGTAGGGGGGAACGAGGGGGG
>JGI11783J13700_1129156_pt1 | contig 13271 bp, 6 predicted proteins | sample ElkSlonscriptome_6_FD_13700 | JGI IMG/M metagenome (IMG submission 13700)
AAACCCAGTACGTTCATTTCTGAAATACCTTCAAAATAATCCTTCCCCATTTTATAAACTTGTCAATTTTCCCCAAAATATCTACACGGCTTCCGAATCTCTTACAGAAGACTTCCAACCCCTAACTCTCTCACTGCTACTTCCAGACGGAACTCAGCATTCAATTGTTATCATAATTACCTCCAGACCAAACAATTCCGAAATATTGACTCTAAATCTTGGTGCTGATACCGCTAAACAGTTAGTAGGCGAAGAAGCCAATAATGCCAGTATTTCTTGGTTAATAGATATTCTCTGTACCGGGGTGCGGATGACAAGAGCAGATTGTGGCTTTGTTTCTTGGGAAACCCAACCCAATGGAACGATTAACGCCAGCGTAGAGTATGACAGATTGTATCTGGAAAAACTACCAATTATGCTGTGGACGACAGCCCCCCTATCTGAAGCTATATCCCACCTGAGTGCAGATGCCTGGAAAACCGAACAGCAATCAGATGGAGCTTGGTTAATTATACCTCAACGACTTCCAGAAAATCAAAATCCTGAAGATCAATGTTCCTTGTGGATTGATGCAAGCCAAACTCGCTACTTCCTCATTCCCAATTGCAAAAAAATTCCTTGTGGCGATTTCCCAATCTGCAACCTAGAGGGTGAACAAAAAGAAGTGGCGATCGCGAAAATAGCTTCTTATGAAATTACCCAAGAGCAAGCAACAGCTTACCTAGAATCTCAGATCAACCAGGCAATTGATCAGGCTAAAGATGCTTTGTTTAATCAGATCAATTTCTCCATTGGACAATCTCCAGAAACTCCGCGACAAACCACAACTCTATCAGAATTAATGGCTGTTTTATTGGGTATTTCCCCGGAAGAATTGCCCAATCATCCAGAAAGGGCAAAAGTCAGCTTAGACAATCTAATCGCCACCTTCAAGGACATCATTGCAGGTTCGCTTTCACCAGACTCAGCTCGACTTGATGTAGCGCGTCAGCAAATGCACACTATCCAAACAAATCTCAAGGCTCACGGTATTGATTTGGGTGACACGTTAGAGCAATTTCCCGATAGATTGCACAATTTACATTTCTCAAAAGAATCAGCCAGCTCGTTCCACAAAATGACGGCTAACCTACGCCAATTTGCTGATCAAATTGAGCAATATTCAGATAATAAAGATGAGAGTTTGAGTGAATTTATAACTGCTTTTGTTAACTCTTATCGAGACTTGTTTGGAAAAGAAGACGAGGCACAAGCGCAAGCGAGATTACAGCAAGAGTATAGGAAAATAGCGGATGAGGCAATAACAGAATCTCTCAACCAACATCCCATGCCCTCGCTTAAATTCGAGGATTTGCTTCCTAAATCCAGCCAACACCCCGATGAAAGGACTTAGACTCCCGAACGAAGTAGTTGCCCCTTACAAGATAATACCAAGCCAGGGCGGGTTTTGTTGAGAAGTTATTAGTGCCAAGTCGTTTTAGTGGCTAAACCCGCCCCTACAGATTTTGATTACTTACCCGACGCTTTAACCATGTTCCAACAGGATTGCGCGATCGCCCAATCTTCTTGGGTATGAATCACGAAAACACGCACGTTTGAATCCTCTGTGGAAATATCTGTATCTACGGGATTTGTTTCATTCTTATTTGCGTCAATTTTAAGTCCCAAAAATGCTAAAGCGTCACAGGCGGCGGTTCTCACAGTGGCTTGATGTTCGCCAACCCCGCCGGCAAATACCAATACATCTAATCCGCCTAAAGAGGTTAACATTGCCCCTAAATAGAAGCGCAAGCGGTGGATATAAACATCCAAGGCAAGTTTAGCCTGTTCATTACCCGCCGCGATCGCGTCATTGATTTGGCGCATATCACTACTCACACCCGATAACCCTTTTAATCCCGATTCTTTGTTCAGCAAATGCTCTAATTGATCCGCATTATACCCCTGTCGCATCAGTTGAATCAGAATCGAAGGGTCAATTGAACCCGAACGCGAACCCATCATTAATCCTTCTAAAGGTGTATAACCCATCGTTGTATTAATACTCATACCATCCCGAATTGCGGCTAAGGAACACCCATTCCCTAAATGACAAGTAATCACTCGTAACGAGTTAGCCTCTTTTGCCAACAACTGGGCAACTCGTTCCAGGCAATATTGATGACTTATCCCATGAAAACCATAACGACGTATCCCTTGATCTAGCCAGTCTTTAGAGCCTGGATAAATCGCAGCAGGTAAAGGCATTTGGGAATGAAATGAGGTATCAAATACAGCCACTTGGGGCATATCGGGTAAAATATTCTCAATCGCCTCAATTCCTTCTAGATTGGCTGGGTTGTGGGATGGCGCTAACGGAGACAGAGACGCGATCGCGTCTTTCACTTCAGCATTAATCAACGTTGGTTGACGATATTTATCGCCGCCATGAACCACCCGATGTCCGACGATATCAATGTCACTCAGTTGGGAAATGACTTGAGTTTGACCGCGCCAGAGTGTATTCAGCATTTGAGCGATCGCCTTAATTCGATCATCGGTGGGTAAGCGTTCCTCTATGGATCGTCCCTGAGATGTTTTAACCTTTAAAAGTTCTGTATCTGATTGCCCAGTCCACTCAATTTTGGCTTCCCATATTGGTTTTGGCGGAGAATCGGGTAAAGATTCTCCAATTTCATATAAACAGCTTTTCTGTGTACTAGAACCCGCGTTTAATACTAAAACTTTCATCGGTGATTCTGATAACAAATTAAATGGAGGGTGGGGCGGGGGCGGGTTTAATCCAATCTAGGTGTGCCAAAAAGGATAATAGTGAAACCCGCCCCTACAGACGAATCTTAACCCTATTGCCTATTGCCTATTGCTACACAGCTTCCCTCTTGCTCCCCTCTCCCGTGCAAAAAAAGCGAAGCATCCTTAGTCATCCCTCCTCGCAGGGGGGAACGAGGGGGGTTGGGAGAGGGGCTGGGGGTGAGGGCTGTAACGCAACTGGAAACCCGCCCCAATAAACATTAACCCCATTCCCTATTCCCTAACAAATGACCAATGACCAATGACCAATGACCAATGACCAATGACCAATGACCAATGACCAATGACCAAATTAACACCACTGCCAATTAGTAATCTCGTCTGGATCTTCGCCAGTCTCACAGATATACTGCCCATGAGCCGCTAACACATATTCATAATGACGCACCCGATCATTTGCCCGTGCGGATACACGAGAATTTTTCTGTGCCGCTAAACGAATCGCTTGCATGATTAAATGATAACGACTCGTACCATTGCGGACTTGCATATCAAATGGTGTTGTAGTTGTTCCTTCTTCCCGGTAGCCATTAATTTGGAATCGCTCAATCGTTGGACGCCCAAACAGCATTTGTTTAATCAGCGAGGGATAACCATGGAAGTTGATAATCACAGGTTTATCGGGGGTGAATAGGGCAGTAAACATATCATCATCTAACCCATGGGGATGAGTGGAATTTTGTTCAAGAATTAATAAGTCTGTCACATTAACCACTCGTATCCGTAATTCCGGTAATTCATTTCTGAGGATTTGCGCGGCTGCCATCACTTCTAACATGGGACAATCGCCAATTCCTACCAGTACCACATCTGGATCAACCCCATCATCGGTACTCGCCCATTGCCACACTGAACCCCCTGCCCGACAATGGGCGATCGCGTCTTCCATTGATAACCATTGCGGCAGAGGATTTTTGTTGGCGATGACTAAATTGACATAGCCTGTACTTTGTAAACAATGGTCAATCGTACTCAAAAGACAGTTGGCATCTGGGGGTAAATACACCCGCGCATAGTCAGCTTGCTGATCCAAGACACTATTAATAAAGCCTGGATTTTGGTGAGAAAACCCATTGTGTTCCTGTCGCCACAGGGTTGAGGTTTCTAAGTAATTCAGAGATGATACAGGCGAACGCCAGGGAAATTCTTTGGAGTATTTTAAGAACTTGGCATACTGATCCATCATCGTGGTGACAATGCCTAAAAATGCCTCGTAGGAGGGGAATAAACCATGTCTCCCGGTGAGGAGATACCCTTGTAAAAATGCCTGACAGGTATGTTCACTCAGCAATTCGATAATTCGTCCCCCATCGGGTCCAATCTCGCCATCAAAGGCTTCAGTGTGCCACTGATAGTTACGCTGGGTAACGTCGAGGACTTTGTACAGGCGGTTGGATTCGAGTTCATCGGGGCAGAACATACGGAAGTTGCTGGGATTTTGCTGAATCACATCCCGCAGGTATTCTCCGACTTTGTAGGTATTACTAACGCTCCTTTCACCCCGTTTACACCCTTCGGCGGTTTCTGGATGTTCTACCGGGACAGCATCGTTAAAAATATCCGGTAAATCTAAGGGTTGACGCATACGCCCGCCGAAGGTGTGGGGATTGCTGCCCATGCGCCGTTCCCCTTGGGGACATTGGTCTAAAATATCGGGTGAAGGTTGCCCTTGTTCGTCAAAGAGTTCCTCTGGACGGTAGGAACGGAACCAATTTTCTAGCAGTTCTAGATGTTCGGGATTACTTTTAACCCCTTTGAGCGGAACTTGGTGAGACCGGAAATTCCCTTCAATCGGTACGCCGTCGGCTTCTTTAATCCCTGTCCATCCTTTAGGCGATCGCAAGATGAGGAGGGGCCAACGGGGTTTGCTGAGGCGGTTTCCAGAACGGGCGGCTTGTTGAATCCGACAGATTTCCTGATATGCCCAATCCATCGAAGCATACATATCAGCATCCAAGTCCGCATCTTCGACAATTCGTACTTGGTAGCCGTATCCGGTAAATAGATGCAGCAATTCTTCATCACTCATCGTGCCAAAAATAGACGGGCTGGCAATTTTATAGCCATTCAGATGCAAAATCGGTAAAACTGCCCCGGATTCAGCCGGATCAATGAATTTATTACCATGCCATGCTGTAGCGGTGGGTCCAGTTTCTGATTCGCCATCGCCAACGATACAAGCGACGACTAGATCGGGGTTATCCATTACCGCCCCAAATGCTGTCGCCAAGGCGTAGCCTAGTTCTCCGCCTTCGTGAATCGTGCCCGGAATCCCCGGATACAGGTGAGAGGGAAAGCCACCGGGCCAAGAAAATTGCTTGACTAACCGATGCACTCCAGCTTTATCGAAGCTAAGGTCAGGATAATAATCCTGTAACGATCCTTCTAGGTAAAGATTGGCAAGGTTCGCAGGCGCACCATGTCCGGGTCCAGTCACCAGAAACATGTTGGCATCGTAACGCCTGATCAATCGGTTGAGATGGGCGTAGACTAGGTTAATGCCGGGACAAGTCCCCCAGTGACCCAGTAAACGATCTTTGATGTGTTCGGGTTTTAAAGGGTCGCGTAAGAGAACATTATCTTTGAGATAAATTTGAGTCGCCGCTAGGTAGTTAGCCGCACGGCGATATTTTGCGATCGCGTCGAGTTCGGCAGCCTGATTTTGCCGGACTTGGGTAACGGGAATGTCCGGTTGAGAGAAGGACGCTTGGGGTGTTGAAGTGGTTATTGTCATAATTTATAAAATTCAAATTACAAGAAATTTTGACTGGTGTGGGTAGCGGTACTCGTCTGCTGTGCAGTTTACCCAAAGTTTTCCGGGGAATTCTCCTACTTGGGATAGATCATGCCTTTTTATACATGCACAGGAGTCGAGCCATGCCATTGCACGTCTGTCAATTGTAGGGGCGGGTTTAGGGACTAAAACTCAATAACAAGCCGATAACTGAACAACAAAACCCGCCCAAGTTTATAAGTAGTCAAAAATGGGTTATTTTACAGGCATATTGCAAAAACTTATTTTTGTGCAACGGGGTTCCTCTAAAGTAATATATAATATATCTCTCCTGCTCCCAGACGTGCCATGGTACGTCTCTACTCTGAATAAAATTGACAAATTGTGATTAACACTCCTGTGCATCTGCTCCTCATTGATGAGAACCCAGATGAACGAGCCTTAATCATTCGTCAATTACAGCAAGAGTTTTCCGCACTGCACGTCGCCCAGCCGACCAATGCTAAAGACCTAAATCAGGTACTTTTAGAGGGTCATTTCGATATTGCGATCGCGGACGATGAACTTCCTTGGACAACTGGTATAGCGGTCTTTAAGCAGGTTAAACGTCTGCAACCCGCTTGTCCATTTATTATGTTCACCAGTCAAGACAGTGTAGAACTCGCTGTAATGGCAATGAAAGCGGGTATAGATGACTACATTATTAAATCGCCGTCCCATTATAAAAAATTGGTGACAGCCGTTCGTTCTGCGTTAGCGCCTCAGCTAAAGTCTCAATCTTCTCGGCTAAAAGCGACTCCACCCATCACCATTTCCCAGAACCTGCAACTGATCGCTACACTCCAAGCTAGAGTCGCTCAGCAAACAACAATTGTGCGGTTTAGTCAATATGCCTTAAAGGGGATTGACATTGATTCGTTAATGAATTGTGCGGTGACTCTTTTGGCAAAAACTCTCGACGTAGACTATGCCAAAGTCCTGGAATTACTTCCTGATGGCAAAGCGTTATTGTTGCGGGCGGGTGTAGGTTGGCAGGTTGGCTTAGTCGGTCAAGCTACTGTCGATACCGAAACCAATTCTCAAGCCGGCTATACGTTCCTGTCTCAAGAACCAATCGTGGTCGAAGATTTGCGAACAGAATCGCGATTTTCGGCTCCGCCTCTATTACGTGATCATGGGGTTGTCAGTGGGATGAGTGTGATTATTCCTAGACTCTCGTTGGCGAAGCCTGGGACTCTTAAACATTGGGATACTATGCCCAACGCCGATAGTCAACCCTTTGGTATTTTGGGCATTCATAGTACAGATTTGCGCCAGTTTAGCCAAGATGACATTAACTTTTTGCAAGCGATCGCGAATATTCTCGGTGCAGCCATTGAGCGTTGTCAACAAGCGGAACGATTACGGATACTAGAGAGTGCAGTTAATGCGAGTAGCAATGGGATTTTAATTAGTGATCCCCATCAACCGGACAATCCGATTATTTTCGTCAATTCTGGGTTTGAACGACTCACGGGTTACAACGCCCCAGAAATACTCGGTCGTAACTGTCGCTTTTTGCATGGAGATGACTCCAATCAAGCCCAATTGGAGGAATTGCGGCAAGCGATTGCCACAGAACAAGACTGTCAAATAACGTTGCGAAACTATCGTCAAGATGGTTCCTTGTTCTGGAATGATCTCTATATCTCACCCGTGCGAAATTCCCAGGGAACGTTGACTCACTTTCTGGGAGTGCAGACAGATGTCACCGCCCAAAAATTAGCCCTAGAACGACTGCGCCAACAAGCTCAACTACTGGATTTAGCCAATGATGCGATTATCGTGCGGGATCTGGAGAACAGAATTACCTACTGGAATCAGGGAGCGCAACGTTTGTATGGTTGGAGTAGTCAGGACGCTATTGGACAAAATGCTCACCAATTGCTGCACACGATTTTTCCCCAGGCATTAAGCGACATTCAGGCTCAATTATGGCATCAAGAATATTGGCCCGGTGAGTTAATTCAAACGACACAGGACGGGACTCAAATTACCGTGGCGAGTCGTTGGACATTACAGCGAGATCATCAAGGTAACCCATTAGCCATCTTAGAAGTTAATCATAATATTAGCGCATACAAACGCACCGAGAAAGCCCTGCGTCAGAGTGAACAACGATTCCGGTTGGCGGTAAATCATAGTCCGGATCTGTTTGTTATCTATGATGCTCAGCGACGGTTTATTTTTGTAAATACGACAACCCTTAAGCGCACGGGCAAGTCATCAACGGATTATCTGGGACGCAGGGATGAAGAAATTTGGTCACCGGAGGTTACAGATTCGTATTTACCGACTTTAAAGCATGTAGTAGAAACCCGTACTCCAAAAACGATAGAAGCCACAATTACGTTACCAACTACTAACCCCTTCACCACAGTGATCAAGTATGTGCCGATGTTGAATGAGCAAGGAGACATTGAGCAAATTCTCGGCTTCACCTTCGACATCACCCAGCGCAAGCAACTTGAACTCCAATTGCGACAAACAATTGACCGCTTGCAAACCTTACAAGCCATTGACCAAACCATTCTCGCGGATCAACCACCGTCCGTGATGGCTCAAGTGGCTTTAGCCAATTTAAAATACCTGCTACCTTGTACTCATCTTAGTGTGATGGTTTTTGATTGGGACTCTAGGCAAGCGACTCTCTTGGCGACTGATGGTGAGACGGAAAACCCAGCCGGAATAACTATTGATCTAGAACCGTTTACCCCTCAACTGGCTCAATTAGCTGATGGTAAAATCCATCAACTCCAACAGATAGAGATTGTACCCTTATTGCGACCCATGGTGCGAGTCTTGCTCTCACAAAATGTGTCATCCTTCCAGGTTATTCCGCTCCGAAGTAAGCAGGAATTAATTGGCACACTCAACCTAGAGTTCAGTGGGGACAATGCCCTTGATGACGAAGGTAAGACCATTTTACAAGAGGTGGCAAATCAACTCGCGATCGCGATTGCTCAATCCCGATTACAACAGCAGCTTAAACGCTACACCATCGAACTCGAAGAACGAATCACTGAACGAACTCAGGAATTGCAAGCCATCAATGCGGAACTCGAAGCATTCTCCTACACCGTTTCGCACGATCTTAGAGCGCCGTTACGAGCAATGCAAGGGTTTGCGAATGCCTTAGTTGAAGACTGCGGTTCCCAATTAGATCCAATCGGTTTAGACTATACTCAACGGATTACCACGGCTGCCCAGCGTTTGGATAAAATGATCCAAGATCTACTAGAATATAGTCGTTTAGGGCGTCTAGAATTTCCCCTAAAATCGATTAGTTTAGACTTCATTGTGTCAGAAGTCCTCTTCCAACTTCAGGAACTGATTAAAAACACAAATACCCAAATTAAGGTAGCCGAGAAAGGGGTCATACCTCTACCAGAGGTTTTGGGTCATCGTGCTACACTTATGCAAGTTGTATCAAATTTGATCGCTAATGCGATCAAGTTTGTCCCAGAAACAGTACAGCCTCAGATACAGGTGTGGGCAGAAGAACGAAAAGACGTTAATGGTAGTACATGGATACGACTCTGGATCGAGGATAATGGAATTGGCATTGAATCGGAATACCAAGAAAAGATTTTTCTGGTATTTGAACGCTTACATGGTCGTGAACACTATCATGGTAGTGGTATTGGTTTAGCCCTTGTCCGCAAAGGTATGGAACGTCTAGGAGGGCGTTCGGGCGTTGAATCATCACTCCATCAGGGAAGCCGATTTTGGATTGAGGCGCAAAAAGTAGAGACGTGTCATGACATCTCTGTTAGGCAATAGGGGCGGGTTTTACAGATCAGATTTGGCTGTAAACCGATAAGCGGTTAAACCTTTTCTCCTCAGTCTTTGAGGTTTTGAGTAAGTTTTATGGAGAAGATTATGAGTAGCAAACCTGCTGATATTTTACTCGTTGAAGATGATGATAATGACGTTTTTTTGATTCAGCGTGCATTTAAACGCCTCGATTTACCTCATTCACTGCAAGTTGTCACAAATGGAGAGGAGGCAATCAATTACCTAGACCGCAAAGCACCGTATGATAACCTAAAATCCCATCCTATTCCAACTCTTATCTTACTCGATTTAAAACTACCTCGTAAATCCGGTTTAGAAGTTTTAGCTTGGATTCGACAGCAATCTCGGTTAAAACGTCTATTAGTGGTGGTATTAACGGCATCCAGAGAAACGCCGGATATTAATAAAGCTTATGATATGGGCGCGAATTCTTATTTAGTGAAACCTGTAAACTTTCATGATTTTTTAGAAATGATTCGTACCCTTGACCTATATTGGTTAATGTTCAACGAAAAACCTTTAGTCTGAATGACATAAGACAAATGACATAAGACAAATGACATAAGACAAATGACAAATGACAAATGACAATCCCGTAAGAATCCTGCTAATTGACGATAACCCCGACGATCGCATGTTAGCGCTACGCCGACTAGAGCAGGAGTTTGAACAATTACAGTCTAAAGAGATTACCGATATCAAGCAACTCCAGCAGATATTAGCCGAGCGAAAGTTTGATATCGTCGTCACTGATTATAGCTTGCGTTGGAGCAATGGTTTAAATGTACTGCACCAAGTCAAGCAGCAGTATCCAGATTGCCCTGTAGTCATGTTTACCGGGACAGGAAACGAAGAAGTTGCTGTTGAGGCAATGAAGTCAGGACTTGACGATTATATTATTAAATCCCCTCAGCATTATACTCGTCTTGCCGCCGCCGTGCGAGGAGCCTGGGAGCGCTCTAAGCAACATCAAGCCTTCAAAGAGATGCAACAACGATATCAACAACTCTTTGAAAGCGTACCCATCGGACTTTACCGGATGACACCAACGGGTCAAATTATTGAAGCCAATCCAACCCTGTTGCAACTGTTAGGATATCCCAGTCTACAAGCCTTGCTGGACACAAATATATCCAAGCACCTTGTCGATACCCAAGCCAATCGTTTATGGCAGAGTCAGATAGACTGCGAAGGAGTGGTACGAGACTTAGAAATACCGATGCGCCGGTGTGATAATACCATGATTTGGGTACGTTATAATGCTCGTGCTATTAGCAATGCTCAGGGCGAAGTTATGTACTATGAGGGCGCGATTGAAGATGTCACCCAGCGCAAGCAAGCGGAAGCAGAACGGACTCAATTGCTCAAGAGCGAACAAGCATCCCGGGCTGAAGCCGAAACTGCGAATCGCTTAAAAGATGAATTTTTAGCCACCCTATCCCATGAATTGAGAACGCCCCTGAATGCGATTCTAGGATGGGCGGGACTCTTGCGAAGAAAGCAACTGAGTCCAGACAAAGTAGAGCGGGCGTTAGAAGTAATTGAACGCAATGCTAAGTCTCAAGCCCAGCTTATTGATGACTTGCTGGATGTGTCGCGGATTATTCGGGGTAACTTACGCTTAACTGTGATCCCGGTTGACTTGCAGCAGGTTATCAACGCCGCAATTGATACCTTACAACCCGCCGCTGACGCTAAAAGTATTCAGATTGACTCCTTTTTAGAACCGAGTCAGACTGTGATTAAGGGGGATAGCGATCGCTTACAGCAAATTTTTTGGAATCTTTTGTCGAATGCGATTAAGTTTACCCCAACTCACGGACAAGTCAACATTTATTTGGAATGGTTAGAAAATGCGGTACAAATTCGGGTGCAAGATACGGGGAAGGGTGTGTCTGTTGACATTGCGCCTTACATTTTTGACCGCTTTCGCCAAGCTGAAGGCTCAATAACTCGTTCCCATGGCGGATTAGGATTAGGACTAGCGATTGTGCGTCACTTGGTTGAACTGCACGGGGGAACCGTGTGGTGCGAAAGTGATGGCGAGGGAAAGGGAGCTACTTTTACTGTGGAACTACCGCTTAAATCGTGAAAACTCTTAAATCTAAAATTCATTGGTTCTACCTTAAGACATAATCAATTCCAGCTCTATTTATGTCTAGATAGGGATGGTGTTCCTTGATAAACTCATTATTCTTGTCTCAAGAGATTTAGATTTGTGAATAACAACAATGCTGGAACAATTCTTTACAACTATAAGTGAAACTAATTATGCTTCTCTGAAAAAACGTCCTCCTCTTAAGGGTGTAGTGATTGGTGCAGGTCAAGTCGGTATGTCTTGTGCGTACTCCATGGTGATTCAAAATACCTTGAATGACTTGCTGATTGTTGACAAAAATCAGGAGAAAATGAAAGGAGAAGTGATGGATTTAAACCATGGATTACCCTTCGTTGAACCAACAGCAGTACGTGCCGGAACACTAAAAGATAGTAATAATCCAGATATTGTAGTTATTACGGCTGGATCGAAACAAAAACCTGGGGAAAGTCGTTTAGATTTGGTTCATCGTAATGTTAAGATTTTCAATGATTTAATTCCGGAAGTCGCGGAACATTGTCCAAATGCAATTTTGCTAGTGGTTACTAACCCAGTAGATATTATGACTTACGTGACATTAAAGCTATCTGGATTGCCTAAAAATCGCGTATTTGGCTCAGGAACGGTGCTAGACACTGCTCGTTTCCTTTCCTTATTAGCTGATAAAATTAAACTTGATCCTCGCAGTATTCATGCTTATATTATTGGTGAGCATGGCGATAGTGAAGTTCCGGTGTGGAGCAAGGTAAATATATCGGGTATGCACTTGTTTGAGGACTACTTAGAGGATGGGAATTTAAGCAAAAGTGACTATCCAAAACACATTTTTGAACAAGTTAAGAATGCGGCTTACGAAATCATCCAGCGCAAGGGAGCAACTTGCTATGCTATTGGTTTGGGTGTGACTCAAATTGTGCAGGCAGTGTTGCGCGATCAAAATCAAGTTTTGACGGTCAGCACTTTGCTAGATGGGCGCTATGATATTCACGATGTCTGCTTGAGTTTGCCTGCGGTAGTTAATCGTCAAGGTGTCACTCGGATATTAAATTTAGAACTAACCCCGGATGAGAAAAAGCAATTCAACCATTCTGCTCAAGTGCTGCATCAAACGATTGAAAGCTTAGATTTATAGCACTTTCTAACACCGTGTAGTACAGCAATCATCAGATAGCTTTGCTCTACTCTTGTTTAGGTGTATCACATGGAGTCTGAAAACGCTATGTTCATTTAGTGCCAGCAAATTTGCCTCGATAGATATAGCAGTAGACACATAGATTAGGACTTTCGGCACCATTGTAGAGACGTTGCATGCAACGTCTCTACAACAACAATCGATCCCTGTTCCCCGTTCCCTATCCTCACCAAAATCCTTAATTCAGCCACCTCTAATTTGCGTTTGATTGGTAGATTTGGCGATATTTATCAACAACCGAGGCAATGGCTTTGACTCGTCGTAGTTGGTCTTTGTAAACACAATCCCATTCAGTGATGGGTAGGTTTTCTCTGGCGCAGATGCCTAAGAGTCCTGTGGCTTTGTTGGAACCTGTCTCTAAATCCAACTCATTATTGACATTGAGGTAAAAGGATGCTGTTCTTGCCCATGCTAGGGCATCAATTCCCTTTAACCCGCCTTTTTTGGCAATGGCGAGGGCTTGGGGAAAGTGGCGAGAATGGATAGGCATTGCCTGATTGTATAAATCAGCTACATTGAGTAAAGCCTCTAAATCCCGTTCTGGGTCAATACCCGCCCCATTCAAATCAACGAGATGAGTGGGTAATCGCGATCGCGAT
>JGI11783J13700_1003332_pt1 | contig 13180 bp, 10 predicted proteins | sample ElkSlonscriptome_6_FD_13700 | JGI IMG/M metagenome (IMG submission 13700)
CGCCTGCGTTCGTGCGATCGCCGTTGCAATTATGTTGCAATTATACCAACGGGGTTGATTCAGGATTGAGCTACACTGATTTAATATGAAAAATCGGCTACAGTTCGTTCCCCTGACTTAGTTGACAATATATTGCTTAAGCCTTTGCCGTTTAGTATTGTAGTCTTTAGCCAGCGATGACAACTCAGCCTCGCGATCGTCAAGATTCACCCTCACCGTCTCTTGAACCGTCTTCACCCGTAGCTAATGTGCTACAGTTCCCTCAGACAGAGCCAACCTTTTACTACTTTGCCTATGGCTCCTGTATGTGTCCTGTTGATTTAAAGCGATCGCTAGGTGAAAATACTCATGCTTTCGTCCTAGGTTCAGCCGTTCTCAACGGATATAGACTGGGATTTAACCGCAAGTCAGCACGGCGGAACTGTGGTGTACTGGATATAGTCCCCGATGTGAACGATGTGAACGCAACGGTTGAAGGCGTCTTATACCGCTTACCTGAGCGATTTAGTGATCCTCTTGATCACCGGGAAGAAGTACCCCGTGGTGGCTATCGACGAGAAACCATAGAAGTGTCTTGTCAAGGACGAATCTATCACAATGTCCGGACTTATGTGGTTGTGGAAAAATTAGCCGAAGAATTAGCACCGAACGATTGGTATTTTAATGTTGTGCTGCGTGGGGCTATTACTTGTGGGCTAAGTGAATCTTACTGTTGGCAACTCTTTAACCACATGCACCAGCTTCAACAGCGTCACTGGCAAACCCAATCCTTACGTTCGGCGTAGTCAGCACCTCCGACAAGAATCGGGTGATTGTGCGTTTATCATCCCTCCCTTCTTTTCCTACTCCCTTCTGACTCCCCTCTGACTCCCCTCTCCCAAGCTTGGGAGAGGGGCTGGGGGTGAGGGCTGCTATTGGTGTTAACTTAAGGTGAAAAGCTCGGTTGAGCAAGGGTGTCGGGTGTCGGGTGTCAATTGTCTGTTGGAAGCTAAAAAACCTAACACCTACCACTGATCCTATAAAAATAAAGAGACACTTTCCCATCAAAATGCTACCGTTTTTAGATAGACGTACCATTCCTACGTCTGGAACAGCGAATTAATAGGGAAATCCCACCGTGATTATCCTTCCAGGTTACCAGATTCTCGCCAAAATCTACGAAAGCTCCAATTCTATAGTCTATCGGGGCATCCGACAGGTCGATACTCAACCTGTTATTTTGAAACTTCTCCAACCTGACTATCCTACGTCTGAAGAACTTAGCCGCTATAAAACGGAATACGAAATTACTCATAACTGGCAACTGGTGGGTGTCATTCACGCCTACGACTTACTCGCTTATCAGAATAGGTTGGTTATCGTGTTTGAAGACATTGGTGGAGAATCCTTAAACGTATTACTCAAGACAATAAAACTTTCACTGTCCGATATTCTGGACATCGCGATTAAGATTACAGAAGGCTTAGGTCAAATCCACGCCGCTAATACAATTCATAAAGATATTAATCCATCAAATATTATTTTCAATCCGGTAACGGAACAACTAAAAATTATTGATTTTGGTATCGCGGTTCGCGTATCCAGCGAAAATCATTCGCTCAAACAATCGCCTAGTGTAGAGGGAACATTAGCCTATTTATCACCAGAGCAAACTGGACGGATGGATTGCCCTCTAGATTACCGCACAGATTTTTATTCCTTAGGTGTCACTCTTTATGAACTATTAACCGATCATCTCCCTTTCGATAAAGATGAACCCATAGAGTTGATTTATTGCCATCTGGCTCAACAGCCTCTCCCCCCTCATGTAACGTTGCAGTCAAACGTCGTAGAAAAGGAGGACAAGGAAGCAGGCGAAGACAAAGAAGATGGGGGAGTTGACTCAAAACTCAGTCAAGGCGGCTTCGGCACAAACGTTACCATCAATAGCGAACAGAAAGTTCCTAAATTTATCCCTACAAACCTAGTTACAGATGAGCCTAGCGTTGGGTCAATACTCAACACTCAACAGTTTCCCAATCATCAATTAGTTTGTCCTCAAGCCATTTCCAATATTGTCATGAAACTATTGGAAAAAATACCGCAAAATCGATACCAAAGTGCTGTAGGAATCAAGGCAGATCTAGAGTATTGTTTAGAGCAATTAAAAACAACGGGCAAAATTAAAGAATTCCCCATTGGATGTCATGATCTGGGCAAATTTTTGCAAATTCCCCAAAAACTTTATGGTCGAGAACGTGAACTTCAAGCACTCCTCGCCGCTTTTTTTCGCATCGCCTGTTCCCCAAAGGGGCAAGGGGCAATAAATACCCAAAAAGGGCTGAGTGAAATCATTCTGATTACGGGTGATGCTGGCGTTGGTAAGTCCGCTCTAATCCAGCAAATTCGTCCATCTATTATCCAGAAAAGCAGTTATTTTATTACTGGAAAATTTGATCAATTTCAACGCAATACTCCTTGTTCAGCTTTGGTTAATGCCTTCTCCAAATTAATCCGAAAAATTTTAACTGAAAGTGAAGCAAAACTTAGGCAATGGCGAAAAATATTACTGGAAACATTAGGTCGCAATGGACAAATTATTATCCAGGTCATTCCAGAAGTTGAACTGATTATTGGTACTCAGCCAGAAGTGCCTGAATTAGGATTGGCTGAATCCCAAAATCGCTTCCATTTAGTATTTCAAGCCTTCATGCGGGTTTTCTGTCAACCTGAACATCCTTTAGTCATTTTTTTAGATGATTTACAATGGGCTGATGCAGCTACCCTCAAGTTGCTGGAATTCATTTTGACAGATGACCCAATCCACCATCTATTCCTCATTGGTGCGTATCGAGACAATGAAGTTGATCCGAATCATGCTTTAATGATTAGCTTCGATAAAATTTGTAGTCTTGGCGTTATTCTTAACCAAATTATCTTAACCCCCCTGAACCGGGAACGAGTTATTGAGTTAATCTCCGAAACCTTACACAGAGATGCTCAATCTGTTACTGCTTTAGCAGAACTAATAGTGCGTAAAACCGCAGGAAATCCTTTTTTTATTAAAGAATTTATCAAAACCCTCGCCCAGGAAAATCTGATTTTCTTTAGTTCTTCTACCAACGAAGGTTCAGGTCAGTGGACTTGGGATATCGACCGGATTGAAGAAACGGCGATTACAGATAACGTAGTGGAGTTGATGATTGGCAAGTTGAAAAAACTTCCGGAAAGCACTCAACATGTTTTAAGTTTAGCCGCTTGTATCGGAAATCATTTTCAACTCGATTTACTTGCCAAAATTTGTGAGAAAATTCCGAATGAAACCTGGGATGATTTATATCCAGCCATTCAGTTAGGATTAATTGAACCCCAGACAAAAAATCCGCAAAAATATTTTCATTTAATTCAATATTATAAATTTTCGCACGATCGCGTACAACAAGCGGTTGATGCTTTGATGGATAAAGCATCAAAAGAAACCGTTCACTGGCGCATTGGTCGGCTGTTGCTTGCCCAGCTATCCCCCTATCAAAAATATGAGCGAATTTTTGATATTGTTGATCATCTCAATTGGAAAGCTTACGCGATTACCACCACTCACGAACGACTTGAATTAACTCGGTTAAACTTAGCGGCTGCCAAAAAAGCGAAGTCAGCAACGGCTTATACCGCCGCTAGAGATTACCTAAACTACGGACTATTAACCTTAAGTGAAACAAGCTGGACTGACCAGTATTCATTAACATTAAAACTTCATAAGGAACTCGCTGAAGTGGAATATTTGAATGGCGACTTTGAATCGTCACAGCATTTAATTCATCAGAGTTTAATTCACGCTAAATCCGTGGTGGAACAGGCTGAACTGTATAACCTGCTCATTGTTCAGCATACCATGCTAGCCAACTATAAAGAAGCCATTCAAGTCGGACGCCAAGCCCTCAAAAAAATCGGCATCGATTTTCCAGACACTAATGTAAAAAGAGGCTTAAATCGTGAATTATCTGACTTAAAACGAAATTTAGGAAATCGGCACATTGCCAGTTTAATTGATTTACCATACATGACCGACAGGGTGACAAAAGCGGCAGTAAATTTACTATTAAGTCTCGATCCGCCCACGTATTTCTTTGATCAAGATAGTTATGCCTGGGTTACGGTAAAACTCGTCAATTTATCCCTACAATATGGCAATGCTCCTGAATCAGCTAAAGGCTATTCTAATTATGGATTACTCCTGGGTTCCCTTTGGGGAGATTATCAGTCTGGGTATGCCTTTGGTTTACTGTCTTGTCAACTGAGCAAAACGTTTAATCATCCAATTTATATCAGTCGCACCCATCATTTTTTGGCGACATTTTTGAATTCCTGGGTCAAGCCGATTCAATGTGCTGAGTCGATTAATCATGAAGCTTATCAGGCGGGAATGGAAGCTGGGGATTTTCAATATGTTGGCTATATCTTAAACAATCAATTTCATAATGCCTTTAATCAAGGCTCAAGCTTAACCGATGTCCTTACCCAAGCGGATACGTTTTTGCACTTTAGCCGCAAAACTCAAAACCAATGGGTAACAGACATGATTTTAGCCTGTAAACTGCCTATTTGGAATTTATGTGGACGAACGGAAGCTAAAGAGGTATTTGATACTGATGAGATGAGTGAAGCCAATTATTTAGCCACCTGCCATACTTATCAGACGTTTGGTGGTCTTTGTACATTTTACAGTATTAAAGCCTGGGTTCTCTATCTCTACAACCAGCCCGAAGCAGCACTTAATTGCATTAAATCAGCCGAAAAATACCTGCCCTTTATTCGTGGTTTATACATCCAAGCTGAACATAATTTTTATATATCTCTGATTTTAACTGCACTCTATCCTCAGGCGGCGGAGAGTCAACAAGCTGATTACTGGCAAACATTGATTATTGCTCAAGCTCAGATGAAAGGTTGGGCAGATAATTGTCCAGAAAACTTTCGGCATAACTATGTATTAATCAATGCAGAAATGGCACGGATTTCTGGTCAAACGGAAAAAGCAATGGACTTCTATGATCAAGCCATTGATTTAGCCAAAACCAATGGGTTTATTCACCATGAGGCTTTAGCAAATGAATTAGCCGCTAAGTTTTGGTTGAGTAAAGGCAAGGTAAAGTTTGCTCAACTCTACATGCAAAAAGCACGCCATGGCTATCAACATTGGGGTGCTAAGCGAAAGGTTGAAGATTTAGAGAAGACTTATCCTGGCTTATTTACCGACGCCTTAACCTCGGTTAATATCAAAGATACACTTACCAATTCAAATACAGACTCAGTATCGGGGAGTCATCTTGCCGCTGTGCTAGACTTGACCACAATTATTAAAACATTCCAAGCGCTTTCCAGTGAAATTGCCCTCGATAAGTTGCTGATTAGCTTAATGAAGCTTTTAATAGAAAATGCTGGGGCGACACAAGGCGTTTTACTCTTGGATTGGCAGGGACAGTTACGGATTGAAGCAATTTGTCGAGGGGATTTGGATAGTATTGCTGTCTTGCAATCGATTCCCTTAGAAACCAGCCAAGATATTCCCACCGCGATTATTCATTATGTCAGCCGGACGCAAGAAATTTTAGTCTTAAATGATGCCACGTCTGAGGATAGATTTATTAACGATGCCTATATTCAGCAAAATCAACCCAAATCTATCGTCTGTGCGCCACTGCTAAATCAAGGACAATTAATTGGACTGTTTTATCTAGAAAACAATTTAGCGATCGCGGCATTTACGCCCGCACGAGTTGAACTCTTAAATCTAATATCCGCCCAAGCCGCGATTTCGATTGAAAATGCTCGTCTGTGGCAAAAACAAGCGGAACTTAATCATTCATTAAAAGCGGAAATTGCCGAACGCCAACGCACAGACGCAGCTTTACGTAAAAGTGAGGGACTTTATCGAACCCTGACACAAAACTTTCCTAATGGCAGTGTTTTATTATTTGATCGAGAGTTACGCTTCTTGTTAGTAGAAGGGGAGGGGGTAAGGGCTGGCGGTTTTGAACCGGAACAGTTAAAAGGAAAAACGATTACAGAGGTTTTATCACCCGATGTTTGTAAAATAATCGAACCCCTGTATCAGTCAGCCTTAGCCGGAGAAACCAGGGTATCGGAAATTACATTTGCCGATCGCACCCATCAAATCTATACCCTGCCGGTGAAAAATGAGCGGGGTGAAATTTTTGCCGGGATGGTAATGTCTCAAGATATCACCCTGCAAAAACAAGCGGAACATATCTTACAAAATGCGCGATCAGAATTAGAACGGCAAGTGGAAGAACGCACCCAAGCTTTAACGACGATGAATACTATCTTACAGACGGAAATTTCTGAACGTCGTGAGGCGGAAGCAAAACTTAAAGAACTCACCCAGGAACTACAACGTTCTAATCAAGAATTGGAACAATTTGCCTATATTGCTTCCCACGATTTGCAGGAACCGTTACGCGCTGTGGCAAGTTATACCCAACTTTTACAACAAGACTACCTCGATCAACTTGATGAATCCGCCCAAGACTATATGGCGTTTATCATTGATGGTGCAACCCGAATGCGCCAGTTAATTCAAGCCTTGCTCACCTATTCCCGCTTGGGGACTCGTCCCTCCCAAGGAAAACCCACCGACTGTAATGCTATACTGCGCCAAGTGACTGAAAATTTGCAGGTGGCGATCGCAGAAAGCCAAGCGACGATTACCTACGATGCCCTCCCCACAGTTCAGGCTGATCCCACTCAACTGATCCAACTGTTTCAAAATCTGATCGCAAACGCGATCAAATTCTGCCGCGATCGCCCACCTCACATCCAGATTGAGGCACAATTGACAGAGAATGCATGGCTCTTTCAGGTAAAGGATAATGGAATTGGGATTAAACCCAAATACCTCGACCGTATCTTTGTCATCTTCAAACGTCTCCATACCCGGCGCGAGTTTTCGGGTACGGGTATTGGTTTAGCCGTTTGTAAGAAAATTGTCGAACGCCACGGTGGACAGATTTGGGTGGAATCTCAACCTGGAGTTGGTAGCACATTTTTCTTGACCCTTCCCTGTTTGATATCCTCGCTATGAGCAGCCATTATAGATTTAGACCCATTGAAATTTTACTGGTGGAAGATTCCCCCAGTGACGCGAATCTGATCCAGATCAGCTTTAAGCAAGCTAAAATTGCCAACAACCTGCGTTGGGTGGAAGATGGGGAAACAGCCCTAGACTACTTACTCCAGCAGGGGGATTATACGAACAGTCCCCGTCCGGATTTGATTGTTTTGGATCTGAATTTACCGGGAATGGATGGTCAAGAAGTATTAACCTCGATCAAATCAGACCCCACGCTCAAACGGATTCCAGTGATCGTTCTCACAACTTCAGAGGATGAAGAGGATATACTCAAGTCTTATGAACTGAATGCCAACTGCTATATTACCAAACCTATTGATATTCAACAGTTTATGCGAATGGTTCAACTATTGGAAGAATTTTGGTTAGCGGCGGTTCAATTGCCCTCGGAGTGATACCAGTCCTATGGACAAACAACTAATTCATGTCCTATTAGTGGAGGATAGCCCTAGTGATGCTCGCTTGCAGCGTCATCGATTTTCTCGTTTAGACCCAAGCGAATGGCAACTTCATCATGTTGAACGACTCGCTGATGCGATTGAGAGTTGTACGAATCTCCCCATTGATGTAGTTTTGTTAGACCTGAATCTTCCTGATGCTGATGGCTTAGAAACCGTTACTGAATTTCGAGAGGCGATTCCTCATCTGCCCATTGTTGTGTTAACGGGAGCCAATGACGAAGAATTAGCCCTAGGAGCAATGGCGCATGGGGCGCAAGATTATTTACTTAAGGATGATATTACAATTCCCTTATTAGTGAAAACGATTCGTTACGGGATTGAACGGGGACAAATTCTCAAAAAACTCCAGGATAGTGAACGACGTTTCCGGGGAATTTTCAATCAAACCTTTCAATCCATGATGTTGCTGACTCCAGAAGGACTGATTGTGGATATCAATGAAACGGCATTAAATGCGAGTAGCTATAAATTAGATGATTTGTTAGGTTTACCTGTATGGAAACTGGAGTGTTGGAATCACTGCCCCTCTATACAGGAGTGGTTGAAAGCGGCGATTAAAAAGGCGGCTAACGGTGATTTGGTGCGACAGGACGTTCAGTTTCGCAAACAGGAAAGCGTCATGGTTCGCATGGATTTTTCGCTTAAACCGTTAAAAGATGAAGCCGGAAAAGTGGTTTTACTGATTGCTGAAGGACGAGATATTAATGAATAAGGTGGTTCGTAGTCAGCACTTTAGTGCTGGGAAATTAAGCATTTTGAGGCACTAAAGTGCCAACTACAAACACGAGCTAATAAAATTAAGCAAGGCGTGGGCGAGTTCAAGTTTGCTGCACGGTTGAACCGACTCCTGGCGTCCCTGTTTATCGATGAAAATGGCTTGATTGGTCTCGCTGGCAAATCCCACATTCGGCTGGTCAATGGGATTGGCGGCGATCGCGTCTAAATTCTTGGCGTTTAATTTTTCTAAGGCGGGCTTGACAATATTGCCAGTTTGTGCTGCAAACCCGATTAACTGTTGATGGGCTTGTTTGCGCTGTCCTAACTCTGCCAAAATATCGGGTACAGGTTCTAAAGCTAAGGCAGTGGGAAGCTGGGCTTTGGGTAATTTCTCTGAAGTATGATCAGCAGGTTTGACATCGGCGACGGCGGCTGCCATAATTACCAGATCGGCTTCGGGGAAATAAGATAACATGACCTGACGCATTTCAGCCGCACTGACAACGGAAATTGCCTGAATATCGGGGGGAATGGGTTCAGTTATGGGTGCATGGACTAATACGACTCGTGCGCCGCGATGTTTGGCGGCTTTTGCTAATGCCAGTCCCATCTTACCTGTAGAGGGGTTGCCAATAAAGCGTACAGGGTCTAAATGTTCTCTGGTGCCACCGGTACTAATTAACACCTGTTTGCCGACTAAATCCTGCTTACCGCCTGTATATAACACCGAATAAATGGCACTCAGAATCTCTGAGGGTTCTTCCAATCGTCCCGCACCGACGCGATCGCACGCCAATCGTCCGACACCGGGTCCGACGCTATGATACCTGGAATTGCTCAAAACTTGCTGCCAATTCCGTTGTACCGCCTGCTGTTCCCACATATCCGTATTCATCGCTGGGGCAAGGAGTACGGGACAATGGGAGGCGAGAACGGTATTGGTTAATAAATTATCCGCTAAACCGTGAGCTAATTTGCCCAACGTGTTGGCGGTAAGCGGGGCAATCACGAATAAATCAGCCCATTCACCCAACTCAATATGAACGGGGCGATCGTGAATCGGTTGCCAAAATACGCGATCGGTATACGCCGGATGGCGCGAGAGGGTGGAGATAGTCAGGGGGGTGATAAATTCTTGAGCGGCTTGGGTGAGAATCACCCGAACTTGCACCCCAGCCTGAAACAGAGTGGAAATAACCTGACAAACTTTATAGGCGGCGATACCACCGCCTATACCTATCAATACTCGCTTAGACTCATTCACGCTTCATCATACGCTTCTAGGTCTAGCAAGTAGAGGTAGGGTTCTGCCAACTCCGGACGTTGGAAGGCTAGCGTCCGCAGCAAATGCCAGTCATCTAGTCCCGCAAACGCATTTTCATATTCGTCCTGTTCTAAACGTCCTGCTAATTTAGCAACATCCTGTTTCGTGAAAGCCGACAAATCACACTGGGACATGGTTAACGTTGCCATTGCTCACGCCTCTCTTGAATCGGATTGATGTACACTGCGGAGATCGCTATTACTGCCGCGTTTCTATTATCGCCATTCAAGGACAGAACTGGGGACTTTTTTTGTTAAGGCTTTGTAAGGTTTTGCGGTTTGCGTCATGAAGCCCTAACCTAAGAATTAACCCTAGAGACATCAAAATCTCTAGGGTCAATTTTGGTTTTGCGATCGGAGCGGCGGGATTTGAACCCACGACCCCCACTACCCCAAAGTGGTGCGCTACCAAGCTGCGCTACGCCCCGTGAAACCTTTCCTAGGTTATCATAAGATTCATCATTTATGCAAGCGGGTCGCCCCTACACACAAAGGCGGATTTGGTATCAAAATACTTGTAGAGACTGAGCCGCTTGCAGTAAACCGGGAACAGCTTGGGCTTGCCAACTCCCCTCACAACGACGTTCCCGGTTCAAAATGAAGCGTAGCGTATAGGCAGAAGGATAACCTTCGACTTCCATCCAGAGCAAGTCACTTTCGGCTTCGCAGGTGACTTTCTCCTCATCGACCAACTCATAAGCGATGTCTTCAATGGCTTGAGCAAGCTGTGCTAACAATCGACAAAAATCGTCTAACTCCGCCTGAGTCAGCTCGATTGCCCACTCATCGGTACCCACTAACCCCTGATAATGAGTGGCCTGAGCATTCCAACCTAGACGCCAACCTGAGCCACTTTTGACAATTCGTTCCGTGGTCATTGGTCACTCTTTTCCAACCAATCTCGGATTACCATCTCAACGGTATGAGGAGATACCCCAACCAACAGGGCTAAGGCTTCTATCAACAGGGCAAAGGTTTCATCTAGCATTCGGGAAATTGTTTCAGCGCCAAAGAAGCCCAAAAACTGATTCAAAATTGTCTGGGCTCGTTGTTCAGGTATTGGGTTATTGGTTATTTGCATAGTTAACCGCACCCATTGGCGGCGAATTAAACAAGCACGTTTTCGCTCATCAGCTGATTCTGGAGTGAGTAAATTCAGATCTCCCACAGATATCACGAGCCGACAATCCTGATCAAATCTGCCCCCGACAGCAGCACCGGGTCCAGCAAACTCGGCATGATAGCGCTTATAGAGAATTAAACCATTTCGACGACGCGAATTAACGATTAATAACTGCTTATTTAACCCCCAAAAAATTTCAGGCATTGTTACTATTGGCGACTTTTTAGGTGATTGTGGTGGATTACCTGAACCCGATATTTTTGTACTTGGATTTCCCGATTCCGGAAATGATTTAGGCGAATAATTCACGATTAAGGAATGATTCCTTAGCCAATCTCGGATGATCATCTGAATGGTATGAGGCAACACCCCAGCCAACAGCGTAAAGGCTTCTACCAAAAGAGCAAGGGTTTCGTCTGGCATTTGGGCAATCGTTTCGGTGTTAAAAACTTCCCTAAAGTAACTCAAAATATTCTGTGCGCGTCTGGCTGGTGTTGGGTGATCCGTTATTAGCCTGATCAGTTGCGCCCACTGGCGGCGAATTAAATAAGCTCGTTGTCGCTCCTCGGCTGATTGGGGAGTAAGCAGCTTTAGATCACCCACAAGGATTACCTTCCAACAATCCTGATCCAATATTCCCCCGAAAGCAGCACCGGGTCCCGCAAATTCGGCGTGATGCCGTTTACATAGAATTACACCAGTATTCGAGCGACGCGGATCAACAACTAATAACTGATTATTGAAGCCAAACTCTTCAATCATTGATGCTTTAGGGGGTTTGGGTGGATAACCTGAACCTGATGTTTCTGTACTTAGAGTTTCCGATTCCGAGGATAATTTAGGTGAAGAATTTACTATCCAGGAAGGATTGAAACTCTCCCGAACTGGATTGGGGGAATGGTTCATGGTTACTCTGTCATGAGTTTACTAATGTTTTAACTCAGACAGTAAGTTGTATCATTGGTGCTTGATTAGGATGAGTCCAATATTGACAAAACGTAATATCCTCATCTGAAGCATTATTAGTTCCTTGGCGAATCTCGAATCATCTGAATTGTATAAGGAAATACACCCACCAATAGGGCAAAGGCTTCGTCAGGTATTTGGGCAATTGTTTCGGCATCAAAAAAGCCCTCAAACTGACTCAGAATCTTCTGGGCACGTTTGGCTGATGTGGGATGATTGGTTATTTGTATCGTCAGTTGCGCCCACTGGCGGCGAATTAAACAAGCACGTTTTCGCTCATCGGCTGATTCTGGAGTGAGCAACATCATATCCCCCACAGGTATCACTTGCCGACAATCATGATCAAATATTCCACCGACGGCGGCACCGGGTCCAGCAAACTCGGCGTGATAACGTTTATAGATAATTAAACCATTCCGACGACGCGGATCAACAATTGATAACTGATTATTTAACCCACATTTTTCAGTCATTGATAATTTTGGCTTTTCGGATGGGATATCTAAAGCCGATGTCATTGATGATTTGGATGGTTCAGGCGAGACACCTGAATCTAATGTCTCTGTGCTTAGTTTGTCCGACTCCGGGGATAATTTAGGCGAATGATTCACTATCAAAAAATGATTGGAATTCTCCAGACCGAGATTTTTGGGCTGGTTCATTGTTACTAGGGCAGGGGTTTACTCCTGTTTTAACGCAATCGCCGTTGTACAAACTCCTAATCGCTGCCAATTGAGCTAGGATTGCATCCTCAGTATCATAGTCCAGCAATTCTGGTGCTGCTGTTGGGGAAACAGTTTCAGACGAGTGACTTCCTTCCCACTCAATGGTACGCTGAGAGTGCTTCTGCTAAAAGGACGGGTTCACCATAACCCAATTCCTGGCGGATGCGGGTAGAATCGACCACCCAATGCTGTTCTAAATTGTAGGGCAAACTCCAACTATCTGACATCAGGGATGGCGACGCAATTACGACTTCACCTGTCCATCCAGCCACTTGTCCAATGCGTCGAATCCGTTCTGCTTCCGTCGGAAATTGTGCCTCTGCTATATTTTGACATCCTCACCGCCCTACAAGGACGGTGATTCCCTACCAGTCGAACAGTGTTTGCACGTACTCACACAATGACCGGAACTCATGCCATCACAGCAAACTACTATTCATCCTACTATCTATCTATCGAAACGTGGGGGGAAAGGGGGAGCAATAGAACCCCGTCCTCAGCGGAACGAAGTGTAGCAGGGCGGGGATGCCTTCACTCCCCCAAGTCAAAAATAGGCATTCAATATGCCTGTTTTTGACAAGTCTCGGTTTTCTATCTTATGCTGAGTGACATAGTGTTTTAAGAGGTTATGTTAGTATTCGAGGCAAAATTACGAGGAACAGACGAGCAGTACGTCATCTTGGATGAAATGATTCGTACGGCTCGCTTTGTGCGTAATAGCTGCCTCCGATACTGG
>JGI11783J13700_1003434_pt1 | contig 13114 bp, 7 predicted proteins | sample ElkSlonscriptome_6_FD_13700 | JGI IMG/M metagenome (IMG submission 13700)
GTGTTCTCAGCATCAGATACTCGAGCCCTGATAACCTATTAAGATTTTACGATCGCTTACAACACCTCATCCCCTTTTTGAAGCGGTGTTTAGAATTGATCCTATACGTCTGCATAGCTACATTAGTAACTCAGCAAATTGAATTAGTCGCTAATCTGTCTGATTGGGGTCTGCGAATTATCAAAATTATTGCGATGATATTCTTCAGTCGGGTGTTATTTGAAGTGATTTCTTTGCTGGCTGAAGAATTAGTCTTTAAAGAGAAACATTTGACCGAGCGGCAAAGAAGCAGACGCTTAACGCTGGTTCCTCTATTTCGTAGCTTATTGCAATATGCAATTTATTTCACCGTTGGGGTTTCTATTCTCTATACTCTCGATATTGATCCAACTCCCATCCTAGCCGGTGCGGGTATTATTGGTCTAGCGGTAGGATTTGGTGCCCAGGAACTGGTTAACGATATGGTTTGTGGCTTCTTTATTTTGTTTGAAAACTACTATTTAGTTGGGGATTATATTGAAGCCGGGAACGTGGAAGAGAAAGTCGTCGAGGGGACGGTGGAGGCGATTGAACTGAGAACAACTCGTCTTAGACATCCTAATGGTCAATTACAGATTATTCGCAATGGTGCGATTGGCTCAGTGGTTAACTACTCCAAAGAATACATTTTTGCTGTCGTGGAAGTTTGCATTTCTTATCATGCTAACTTAGCCCAAGTTTATCAAGTTGTTGAGGAAGTCGGACAAGAATTAAACGCCAATGATCCCGATGTCCTCGAACCCACACAAATTGATGGTGTAGAAAGTCTCGGAGAGTCTAACTTGTTGCTAAAGACATTGACGAAGGTTAAGCCAGGAAAGCATCTTCAAATCCAGCGCACTCTACGGAAGACGTTTATGGATACCTTGCGCTCCGAAGGAATTCTACTTCCGGCTCCGATTAAAAATGAAGAATAATGGATAGATTTATGGTTAAATCGCGCACAAGTCGGTCATTCGTATCAACTTAAGGTAAATAGCTCTTAGAGTGGGGGTGTAGGGGCGGGTTTTACAGATAACTTATGGCACCCAACTGATAACTTGAATAAACCCGCCCTTCTCTCATAGCTGAAAATTAGAATGGGTAAGGGTTATGGCTTAAGTTGGCACGGGCGCAAGCCTTGCGCCCCTACGGGGCTAATCCATTAAATTAGCTGTACCAAACCATTAGAATGGTTTAAGCTTACTGAGTTGAGTGTCATTGTAGGAGAGTGTCATTGAACAACTTCCAAGAAGCCAAAGCCCATTTCATCGCCTCTCATCGCCATCCGATCAATCAGAGGCTGCACCACCTCACCAACCTACTCGCGATCGCAGCCGTTATCCTACTATTCTACGATTGGCGGTTGACCTTGATTTGCGTCATCCTCACCCAAGTCTTTGCTTTGGGGGGACATGCGTTCTTTGAGAAGAATGAACCCGCGTTTCGCAAATATCCGGGTATCACTATCCTCGCTTCCCTATCTTGGTCATTCGAGAACTGGTTTGGCTTGCGTCCCGCCAGGAAGGGGTGATTGGGCATAGTGTAGAGACGTAGCATGCTAAGTCTGGGAGATGGGGGAGATGGGTAATACCAAATCCCTTGGGCATTTTTTCCTTCTACCCAGGCGAGCCATTATCCGGTTAGAATTCTAACCATAAACCGCTCTAACCAAGCGGGCTAACAATAATATTACTGTCTGCGGAAGGCGGACGGCTGCCTGTGGACGCTGAGTAAGACCAATAAAAGGTAACTTTTGGAGGCGTCGGCGGATGAAACGGGAAATCCCGAAGACGAATAAGACCGTCCTTGCTTGCTAGTTGGAAGCCCCAACTTCAGCGAAGCAAGTTGGGGTACTTCACGCCTTCATCAACAAGTTGAGGAGTGACAATGTATCAAGACTTGCTAGTGATCGATGCGGATGCTCATAAGCTAGAGAATCCGATGATTATGCGGGATTATCTAGAACCAGAGTATCGCGATCGCGTCGGTTTAGTGATTGATAGTCTCGGTGATCAACGGGCAAAGATTGTAGACTTCAATCCCGAAACCGGTAAAAATGACTTTTTGCGGATGTTTCCCCAACCTCAGGGATTAGGGAAAGGTGGCTTTCGCAATCTGCATCCAGATACCACATTGGGTGCGATGTTCAATCGGGTGCGGATTCAACACATGGATCAAGAGGGGATTGATGTCCATGTTATCTTTGGCACACTGAATCTGATCTTTTCGAGTATTCTGGATAAAGACTTTGCGATCGCACTCTGCCGCGCCTACAACAGTTACATGGCAGATGATTGCCGGGGTTATGATAATCGCCTCAAACCCATTGGGGTTATTTGTCTTCAGGATGTAGATGAAGCGGTTAAGGAAATGCATCGCTGTGTCAACGAACTGGGGATGATTAGCGTCGCCGTTGCGCCCAATATGCCGATTCCCCATCCCAAAGCCCCCGATGCATTCCCCGAAATTCGCACCTGTAAGGCAATTAGCCATCCTGACTTCCGTCCGATTTTACAGGCGGCGGTAGACTTGGATATTGGTTTAGGGATTCACGGTGGACCCGGTTCCTACATGGTGGGCGGAATTGCGGATCATCTAGAGACATTTGTCCTCAACCATATTTTTGTTCAGCGCAACCAGCAACAATTGGCATTAGCCCGGATGGTATTTGATGGGGCGTTTGAACAATTCCCCACCCTGCGCGTTGGCTTCTTAGAAGGCGGTTGTGGTTGGCTACCGGATTTAGCCCATGCGTTCCATGAACATTGGGAAAAGCGAATTCGCGACTTTGACCCCAAACATCCCTATCGCCCCTCTTTGATGGAATTCACCAAATTGATGATTCAGGAAAAAGGTGGTCGGGATAATGTCAACATTATCTCTCAGGCGAAAAACCTGTTTGATTTGTTGTGGAATGCGGCACATGATCCGACCAAAATTGAGGATGCTAGCTTGTATGAACATTATGACTTGCGTCACCGTGATCCCTTCGAGTATTTTGAACGGGGTCAAATTTTTACCTCCTTTGAATCCGATGATCCGGGTCCTGCGTATTTGCCCGTGGCGATGGGTGAGATTGGTAAGCATTTAACCTGCTTTTCTGGAGATTATGGTCACTGGGATGGTGTGCTGCACGGCTGTGTCCAGGATGCTGCAACCGTTGCCGATTATGACCGGGAACATCTGGGACTGTTGTTAGGCGGGAATGCGTTAGCCTTATATGGCGATCGTTTACGTCAATCCTTGCCCGAAAAACCCATGGTTGGTAGCGTTTAAAACAATAGGGCGACCCGATTAGTAGAGACGTTGCATGCAACGTCTCTACAAAAAGGATTTAATACACATCATTGGGACGCTGATAATACTCTTTGTGCAACGGGATCACCAATATCTTATCCACCCGATTGCCATCCATATCCATCACTTGAACGCACCCCAGCTAAATTAAAAATTCTAGCAGGGGATTCTTATGCTAGGCTTTACTCAGCTCCCAAAGAGTACTGAGCGTCACTGGCGTTCGCAGCGTCTGGGAGGAGCTTCTGCCTGCCCAGACCCTAGTGAATTTACTATTGGTTAATACCGCGTACCAATATCTGGCACCGATGTTGTAGGAAGCGGATAGGTCAGCGTTGTAGCGCTTGCCATTTGGGAATACGGCTTGGGAATACTTCTTGTTACTCCGCTTAATTTTCCCACTACCGTCAAAGGCGTAAGCACTGGTGTATTTAGCGTTGACTTTACATACCTTTGCGCCCAACTCAGAGAATTTCTGAATGGTTAGCTCAACTAATTTATCCTTGCACCATTGGTGAAAGCGCTGTTTCTGCAAAGACCCATGCTTCCCACCCTTAGCTTTCCAATTCGATAAGTCCTCAAACACAATCACGTTAACTTGATGTTTTTGTGCAAACTCAACAATCTGCCTAGAAACCGTTTGAGCAATATGTTTGTTGATGTTTTTAGACTTTCGATACAAACCTTGGCAGAAGCCTTTAGGTAAATCCTGGTTGGTAATTTTCCGAGTTAGTTTGGACTTAGTCGCAATGCGCTGCTTACGTTGGTCGCGACGGTCTATGTCTCTAGCCGGATTGAGGAATTTCCTAGCTTTTACAGTACCGTATGAGCCAACTATTGAGCAGGTGGCTGTTGTGTTTATGCCAATATCAATAGCACAAACATAATCTGAATCAGGTAGAGATTGAGGATTAACCTCAACGGCCATGGAAAGATGAACACTTCGCTTATTAGCAACCAGAGCAGGAGACAACAGTTTTGCTCCCTCTCTGGTGTGCCGACTTTTTCCATGCTTTTTGATGGAAACACCTTGCATCCAAACCCAATCAGCACCATTCCATATTTTCAGCTCTACTGCATTGAAGTTGGAATGGTACTTGATTTGCTGACCCTTGTACAAAGCTGGATAGCTATTGCACATTACGGTTAACCTGGGCGATTTGTCGTAACGATGTTTTCGCTCTCCCCTCTTCCAAGCATCCCAGCGAGTAACGAAGCTGCTAACAATACCCAATGCTTCCTGAATAGCAGCACGTCTTAGATAACTGGGAAATTTCCGGAATGAAGGATAACGACCAATACTTTTCTGGAAATACCAATAGTATTTAGGATTAGGATTATCCCCTGTCTGGTGAACCAGCTTTTCTAGAGCATTAACTCTTTCATTACTGTTCAACCCAGACAGGTTGCCCCAATTCCAATAGCTAATAAGTACTAATGGCTTCAGAAAATGTCGGTATTCCGCTACGGTCAAGACGGCTAGTCGGCGCTGCTCTTGCGTCATAACCAATTGCCAAACATCGGTTCTGATGTTTGACTCTTTTTGAGGCTTTTTTCGCTTAGATTGCTTTTTAGCTTTTTTCTTAACCACAGCTTCGACCTTGGCGTGGATAAATGTCATGTCATGTTACCTTGGGAATGCTTGGTTGTCAACTCTTGATTGGCTAACTGTTGCAGGCGTACCTTGCGAGCGGCAACAATCGCCATCTCTGACATAGCTAAAGATACCATTGAGTCCGATTAGCAAGAGGACAAAGACAATTTCGCGAGAGACAAAGGACATGAGTGTAATGGCTGGGAATGAGAGAGGATGTATTCTCAGGTTCTAGTATCAAGCATGACTTGAGTTCTGGGTTTTGACTGTTCCAGAGGTGATGTGAGAAGCGTCTGGGGTTTGGTGTCGGGGGTTCTTTTGACTCACTCCTATCTAGGGGAGGAAACCTGTCCTGACCAAGGTTTGAGGAGGGCAATAGCTTAGTTTTTTTAACGCAGAGGGGCGCAGAGGGGTTGAGCGGTAGATTGACTGTGGGGTGAATCAGGTTGGGGATTTAGTGTAGGGGCAAGTTTCACGATTATTATTTCTTTTTGACCTAGCTATAACTGAACCTGCCCCGACCAAGGCTTCTACAATAGGATAAGTCGATGGATGGCGGCTTGGGTTGTCTAGTTCTAATAACGTGCGGTGAATCATGGCATTCTCTTCTATCATTCGGACTCTGGAGCGATCGCCCCTGACGGGTGAACTCCTCTCTAAACTGAATCGTCAGTCGTTTTTGCACCTGAATGGGATTGCCCGTCTACCTAAGGGATTAGTCTCATCTGCCATCGCCCAAGCCGCAGGGCGCAATCTTTTGGTTATCTGCGCCACGTTGGAGGAAGCCAGTCGCTGGGCGGTGCAACTGGAAGCCATGAACTGGCAAACGGTTCATTTCTATCCCACCTCGGAAGCGTCACCCTACGAACCTTTTGACCCTGAATCGGAAATGACTTGGGGACAACTGCAGGTATTAGCCGATTTGGTGATTGATCATTCGGCAAATCCTGATCAGGGTAACCCACAAACTTCAACGGACAATGGACAGACAAAGCACAACGGACAACTGGCAATTGTCGCCACTCATGCGGCACTCCAACCCCATTTACCACCAGTCGCCGCCTTTGCATCCTACTGCCTGACAATCAACCGAGGCGTAAGTTGGGATACGAAAGAAATCGATAAACAATTAGCCCGCTTGGGTTATGATCGAGTGCCACTGGTGGAAATGGAAGGTCAGTGGAGTCGGCGCGGTGATATTGTGGATATTTTCCCGGTTGCTGCCGAATTACCTGTGCGTTTGGAGTGGTTCGGGGATGAACTCGAACAACTGCGCGAATTTGACCCTGCAACCCAACGCTCCCTAGATAAAATTGAGCAACTGGTACTCACCCCTACTGATTTTAGCCCCATTATTACTGATGCCCTCAGTGATACCCAAGCCCAACAGGTTCAAATCCATCTACAGGAAGAGGAACAGGCACTCTGGCAAGCGGGGGGACATCTGGAAGGGAGTCGTCGCTTCTTGGGGATTACGTTTGATAAACCTGCGTCTCTGTTGGATTATTTGCCTGAGAATACAGTAATTGCCATTGACGAACCTGAACAATGTCGCGCTCATTGCGATCGCTGGGTGGAACATGCTCAAGATCATTTAGAAACCCTTACCCATCCTCTTCCCCCTCTGCATCGTCAATATGACCCAGACGCGCTATGTAGAGACGTTGCATGCAACGTCTCTACAGTCTATTTATCAGAACTAGCAGAAGCCACTAATGAGACGGCGGTGAATTTAGCCAGCCGCCCGATTCCCGCCACACCACACCAGTTTGCCAAACTTGCAGAAATTGTCCGCCGTGAACGCGATCGCAAGTTTTCGGTTTGGTTGGTTTCGGCTCAACCCAGTCGTTCGGTTTCTCTGTTACAGGAACATGATTGTCCGGCTCAATTTGTTCCCAATCCCCGTGACTATCCGGCGATTGATAAACTGCAAAGCCAGAAAACACCTGTGGCGGTGAAATATTCCGGATTAGCGGAATTGGAAGGCTTTATCCTGCCTACGTTTCGCTTGGTTGTAATTAGCGATCGCGAGTTTTTTGGACAGCATACTCTCGCCACCCCCAGTTATGTGCGGAAGCGACGCCGTGCCGCATCCAAACAAGTTGACCCAAATAAGTTAACGCCTGGGGATTATGTGGTGCATAAAAACCATGGCATTGGTCAATTTGTCAAGCTAGAAAGCCTCACCCTTAACTATCAAACCCGTGAATATTTAGTCATCAAATATGCCGATGGCTTATTGCGCGTCGCCGCCGATCAGGTAGGGGTTTTGTCACGCTATCGCCGTGCCGATAGCCGTGCGCCGCAATTGAATAAAATGTCCAGCAAAGCCTGGGAAAAGACCAAAAATCGGGTTCGCAAAACCATTAAGAAACTGGCGGTTGATTTACTTAAACTCTATGCCCAGCGCAGTCAACGATCCGGTTATGCCTTTCCAGAAGATTCGTCCTGGCAAGATGAATTAGAGGAATCATTTCCCTACCAACCCACCCCCGATCAACTCAAAGCCGTGCAAGACGTGAAGCGAGATTTAGAGAGCGATCGCCCGATGGATCGCTTGGTTTGTGGGGATGTGGGCTTTGGCAAAACCGAGGTAGCTTTGCGGGCAATTTTTAAAGTGATTATCTCCGGAAAACAAGTCGCCTTCCTCGCCCCAACTACGATTCTCACCCAACAACATTACCACACGTTAAAAGAACGCTTTGCTCCCTATCCAATTCATGTGGGATTACTCAACCGTTTCCGCACCGCCCAGGAACGTAAGGAAATTCAGCGCCGCCTTTCTACTGGAGAACTAGATGTCGTTGTTGGCACCCATCAATTATTAGGCAAAACTGTCAAATTCCGCGACTTAGGCATGCTAGTCGTCGATGAAGAACAGCGCTTTGGCGTGAATCAAAAGGAGAAAATTAAAACCCTAAAAACACAAGTTGATGTCCTTACCTTAACCGCCACACCGATTCCCCGTACCTTATATATGTCCCTCTCTGGGGTGCGGGAAATGAGTTTAATTACCACACCCCCTCCCTCCCGTCGCCCGATTAAAACCCATTTAGCCCCGTATAATCCAGAAGCGGTTCGGACTGCAATTCGCACTGAATTAGATCGCGGGGGACAGATATTTTATGTAGTTCCTCGAATTGAGGGAATTGAAGAAGTCGCCACTAAACTGCGGGAAATGATACCTAGTGCGAGACTGGCTATCGCCCATGGACAAATACCTGAAGGGGAATTAGAAGCGACAATGCTCACCTTTAGTAATGGGGAAGCGGATATCCTGGTTTGTACCACAATTATTGAATCCGGGTTAGATATTCCCCGTGTCAATACCATCCTGATTGAAGACGCCCAACGCTTTGGATTAGCCCAACTCTACCAACTGCGAGGGCGAGTCGGGCGTTCCGGCGTGCAGGCACATGCTTGGTTATTCTATCCCAAACAAGATACTCTATCCGACGCCGCCCGCAAGCGTTTACGGGCGATTCAGGAGTTTACCCAGTTAGGTTCCGGGTATCAACTGGCGACGCGAGATATGGAAATCCGGGGAGTGGGAAATCTCCTAGGGGCGGAACAATCGGGACAAATGGATGTGATTGGCTTTGATTTATATATGGAAATGCTACAAGAAGCCATTCGCGAGATTCAGGGACAAGAAATTCCCCAAGTGGATGATACCCAAATTGACTTAAATCTTACCGCCTTTATCCCCGCTGATTATATTCCCGATTTGGATCAAAAGATGAGTGCGTATCGGACAGTAGCAGCAGCGAATTCCCATTCGGAATTAGTCCAAATAGCCGCCGATTGGCATGATCGCTATGGTGCTTTACCTGCACCCGTTGAACAATTATTACGGATTGTGGAACTGAAGCAGGTGGCGAAGTCTGTAGGGTTTAGTCGGATTAAACCAGAGGGGAAACAGCACATCCTTTTGGAAACGCCCATGGAGGAACCGGCGTGGAAGCTATTGCAAGAAAACCTCCCCGAACATTTGCGATCGCGCTTTGTCTATTCTCCTGGTAAAGTAACAGTACGGGGATTAGGAGTTCTCAAAGCGAATAAACAGTTAGAGAATTTAATTGACTGGTTAAGCAAAATGCGAGGAGCATTACCCGAAGCCGTATAAATGTTGAATGTGTAGGGGCGGGTTTAGGGAATCACGTTTGACTATTGATGATAACATTTGTACAAAACCCGCCCTGACCATAAGACAAATGACATAAGACAAATGACATAAGACAAATGACAAATGACCAAATGACAAATGACATAAGACAAATGACGAATGACCAATATAATCGCTATTATTAATGGAAAGGGAGGTGTTGGCAAAACCACAACCTCAGTCAACTTAGCCGCCGTACTCGCGGAAAAAAAACAGGTTTTGTTAGTAGATACTGATCCCCAAGGTTCAGCCAGTTGGTGGGTAGAACGAAGTGAGGGAGAAATCGGGTTTGATGTCGCCCAAGAAACTAATCCTCAACTGTTGAGTCGTCTACAAACCTTGAAAGACTACGAATTAGCGGTTGTGGATACACCCCCCGCCCTGCGTTCAGACGCCTTGACTGCGGTAGTCGCGATCGCAGATTATATTATTTTACCCACACCTCCGGCACCCATGGACTTAGCGGTTTTAATGGAAACAGTACGGCGTGCGATCGCACCTGTAGGAACCGCCCATCGGGTATTGTTAACTCGGGTAGACTCTCGCCGTCGCCGGGAAGCGTTAGAGGCGCAAACCACACTCCGGGAACTTGGTGTTCCTGCATTCCGAACCTTTATTCGGACGTACAAAGCCCACGAACGCGCCGCATTGCAGGGGATACCGATTACTCAATTGGGGGGAGAAAATGCCCGTGAAGCCCAAGCCGATTATCGCCGGGTGGCGGATGAACTACACCATCATTGGGGATGCTAATGACCAAAAAAAAGTTAACTGATTTGCTGCGGGAAGAGGTGGAAAAATCGCCATCTTCCCATCAGCAACCTATTGAAGAGTCTAACGAACCGAATCCAGATACAGAGGACGAATCAACCATGGCTACCCGTCGAAGAACCAGTACGAGTAAATCTTCAACTCCCACCAAAGCTGACCTTGAAGCCACGGTTGCGGAATTGAGACAGGCACTCGAAGAAGCCCAACAACAAGAAACCACTCTGGTTAATTTAAAAGATAGTTTAGCCCAAGCGGAGAAACGAGAACAGGAGTTAAAGGAACAAATTACCGACTTAGAAACCCAATTCCAGCAGCAACACGAATCTGTTGAAAATTTGCAAAATGAGTTAAAAAAACTTGATCACGTAAAGAGTGAATTTGATGACGCCAAAAAAGCTGCTGTTCAACTCGCCCAAGCCAATGAGAAATTGCTGCAAGAAGTGGAGAGTCTCAAGCAAGAGAATGAATCGCTTAAAGCCACTCAAAAGCGACCGATAGAACCCGCGCCACCCGTAGAAACCAAACGTCCTCCCGCTAGATCTCCCGCCCGCCCTCTCGGACGCCCGATTCAAAAGGAAAGTGAAAGACCGGCTGATTTTGCGAATAAGACGTGGTTACTTTGACAATTTCATTTTTGGCAACGGGAATCAAGCTTCTCTGCGGGTGGAAGCCTTCTCCTCAGCCAACAGCGGCTTTTTCGTAGCAAGCCTTTGCCAACTTCGCATCGTCTAAAGACCGACTATATTTCTAGTTTTAGTCCATTTTAATGGACTTAAGCTATAAGCCAAGAACTTGAGTTCTTGGCGGGTGTTGGAACTTACTGACAAAGGTGAAAAATATCAGTTTCAACGGGGTCAGGGCGGGTTTTGTTGTTCATTTATCGGTGACTATCTAATTGAATCCCTAAACCCGCCCCTACATTACTTCAAACCGCCCCGAAAAATACCCTTTAACAACTTGCAAAATCCGTTCAGCGGCGTAACCATCCCCAAAAGGATTAACAGCGGTAGCCATCACCTGATACACCTGGGAATCTCCCAGTAATTCACTGGCGACAGCGACAACTTGACTGGGATTCGTTCCCACCAATTTCGCCGTTCCCGCCTCTATCGCCTCGGGGCGTTCCGTAGTTTCCCGCAACACTAACACCGGTTTACCTAAACTCGGCGCTTCCTCCTGCAATCCCCCCGAATCCGTCAGCAACAGATAACAGCGTGCGATCGCGCCCACTAATTCGCCATAATCTAAAGGTTCGGTCAAAAAGACTCGCGGATGATTACCCAAGATTTGTTTCAGGGGTTCTCTAACCGTCGGATTTCGGTGTAACGGTAACAATAACGCCGTATCCGGAAACTGTTCCAACAGTTGAATAAAAGCTTGGGCAATATCCTCTAACGGTTTACCCCAATTTTCGCGCCGATGAACCGTAGCTAACAACACCCGATACTTGTCCCATTCTAACCCTGGAACTGGACATTGGGGTTCCTGCTTAGCTACCGTCAGTAACGCATCAATCACCGTATTTCCCGTCTGGTGAATCTCCCCCACAATCCCCGACGTTTTCAGATTCTCCACCGCCTTAGCAGTTGGCGCAAAATTCAGTTGGGCTAACTGAGAAATCAACCGTCGATTCGCTTCTTCTGGATAAGGATTAAACAAATCATCCGTTCGTAACCCTGCTTCTACATGACCGACAGGAATTTTTTGATAAAATGCCGCTAAAGTCGCCGCAAATGCTGTCGTCGTATCCCCTTGTACAATCACCAACTGTGGGTTAATCTCGGCAAACAACTCCTCCAATCCCCGCAAACTTCGACAGGTAATATCCGTCAGCGTTTGCTTGGCTTGCATAATTTCTAAATCGCGATCAGCTTTAAGTTGAAATAGCCGCATCACCTGATCCACCATTTCCCGATGTTGACCCGTCAAAATCACCTGAGTCTGGAACAGATTACAGGCTTGAAACTGTTGGATCACAGGCGCAAGTTTAATCGCCTCTGGGCGAGTACCCAAGGTAATACAGATTATTGGTTTATACGTCATAATTCATAAATCCTACGTCAATTGTAGGGGCGGGTTTAGGAACTCGATTATAGTGTCACCGATACCCTTTGAACAAAACCCGCCCTAATCATCGCCAATAACTGCTCACAGGTTTGAAACTGTTGAATCACAGGCGCAAGTTTAATCGCCTCTGGGCGAGTACCTAAGGTAATACAGATTATTGGTTTATACGTCATAATTCATAAATCATACATCAATTGTAGGGGCGGGTTTAGGAACTCAATTATCTTGTCACCGATAACATATCAACAAAACCCGCCCTCACCGATAACATATCAACAAAACCCGCCCTCACCGATAACGTATCAACAAAACCCGCCCTCACTCACCGATAACGTATCAACAAAACCTACTGGCGTGACACAGCTAAAATAGTGGAATAGGTTGTAGGTTGGGTTTCGACTTCGCTCAACCCAACAAAAGATAGGGCTGAAGCCCTTACTACAAGCCGAATATAATCTACAAATTGAGTAACTTACCCCCAGCTTTGATTATCACCGCTGAATATGATCCCCTACGAGATGAAGGAGAAGCCTATGGGATTCGCTTGCAAAAAGCAGGTGTACCTGTAAGAATGACTCGCTATGATGGTACAGTTCATGGCTTTATTGGCATGGCACACATTCTAGATCAAGGTCAAGAAGCGCTAGCAGAAGCCGCCGTCGCCCTCCAGTCTCAGTTCAATTAAAATCCAGAATCCAATTGTGTCGTAAAGAGTTATCAAACCCTTACTAAACCTAGCTGGCTTGGCGATTCACGAGTATGACATAGAGACATAAGACAATCCCCGCCATTAACTTTAGTTGTCCCCACCTACTTATTATGAAAATAGCATCATTCGTGTCTCCCGCGATCGCAGCTAGTGTGATCCTGTACCTCAACCCCGGATATGCAGCCCTACTCAACACCTCGGTTCGCTTAGCCGGATTCTCCCCGGATAATCGTCATTATATTCATCTAGAAAGTTACCGGGATTCAGTCACAGAAGTTCCCACGGCTCATCTGCAAATTATCAATATCCCCAATAATTCCTGTGTCAGAAATGGTTGTCTGCGAACAGACTATAATCGCGATGCCTATAGTCTCACCAATCAAGCGGCTGAAAACGACTTGCTGCAAGATACAGTAACCCTCCGACAAGATTTGGGACTGAATCGGCTCAAAGTTGGCATTAAACTCCCTGTCATCGATAGCACCCGTCAGCC
>JGI11783J13700_1016111_pt1 | contig 12850 bp, 7 predicted proteins | sample ElkSlonscriptome_6_FD_13700 | JGI IMG/M metagenome (IMG submission 13700)
GGCTTACCTGTGGCGGATGTTGAAAGAAAAGCACGAAGACTACAACTTCAAAGGGTTTTCGTGGCTGATTTTTGGTATCCCCTATACGGCAAACATTCTGTACAAAGAGGAATTGGAAAAACTCCAGCAAGAGTTTCCCGATAATTTCCGTCTCACCTACGCCATCAGCCGTGAACAGAAGAACAAAGAGGGTGGCAAGATGTATATCCAGCATCGGGTGGATGAACATGCCGATGAACTGTTTGAGTTAATGCAGAAGGATAATACCCACACCTACATTTGCGGACTCAAGGGAATGGAAGATGGCATTGATGAGGCACTTTCGGCTGCTGCTGAACGGCAAGGGATAAACTGGGCTGATTTCCAGAAATCTATGAAGAAAGCCCATCGCTGGCACGTTGAAACCTACTAATACGGCTCCCTTGGTCGCTAAACGCCAAACGTTTTTTGTCTAGCTTAGATTAGCGCGTCTACAGGTTGAGGATTTAATCCTCCAGTGTAGGCGCGTTCTTGGTCTGTTTCCTGTTCCCTGTTCCCTAACAAATGACGAATGACTATAAGACAGTTGCCCAAATCCTGAGAATTACGTTAAATTTGATTAAGCAGAAGTAAAGTTTCCTATTCAAACCACCGTTTAAGCTGGACTTTGTGCTAAACAAGAGGCTCTTTAAGAGCAAAAGCCAAACCAGAAAACAAATATCTAGAGGCATAAGCAATGAAATTTTCCTGGAGAATTCTCCTACTTTGGACAATACCCGCTCTTGTCATTGGGTTTTTCCTATGGCAGGGAGCGTTTTCTCCGGCTGCTGGTGATTTAAGTCAAAATACCGCCAGCACCCGGATGAATTATGGTCGCTTTTTAGAATACGTTGAGAAAGGGAGAGTCACGAGTGTTGACCTCTATGATGGGGGTCAAACGGCAATTGTAGAAGCGACTGACCCGGAGCTGAATAAAACGAATCGCTGGCGCGTCGATTTGCCTGCTAATTCTCCTGAGCTAATCACTAAGCTGAGAGAGGCTGATATTGCTTTAGATACCCATCCAGCACGTCAAGATGGGGCTGTTTGGGGAATCTTAGGGAATTTAATTTTTCCGATTTTATTAATTGGTGGGTTATTTTTCCTCTTCCGTCGTTCCAGTAATATGGGCGGAGGTCCCGGTCAAGCGATGAACTTTGGTAAGTCTCGCGCCCGGTTCCAGATGGAAGCGAAAACGGGAATTCTTTTCGATGATGTGGCGGGAATTCAGGAAGCCAAGGAAGAATTACAGGAAGTGGTGACATTCCTGAAGCAGCCGGAACGGTTTACAGCAGTTGGCGCACGTATTCCGAAAGGGGTGCTGTTAGTTGGACCTCCGGGAACAGGTAAAACATTATTGGCAAAGGCGATCGCGGGTGAAGCTGGAGTTCCTTTCTTTAGTATCTCTGGTAGTGAATTCGTGGAAATGTTTGTCGGTGTGGGTGCATCCCGTGTCCGTGACTTGTTCAAGAAAGCCAAGGAAAATGCCCCTTGTCTGATCTTTATCGATGAGATTGACGCCGTAGGACGACAACGGGGTGCTGGTATCGGCGGCGGTAACGATGAACGTGAGCAAACGTTGAACCAGTTGCTGACGGAGATGGATGGGTTTGAAGGCAATACTGGGATTATCATTATTGCTGCCACCAACCGCCCTGATGTGTTAGACTCCGCCTTATTGCGTCCCGGACGGTTTGACCGTCAGGTGATTGTCGATGCGCCGGATTTGAAAGGACGGATTGGTATTCTGGAAGTCCATGCGCGGAATAAGAAACTGGCAACGGAAATTTCCATTGAAGCGATCGCGCGGCGTACTCCTGGATTTACTGGGGCAGATTTAGCCAACTTATTGAATGAAGCGGCAATTCTGACAGCCCGTCGTCGTAAAGAAGCGATTACCATGCTGGAAATCAACGACGCGGTTGACCGGGTGGTAGCGGGTATGGAAGGCACACCGTTGGTGGATAGTAAGAGTAAGCGGTTAATTGCCTATCATGAAGTCGGTCATGCGATCGTGGGGACGGTGCTAAAGGATCATGATCCAGTGCAGAAAGTGACCTTAATTCCTCGGGGTCAAGCGCAAGGATTAACCTGGTTTACGCCCAGTGAAGAGCAAGGCTTAATTACACGGGCGCAGCTTAAAGCCCGGATTACTGGGGCATTAGGCGGTCGTGCTGCCGAAGAAGAGATTTTTGGTCATTCTGAAGTTACCACAGGTGCCGGTGGCGATTTACAGCAGGTGACGGGAATGGCGCGACAAATGGTCACCCGTTTCGGCATGTCCGATTTAGGTCCTTTGTCTCTGGAAAGTCAACAGGGAGAAGTATTCCTCGGTGGCGGCTTGACGAATCGGGCGGAGTATTCCGAAGAAGTCGCGTCTCGCATTGATGAACAAGTGCGCCGGATTGTGGAACATTGTCACGACGATGCTAAGCGGATTATGCGCGACAATCGCGTTGTAATTGACCGCTTGGTGGATCTGTTGATTGAGAGGGAAACCATTGACGGCGAGGAGTTTCGTCAGATTGTGGCGGAATATACTCATGTTCCGGAGAAGGAGCAGTACGTTCCTGTGCTGTAATTTCGGATAGTTTAATTGATTCATTGAGTAGGGATGGTGAATATCATCCCTATTTTTTGTCTGTTTTAGGCGAGAAGCTGTGGGAAGCATGTCACCTGTGTAGGTTGGGTTGAGGAACGAAACCCAACGAGAGTGGGTTAGGTTGAAGGTTATATGCTTTCCCTGACATGCTCCCGAAGCTGTGTTTTAACCTAGACTCTCGTGTTATCCATTGTAACCCTCTCATTATCTGAATATTTTCTTGAGTGTATAAACTGCTATCACCTACCACTATACTTGACCAATCCACCTGCTTCTTAAAAGAACTCAATAGGAATCATTGTTTATGAGCCTAAAACTCAACAACTGCGGGAACCAACTGTGGTCAAGCTGCTCGATCTAATTGCCTGCACTGAAGATACCGAAACGGCTTGGGTTGACTACGATAAAGTAGAAGAATTGAGTGATGCTTGCATCAACAAGTGGTGTGATAAAGAAGGTATTAATCCTGAAGAAATTGTTAGAGAATGCACTCTATACCTGAAACCTTCCCAAGAAAATGATACAGTTAAAGACTGGCTAAACTTTAAATAGGTATTCATAAGGTGTTGCTACGCCATCAGGGACTGAGGTTCGACTCTTACTACAAAACCACGATGGATTTAGCCGATCAGCCCGATCAGAATGATGCGTTACATTTCATTAACGCACCCTACAAAATCTGCGTGTGATCGCACTTTTGGATAATGCTGTGTGGATTTCTCGTGCTGTTGGAATTGAGGTGCAATTTTATGATGATGGCGAGCATCCTTGTAGGGCGAGCATCTTGCTCGCTACTCATAGCCAATTTAAATGCATGACAGCTTATGGAGTGCCATTTAAAACAGATAGAGGAGAATTTTATTAATACGCGATCGCACGGCATCTCCCTAGATTTCCTGGGGCAGATTTAGGTACAATACCATTACCACAATCCCTAATGTAACATTCTCTTATCAACATGACATCCTTACCACAGAAGCGCCAAGCAAGACGGGGACGAATATTCCCAGAATATACCATCCCGCCAGAAGAATTAGCCAGACGCAGAGCGAAACGCATTGAACTAGGCAAGCGTTGCCGAGTTATTTTTGAACGACTTCGCCCGGAACTGATTGAACAATACTACAATTGGTTCATTGCCATAGAACCCGATAGCGGCGACTATTTAATTGACCCAAAACTAGACGGAGTGCTTCAAAAAGGACAAGAACGTTATGTCAATACTGATGTTAAGCTAACAATCTTTCGACTGAATGAAACCGGAACTTGCGGCACGATATGATCGATAACCAAGAGTTTACCATTCCCGTTCACGTTGGAGAAGGACTCCCTGATATTTTAATCGGTTCTCAGTGGTTAGATAGTATCGAACTAATCGTAAAGAAACGAAAGGGTATTTTGACATTAGAAGTTCTGGAAAGGGAGTAAAATTAATTGTATTTTGTTGCACGGGGGGAACCAGAAATTACAGCGCTTTTGACGTTTATGGAATACAAATATGACAAATGACAAATGACAAATGACAAATAACAATCAAACCTCAACCAAATTTCCCACCACGCGATCGCGCCCTTCTACCTTAGCTTTATACAGCGCTTGATCTGCCTCCGCAATTAGCCGCTCTGGAGTCGTTTTTGGCGGCGGAATTACTCCAGCTACACCACAACTTAAGGTGACAAACTTACTCACCCCAGACCCCTCATGCACAATCGCCCGCGACTTCAGTTTCGAGCGAATCGATTCTGCCACCTGCATCGCACCTCTGAGGGAGGTATTCGGTAAAATCACCACAAATTCCTCCCCCCCATACCGAGCTACCACATCCGCTGGACGCTTTGCCGCTTTACGCAAAATATCAGCAACTTGTTTAAGACACTCATCTCCCGCTTGATGTCCATAGGTATCGTTATATGCCTTAAAAAAATCAATATCACACAAAATTAACGACAGGGGCGCTTGCTCCCGCGCCAATCGTTTCCACTCCTGCTGCAACGCCTGATCAAACGCTCGACGATTGGCAATCTGAGTCAACCCATCCAAATCAACCAACCGTTGCAACTCCTGATTCATTTCCTCTAACTTCGCCTTCAGCACCCGTTCTTGCTCAATTTTGCAGTGTAACTCCGCCATCACCCAATGCGTATGTAGTAACCGCCGCACTCGTTGCCGCAGCACCGCCCAATGAATCGGTTTCGTGATATAGTCTGTAGCGCCCGCCTCGAACGCTCGGTCTACGGATTCCTGATTATTAAGTCCTGTAATCATCAAAACAGGTGGGCATTTCTGACCAAATCGTTCTTGTAACTGAGCGCAACAGGTAAACCCATCCATCACGGGCATCACCCCATCCAACAAAATAATATCGGGTAACTGTTCGGTGCAAAACGCCAGACATTGATGCCCATCCCCCACTTCTGACACCTGATACCCCTCCTGTTCCATCGCCCGACGCAGCACTAGGCGTAGGGTCTTTTCATCATCCACAATCAAAATCAGGGGAGGGTCACGGTGAAAGTCAGACTGATTCATCATAGTTTCCTCGGATGCTCTTGTTGCAACGCAGTGACAACTCGCTCATACTCCGCATCAAACCGGGAAATCAGGGTGGAAGCATGCTCTAGGTTTCCCGTTTCCCCCAACGCTTCTAACTCAGCACACAGTTTGGCTAAACCCGTTGCACCAATCGTCAAACTTGATGATTTCAATGCATGGGCAGATTGGTGCAGAGCATTAGCATCATCATGAGCGATCGCATTCCGAATCGCTTGTACCCTAGGTGGGGAGTCTTCCAGATAACTGTCAATCACTTCCGCGATTAACCCCTCATAATCGTCTCCGGCAATTTCTCTTAAATCTTGCAGCACTTCCCGATCCAAAGCAGGGGTGACACTGGAGTCTGAGGTTATTTCTGGCACAGATACGTCCTCTGAATAATCCGTTATGCTATCTCTGCCTTCTTGATCCAGCACTTGAGCATAAGTGGTTAAGGCTTGAACCAGGGCTTCCGGTCGAATCGGTTTACTGATATAGTCATTCATGCCTACTTGCAAACATTGTTCTCGATCGCCCTGCATCGCATGAGCCGTCATGGCAATAATCCAGGGTTGGCAAGCTGACGACCATTCAGCCCGGATGCGGCGAGTTGCCTCCAATCCGTCCATTTCTGGCATCTGCACATCCATGAAAACAATCTGATAGGACTTACGACGCAGGGATTCCAGCGCCTCTTGTCCATTGTTCGCCACATCTGCGCGATATCCTAAGCGTTGCAACATCTGGCGAGCCACCTTTTGATTGACCGCCACATCTTCAACTAGCAGAATGCTTAACGGTAACCTCTGGGCAAACTCAGCCTCAAGCCGTCCCGATGAGCGATCGCCCGGACGCACCGAAATCCGCCTACGTCCTAAAATTGCCACAAAAATATTATAAAGCTGGGATTGCTTAATCGGCTTGGTCAGAAATGCCGCAAACTTGGGCATATCATCGGGTTGATATGGGGTTTGCCGACCCACAGAACTGAGCATGACCAAGGGGAGTTGTTCATTATTCGGTAACACCTGGATTTGTAACGCTAAGGTCAAACCATCCATTTCTGGCATTTGCCAATCCAAAACCGCCAGATCAAAAGGTTCCGAATCGGCTAACCAATTCAGCGCTTGCTCTCCTGATGCGGCTGTTGTCACCTCCATTCCCCACGACTGCGCCTGTAGGGTGATAATCTGCCGATTCGTCGCATTATCATCCACTACCAGTAACCGTTTTCCCCGTAACTCCGGTTGGGGTGCATCCAACTCCGCCATGACCGAATTGGGGTCTGATTTCACTACAATCGTGAAATAAAACGTCGAACCTTTCCCCACCTCACTTTCCGCCCACAAGCGCCCGCCCATCCGTTCACTCAAGCGCTTACTAATCGCTAAACCCAATCCTGTCCCACCATAATTGCGCGTCATCGACGCATCCACCTGAGAGAACGGTTTAAACAACCGATTCATGCGATCGCGCGGAATCCCAATTCCCGTATCTCTGACCGTAAATTGCAGTTCGTAGGTTTCTTGGTTGTCAATCCGACTTGGATACGCTTTAATCTCCTGTCTAGGGGCTTCCCCAAGGGCGGGTTTAGTCAACTTATCGGTTTGTGGCAAAATGTTATCGGTCAAACCCGCCCCTACACCGGATACTTCCCCAGACAACGCTCGACTCATCACCGATACCACCACTTCCCCCTGTTCAGTAAACTTCACCGCATTACTCAGCAAATTCACCAGAATCTGTCGCAGGCGGGTAATATCACCCACCACATTGGTCGGTGTTTGGGGTTCAATTAAATAAGCGAGTTCCAATCCCTTCGCCGCCGTTTGAGAGGCAACTAAATCTAACGCTTCCTCAATACAAACATGCACATCAAAGGGGTGTTCCTCTAACTCCAATTTGCCGGATTCTATTTTCGAGAAGTCCAGAATATCATTAATAATCGTCAGTAACGCTTCACCACTACTACTAATCGTATTGGCAAAGTCTTGCTGTTGCGGCGTCAATTCCGTATCCAACAACAACCCAGCCATACCAATCACCGCATTCATCGGCGTGCGGATTTCATGGCTCATCATTGCCAGAAACTCACTTTTTGCCCGATTAGCGACTTCGGCTTCCCGTTTCGCTTTATGTAGGGCGAGGTTCTTGAGTGTCAGTTCTTCCCGCCGTTGCTTTTCCTGTTCTAAGAGTTGAGCTTGAGCTAAAGCAATCCCAACTTGCGCCGCCACCGCTTCTAACAGTTCAATTTCATCATTACTCCACTGACGGAAGCGATCGCATTGATGCAGGCAAATAATACCATTGGTCTGCTCCTGATACGAAGTACGCACCGAAAGCATGGATTTAAGACCAATCTGACGGCAAAGCTGATTCCCCCCCTCTAGTTGTGGATCAGTATAAACATTCTCGGAACTCACGGCTTGGTCTTGCGCCAGCACCGCTTGGGCGTGAGGATTGCCTAAAACTGGAATCGTTTGCTCTCGGGTTGACTCGTAACCGGGTTCTAGATACTCAGCCACCAACGGAATTTGCGGACAAGGCTTTGCCAAATAGGTATGAATCAGACAACGATTTACACCGAAAACCTGACCCACTTGCGTCGCCGCCGTCTGAAAAATATGCTTACTGTCTAAGCTTTGGCGAATTTCTTGGGTAATTTGTTTGAGCAGCAACATCCGTTGCAATTGCCGCTCTAATAAGGTTCTGGCTTGTTGACGTTCGATCTCATGACCCACCCACTGTGCCATGAGTTTGAGCAGTTGAGGAGACGCCGAGCGATTTTTGGCGGTGAGGGTGGGACGTTGATGGAGACTTAAAAAGCACAGCGCCCCATACACGTTTCCCGCTACCTTGACACTCGTACCCAGATAGGATTTAATCCCAAACGTGAGACAGGCTTGATGATTTGCCCATTCTGTATCTTCAGCCGACTCGAACGCGATCGGTTCCTTGGCGTGAATCGTTTCGCTGCAAATTGTCTGTCCTAATTCAAAGGTATCTCCCGCCTGCACCTGTCGAGGTGATTTAGGCGGAACTTGAGCTGCAATCACCAGACAGCGCCCTTGTTCAATCTGAGACACAATACCGACATCGTGACCAAAATGACGCCGCCCCAAGGCTAAGAGTCCTTGTAGGCGTTGCTCAAACGTGAGTTTGGGTGCAGCAGCCACTCGATATAAAGCCCGAATCGCGGCTTCGTCTTGGCGCTGTTGTTGTTCAATCTGTTTGCGCTCGGTAATATTACGGATAATCCCAATAATCTGATTGTCCAAAAATGGCACGAGTCGGGCTTCATAATTTTGCTCCCCTGTCTCTAAGGATAAGGAATAGTCCAGACTAACTGGGGATTGGCTCTGAATTACCTGCGCGATCGCCCCCTGAATTTTATCACTCACATCAGCAGGGAGAACATTGTATACAGGTTCTCCCAGAAACTGTTCTGGCTCGACGTATAATTCACCCAAATTTGGGGCTTTATAGTCGAGAATGCTTCCATCTTGGCTCAAGCGAAAATACAAATCGGGAAGGGCGTTAAAAATCGCTTGCAGTTCTGAGTTTTTCTGATATAGTTCTTCCTCGGCTTGTTTGCGATGGGTGATATTACCAAAGGTAACGGCAAACCCGTCCCCTAATTTGACGGCGGCGATTTGAAACCAAGCCTGAATTCCTTCGTGGTGGTAATGAAATTCTCGCTCAAGCGGAATCCCCGTTTCGGTTACCTGAACATAGAAATCAAACAGCCCTTCCTGGCGATTTCCCGGCATTTCCATGAGTAACTGCTGACCCATCAGTTCCTCACTCGTTCGTCCCACCATGCGTTCAGCAGCAGGATTAATCAGCAGCCATTTAAAATCAATAATCGTCCCTTGGCGATCGCGAACCGCTTCAAATGCCATCACCCCATCTAAGGAACTATTTAAGACCCCCGATAGCAGGGATTGGGAATATTCGAGGGCGGCTTGACTTTCTTTTACATCTGTGATATCGATACAAGAACCGATATAACCGAGAAAACTACCATCCGTGCCAAACCGAGGTACACCTGTATCTAAGAGCCAACGGTATTCCCCATCAGCGCGTCGCAGTCGGTATTCCAGGCGAAAGGCTTGGCGAAGGTTAAAGGCATGAGTATAGGTTTGTCGGCAATTCTCCTTGTCTGCTGGATGTACCGCCTCTAGCCATCCCTCGCCCAGTTCATCCTCTAAACGGCGTCCAGTAAAGTTCAACCAGGAGCGGTTGAAAAACGTACAACGTCCATCGGTTCCAGCCACCCACAACAGTACAGGCGCACTATCTGCCATCGCCCGGAAGCGGGCTTCACTCTCCCGTAAGGCGGCTTCGGCTTGCTTGCGTTGAGTTACGTCATGAGCAACACAATAAATTAATCCTTCTTCAACTAAGGCTTTCGCATTCCACAACAGCCAGCGATAGGAACCGTCGGAACAGCGATAGCGATTTTCAAAGGCGATGGAATCTTTCCCCGTTGTCAGTCGTTCAGCTTCCGCCAGAGTCGCGGCGCGATCATCGGGATGAACCAATTCCAGATAGGGTTGGGCTAAGAGTTCAGCTTCACTCCACCCCAAGGTTTTTTCCCAAGCGGGATTCAGGCGTCTAAAATAGCCATCAAACCCCGCAATACAAAGCATATCAACGGACAGGTCAAAGATGCGATCGCGTTCTTGTTCGGCTTGGCGACGTTCACTAATATCAGTTTGAATGCCAATATAGTGGGTGAGTTTGCCATGGCGATCGCGGATGGGGGAAATGGACAATTCATTCCAGAAGCGTGTACCGTCTTGGCGATGGTTTTGTAAGACAATGTGACAGTCTTGTTCGTTTTGCAGTGCCGCTTTTAGTTTATCTAAGCCAGGTTGTTGATGATTATCTCCTTGTAAGAAGCGACAGTTTTTTCCCAAAACCTCTTGAGCTGAATAACCGGTAATTCGCTCAAAGCCGGGATTGACGAAAATAATCGGATTATCGGGTACATTTGGATCAGTAATCAGGATACCATTACTACTGGCTGCGATCGCCCGTTCCAACAGTTGTAAGCGCACCTCAGTCGGCTGGCGATCGCTAATATCACGAATCAGCCAGAGAATTCCCACAACGTTTCCTTCGCTATCGTTAACGACACTATTGAGGGTTTCGCTGCTAAAACTATCCCCCGTTTGGCGTTGATAGTTTATCAGTTTGGACTGATTGAAATCCGCCGAATCCGGATTCATCGTCTGTGGATCAAACTCTTCAGGATTCGCATACAACTGCGATAAGGGTTGTCCCACTAAGGCTTCTGGTTGATACCCAAAAAGCTGATTAAAAGCTGAGTTAACCTTAACGATAAAACCGTCTGTATCCGTAACAACTACCGCCTGAGGAATCGCTTGAAACAATGGGGCGAAGTCGGTTGGTATTGTTTGACTCAAGTGTTCTGGCGAATTGGCAAAAGCGGTAGCATTTCTTTTTCGTTGAGTTTGTCTTAAGCCAACTAAACCTATAGCCAGTAACCCGATGACAGCGAAGACACCGCCATACATTAGCACTGGGCGAATTGGGCTGGAATCCAAAAGCCAGCCAGCTAAATTACACCAATGAATCAACCCATCGATTAACAGTCGATTGAAAAAGGGAAACATACAAACAAACTCTACCGAGTGGAGAAACTTGGGCTTATTTCAGTCAGCGATAACGATAAAGGGACTGAACATAAGGATTCAGGGTAGTAAGCTGTTCGGCATTTAAACCATAATGTCAAGAATTGCGAAATCCTTGTAGTGCGAGCATCTTGCTCGCTACCCATTCCCAATTTAAATGCGTGACAGCTTACACGCGGACGCCAGAAAAACCGACTATTCAAATCAGTGAACTGAGTCATGGCAAAATGTTTTTGACGTTTGACGTCCAAGATCGTGCGGTACTAAGGTAATGCAGTGACAGTTTTCCTCCCCATATCCCAGAGTCAAAGTTACGATTTTTTCTGACTTTAGAAACATCCCTGTTGCAAAAGCGGGTCGGTTATATCTGCCATGCATAGAGTTGAACACTTAACTAGCTTATCTACCCACAACTAGACTGCAAAGCTCTGCGTAGTTTTTCCTGATTTGTCGGGCTAAACTGCAAAAAAAATTAAAAAAAATTTACGTATTGATTAGGAACTCAATAAATTCTAACATCAGCATTAAATGGCAAAAAAGTCAAATAGTTTGTAGTTTTCCTAGAGGAATTTACCACTCAATGCAGCAACAAAAATCGAGAGTGGCAAGCCGTCTCTTGATTGTGCCTAATCTGACTGAAAACGATTAGTCGTGTTCTAGACATTCAGCTATTTTGCCGCTACCCAGTTCAGGATTCGTTTATTAATGATTCCTCCAGGTTAATGGCAAGGTGAGAAAAAATAGAACAGCTTAATTTCTATAATAAACGATCAAGCACGCTATTGAAATACTCGGTGGCGCTATCTGGGCTAAATCAAGACAGTCATAGACGTGGCTGTGCCAGAGTTTTCAGTATGCTAACTTAGCTAGGGACTCGCAAAAGCGCGTATACTCAACCCTGAGAATCCTCGACGACAGTGAAAGCCCATGCAAATCTATACCAGGCAATTGCGGGTGCGGCATTATGAAATTGATGTCCTCGGACATGTCAACAATGGTGTTTACCAGAATTATCTTGAACAAGCCGCCGTGGAACACGCCCAACTCCTGGGTTACTCCTTGGCACAATGCCGAAATCTAGGAGGTGTGTTTGTCATGCGTCGGATTGCGATTGACTACCTGCGTCCAGCAATGGCAGATGATACCCTAGAAATCACCACTTGGCTACAGCAGATGAAAGGAACCCGGGCAATTAGACACTATGAAATTCATCGATTGGGAGAAGTGCAACCCTTAGTCATTGCTGAAGCAATCTGGGTGTGGGTGGATGGGGTTACGATGCGCCCACGGGGAATTCCTAAAGAGATTCTGACGACTTTCGAGTCAATCCAACCCTCTGATGAGCTGTCATACACTTAATTTTAATCCCACTCACTTAAGCTTGATTTGTTAATTTAAATTAAGCTTAATCGTTAAACCAGACTGAAATTATAGCAGTAGACACATTGATTAGGACTTTCCGAACTGTTGTAGAGACGTTGCATGCAACGTCTCTACCAAATGATGCGCCCTAACCGCTATGGCGGTTGCTATATTATCCATCCAGTCGGAAGTCCTATTGAGGTAAATTTCACCAGCGAGTTAAAATTATGGCGTTTTATAGACGCATAATCGAAACAAATACATTTACAAAATGCAGAAACGAAAACGTTTATTCCGGTTGGCATTATTCTTGTCTCTAGTCCGCATTAGTTGTGTCACTGGTTGTCAATATCTTCCTCTTCTCCCAAGCCAAATCGTACTACCTACAACTGAACAAAACCAATCTCGATCCCCTCGGACTACAAACTTTTAGTGGGGATGCGTTAGCTGATCGTTCATCGAGTGATTCTCCAGTAACCGTTGTCTTCTTTGGTGACTCGCGAGCAGCAATGTGGGTTGAGCCAGACAATATTAACAATGTTTCTTTTATTAATCGTGGCATTGGCAGTCAAACGTCAACTCAGGTATGGGGACGTTTTGATCAACATATTTTACCCTTACATCCCGATATTATCGTTGTGCAAGTTGGGATTAACGATTTGAAAACAATCCCGCT